>ERZ827108.4291-NODE-4291-length-10581-cov-2.995155_pt1 | contig 10581 bp, 8 predicted proteins | sample MGYA00519921_ERZ827108 | MGnify/ENA primary metagenome ERZ827108 (study PRJEB31778, sample SAMEA3449258) | human gut metagenome | biome: human gut; feature: human-associated habitat; material: faeces | place: United Kingdom | collected 2010/2012 ... | reverse complement strand
GAATGATCACCAATACACCGGGGCTGGTACTGGCAACTTTTTATGCAGACTGTGTGCCGCTGTTCTTCTCTGATCCGGAGAATAAGGCTGTTGGACTTTCCCATTCAGGATGGAGAGGAACTGTTGGAAAAATCGGTAAAGTAACTGTGGAAAAAATGGCAGAAGAATTTGGGACAGACCCGTCACAGCTTTATGCAGCTATCGGTCCGTCTATCTGTCAGGACTGTTATGAAGTCAGTGAAGATGTGATCGAACAGTTTAAAGAAGCTTTTGATGAAAAATACTGGGATGTCCTTTTTTACGGGAAGCCAGATGGCAAATATCAGCTCAATCTGTGGGAGGCCAACCGCAGGATACTTCTGGATGCAGGTATAAAAGAAGAGCGGATATCCATGCCAGGTATCTGTACCTGCTGTAATCCGCTCTTTCTATATTCGCACAGGGCTTCTCACGGGAAGCGTGGAAACCTGGGAGCATTTATTACTTTTCGTTGACTTTCTTCATGAGATCCATGATCTTCTCGTTACTGGAACGAACTTTCTCAACAGATACATCATGGTTGATGATGTCCATGATGCTTGCAAGATATTTGCTCATGTTGGCTTCGATGTAATATGGACGGTCAAGAAGATCAGGAATACGATAGTTAAGGTTGGTTGTGATAACTCTGTCAAGCCAGCCTTTTTCGTAGTATTCGTCGAATTTGGAAACGCCGTCTGTGAACAGACCGTAAGTGGTGCAGACAAATACACGTCCTGCCTTACGCTCTTTCAGCTGACGGGCAACATCCAGCATACTTTCACCGGAAGAAATCATATCATCAATGATGATCGCATCTTTTCCATCAAGATGTTCACCTAAAAATTCGTGAGCGACGATCGGGTTTTTACCATTTACAACCGTTGAATAGTCACGACGTTTGTAGAACATACCCATATTCACGCCCAAAACGTTAGAGAAGTATACAGCACGCTGCATAGCTCCTTCGTCCGGACTGATGATCATTAAGTGTTCTTTGTCTACTTTAAGATCCGGCTCAGCTTTTAACAATGCTTTCATGAACTGATACGGAGGATTGAAACTGTCAAATCCGTGAAGTGGAATGGAATTCTGAACACGTGGATCGTGGGCATCAAATGTAAAGATATTAGATACACCCATATCGATCAGTTCCTGAAGTGCGAGGGCACTGTCCAGAGACTCACGTTTGGTACGCTTGTGCTGACGGCTTTCATAGAGGAAAGGCATTACAACGTTGACACGGCGTGCTTTTCCGTTAGCAGCAGCAATGATTCTTTTTAAATCCTGAAAATGGTCGTCTGGTGACATATGATTTAAATGACCATTTACAGAATAAGTAAGACTATGATTGCAGACATCTACCATGAGGAAAAGATCTGCCCCACGGATAGATTCTGTCAGAAGTCCTTTGGCTTCTCCACTTCCAAAACGTGGACACGGACAATCGATCAGGTAATTGTCACGCATGTAATTATAATATAATGGTGAATCTGTGTTCTTGTCCATTGTGCTTTTTCTGAATTGTACAATGTAATCATTTACTTTTTCACCAAGTTCGCGGCATGATTCCAGAGCACCGATTTTAAGTGGTGCAACAGGAAGACCGCTTTCCATTAATTTGATATTTGGCATAATAAAAACTCCTGTGTATTTTATATGATAAGTTACTCCTAATTATTTATATCACTTTTTCTATAAAAAGGTCAACTACTGATTGGACTATTTGACAAAGGTAATGTATAATAGTATCGTTAAGTGACAAATATAGAATGAAATATAGAGGAGAGTTAAGATGAGTAAACCAGTAGTTGCTATTGTGGGAAGACCAAATGTCGGTAAGTCGACCCTTTTTAATGTACTGGCGGGAGAGATGATTTCGATCGTCAAAGATACGCCTGGAGTAACAAGAGACCGTATCTATGCCGATGTTACATGGCTGGATAAAGAATTTACTATGATCGACACAGGGGGTATTGAACCGGAGAGCAAGGACATTATCCTTTCTCAGATGAGAGAACAGGCACAGATTGCCATTGATACTGCAGATGTGATTATTTTTATCACAGATGTAAGACAGGGGCTTGTAGATGCAGATTCCAAGGTTGCGGATATGCTTCGAAGATCCGGGAAACCAGTTGTACTGGCTGTGAATAAAGTTGACAATTTTGATAAGTTCATGCCGGATGTATATGAATTCTATAATCTGGGAATTGGTGATCCGGTGCCGGTATCGGCTGCTTCCAGACTGGGAATCGGTGATATGTTAGATGCAGTGATCGCACATTTCCCGGAACATGAAGCGGAAGAAAAAGAAGATGAACGTCCGAGAGTGGCAATCGTAGGAAAACCGAACGTAGGAAAATCTTCTATCATTAACAAGTTGACAGGAAAGCAGCGTGTGATCGTATCTGACGTAGCCGGAACGACCAGAGATGCAATTGATACAAACGTTAAGTATAACGGAAAAGATTATGTCTTCATTGATACTGCCGGACTTCGAAGAAAGAGCAAAATTAAAGAAGAACTGGAACGTTACAGTATCATCCGTACTGTAACGGCGGTAGAACGTGCAGATGTAGTACTGGTCGTGATCGATGCGACAGAAGGTGTCACCGAACAGGATGCCAAGATTGCAGGTATTGCACATGAAAGAGGAAAAGGTATCATTATTGTTGTAAATAAATGGGATGCCATTGAAAAGAATGACAAGACCATGAGAGAGTATGAGAATAACGTACGTCGTGTGCTTTCATTCATGCCATATGCAGAGATTATGTATGTGTCAGCAGAGACAGGACAGCGTTTGAACAAATTATATGATATGATCGATATGGTGATCGAGAATCAGACACTGCGTGTTGCGACCGGTGTCCTGAACGAGATTATGACAGAAGCAGTTGCGATGCAGCAGCCACCGTCAGATAAAGGAAAGAGATTGAAACTGTATTACATTACACAGGTAGCGGTAAAACCACCATCATTCGTAATTTTTGTAAATAATAAAGAACTGATGCACTTTTCTTATACCAGATATCTGGAGAATAAGATTCGTGAGGCCTTTGGATTCCGTGGTACAGCTTTGAAATTCTTCATCAGGGAAAGAAAGGAAAAGGATCAGTAATCATGGAACGGTTGATATGTGTGCTTGTCGGATATGTGTTCGGACTGATTCAGACCGGATATCTATACGGGAAAAAGAATGGTGTTGACTTAAGAAAAAAAGGAAGCGGAAATGCGGGAACAACAAATGCACTCCGTACTATGGGATGGAAAGCCGGAGGAGTTACGCTGCTGGGAGACTGTTTTAAATGTGTTGCGGCAGTAGTGGTTGTACACATGATCTATGGGAAGACTCATACGGATATGATGCCGTTACTTTCTATGTATGCAGGAATGGGCGTGGTTCTTGGACATAACTATCCATTTTATCTGAAGTTCAAAGGTGGAAAGGGAATTGCGGCAACGGCAGGACTTATCATCAGTACAACAAATATATGGATCGTACTGATCTGTCTTGCAGCATTTATTGCAATCGTCGCAACAACAAGATATGTATCACTTGGATCTATGACAGTTGTTACGATTTATCTGATCAGTGTGATTGTATATGGTCAACACGGAGGATTTCATATGGAAAATGTAGCGTATCTGCGTGAGATGTATGGGATTGCAGCATTTTTGATGATACTGGCATTCTGGAGACACAGAGCGAATATAAAGAGACTTTTAAGCGGCACGGAAAATAAGATCAGTGTCGGGGGAAAAGATAAAAAATAGTCAGAGACGATAAAAGAAAGGACAGGCTCTTATGGCAAAAGTAAGTGTGATCGGAGCCGGAAGCTGGGGAACAGCGCTGGCACTGCTTTTATATAAAAACGGACATGATGTGACAGTCTGGTCATATCAGGAAGAAGAAGTCCGCATGCTGAGTGAGAAGAGAGAACATGTGAGTAAGCTTCCTGGAGTAAAGATTCCAGATGGAATATTCTTTACCGCGGATATAAAAGAGGCAGTAGAAGAAAAGGATGTAGTTGTACTTGCAGTACCGTCAATCCATGTAAGAAATACCGCAAAAAAGATCAATCCATATGTAAAAGATGGACAGATCTTAGTGGATGTAGCAAAAGGAATAGAAGAAGATACGCTGATGACTCTGTCTCAGCAAATTGAAGAAGAGATACCGCAGGCAGATGTGGCGGTCCTTTCCGGACCAAGTCATGCCGAGGAAGTAGGAAGAGGCCTTCCCACGACGGTCTGCATTGGAGCACATACAGAGGCGACTGCAAAGTATTTACAGCAGCTCTTTATGAATGAAGTGTTCCGTGTATATATTAGTCCGGATATTCTGGGAATTGAGCTTGGTGGATCGCTTAAGAATGTTATTGCACTTGCGGCAGGAGTTGCAGATGGCATGGGATACGGAGATAATACCAAAGCAGCATTAATTACCCGTGGAATTGCCGAGATATCAAGACTTGGTGTAAAGATGGGAGGTGCGGCTGAGACATTTGGCGGTCTGGCAGGTATCGGAGATCTTATTGTAACCTGTGCAAGTGTACACAGCCGTAACCGCAAAGCCGGATATCTGATGGGACAGGGTAAAACTATGAAGGAAGCCATGGATGAAGTTAAGATGGTGGTAGAAGGCGTATATTCTGCAAAGGCAGCGGCAAAGCTCGGAAAGAAATACAATGTATCACTTCCGATTATTGAGGAAGTAAATAAGGTACTGTTTGAAGATAAGAGTCCGAAAGAAGCGGTAAATGAACTGATGCTGCGTGTCGGAAAAGCAGAACACACAGCTCTTCCGTGGGAATAATAAAAAGATTAAGCAGATATGATATAAAAATAACAGAGACGAAAGTTTTTTAACAATCTTTCGTCTCTGTTATTTTTTACAGGTCTGCGTGTTCGGTTACGTATTTTTTAAAGTCCATGATAACAGGCGCCTGATAAACATTCTTTAAAGTAGCCATATAAAAGAGTCTTTCCCAGGAAGGCTTTTCGATTTCGATAATGGATACAGGCATATAGGAAAGAACCGGCATCTTTGGAACAACTGCGATACCGAAGCCTGCACCGACAAGACCGGCAACTCCCTGGTCTTCTTCCATAGAGTAGGCAATTTGCGGATAACCTCCGCATTTTTTAAACAATTTGTCAATGACATGTCTTAAGCCGCTTCGCTTGGAAAATGCAATGTGCGGATAAGCAAGTGTATCTTTCAGATCAATAGAGCTGCGTCCTTCCAGTGGATGACCTTTGGGTACGATCAACACCAGTTCCTGCTTTGCGACAGGTGTGAATTCAATCAGCGGCTCATTGTCCATCATAGAGCAAAATGCGATGTCATATTTCCGGTCTTTTAATCCCTGAATCATATCAGAAGTAAGACCTGTGGAACTATGAAAATAAAAATCAATTTTTTTATCCGGCGTAGAATCCAGAAATCCTTTTACGAAATTGGGAACAACGGTACTGCTTAGAGCACGAAGTTCCACGATATCGATACGACCTTCGCCACGACCTGTCATCTGAAGCTTGTTAACGCTGGAATCAATCATATCCAAAGCCTGTTCAACATCAATAAGAAAAGCCTGTCCACATTTGGTAAGTGCTACATTACGGCCCTCCTTCTCGAAAAGTTTTACCCCTAGTTCCTTTTCAAGAGATGCAATAGCATGACTCAGACTTGGCTGAGTGATGGCAAGAATTTCAGCGGCTTTTGTGTAATGCTCCAGATGGGCCAGTGTGGCAAAATATCTTAGATGATACAGATTCATAAAGCCGGCCCCCTTTCTTTCGTTATATTTATATATGTCTATATCTTATCATGAACGGAAGGTAAAAATCTATGAATAAAATCTATAAATTAAAATAAAATAACTAATTTGTTTTTTATTTAACAAGGATATATAATCAAACCATAGCAAATATTACTAGATTGAACATTAAGAAAAAAAGGAATCTGTTCAATTTTAACAATGGAGGTAGAATTATGTCAAAAAAGAATCCAATCACAGTAAGTTCATGGACACTTGGAGATCAGTGCAAATTTGAAGATCGTGTTATCGCTGCAAAAGAAGCAGGATACGAAGGAATCGGTCTTCGTGCAGAGACTTATGTTGATGCTTTGAATGAAGGACTTCATGATGAAGACATTCTTGCAATTCTTGACAAACATGACATGAAAGTAACAGAAGTTGAGTACATCGTTCAGTGGTGTGAAGAACATCGTTCATACGAGCAGAAATACAAAGAGCAGATGTGCTTCCATATGTGTGAACTCTTCGGAGTTGGCCATATCAACTGTGGACTGATGGAAAACTACTCAGTAGAATATACAGCTCAGAAATTAAAAGAACTCTGCCAGAGAGCTGGAAAATATATCATCGGTGTTGAGCCAATGCCATACAGTGGTATTCCAAACCTTCAGAAAGGCTGGGAAGTTGTAAAAGCTTCTGGATGTGAGAATGCAATGCTTATCCTTGATACATGGCACTGGGTAAGAGCTAATCAGCCATATGACATCCTGACACCGGAAATCGCTAAGAAAGTTATTTCTATCCAGATCAACGATGCTTATGAGAGACCATACGCAGATTCAATCTTAAGAGATGAGTCAATGCATGATCGTCTTGCACCTGGAACAGGAGCAAAAGACACAGCCGGATTTGTTAAGATGATCAAAGATGCCGGAGTTGATCCAAAGGTTATCGGTGTAGAAGTAATTTCTGATGAGATCCTTGGAAGAGGACTTAAAGAAGCAGCTGCTTATACATATGAAAATACAGAAAAAGTATTAAAAGAAGCTTGGCCAGAAATGGTTGACTAATTTAGAAAACACATTTGATCAAAAGAGAGAGGTAAAAAAATAATGAAGTTCAAACATATGTTTTCTCCGATTCAGATCGGACCAATGACAGTAAAGAACCGTTTCGTAGTACCACCAATGGGAAACAACTTTGCAAAAACAGATGGAACATGGAGCGATGAGTCTGTTGCATACTATGCTGAACGTGCAAAAGGTCAGTTCGGTCTGATCACAATTGAAGCAACAGTAGTTCATAAAGGTGCAAAGGGCGGCCCAAGAAAACCTTGTCTGTATGATGATAACAGCATCGAGAGCCTGAAGAAGATTACCGATGCCTGTCATGCAGAAGGTGCTAAGATTTCTATTCAGCTTCAGAATGCAGGTCCGGAAGGAAATGCTAAGAATGCAGGAGCACCAATCCAGGCGGCAACATCTATTGCAGCAGCTGATGGAAGAGATATTCCGGAAGCAGTTCCTACAGAGCAGGTATATGAGCTCATTAAAGGATACGGAGATGCAGCAGTCCGCGCAATGAAGGGCGGAGCCGATGCAGTAGAAATTCACATGGCACATGGTTATCTTGTGAATTCTTTTATGTCACCAAGAACGAACAAACGTGTAGACGAATTTGGTGGAAACTTCGAAAACAGAATGAGATTTTCCCGTCTGATCGTTGAAGAAGTAAAGAAGAGAACAGAAGGTAAAATCGCAGTTCTTGCACGTATCAACAGTACAGAAGATATGTTTGGCGGTCTGGATAATCACGATATGTGTGCAGTCGCTTCTTATCTTGAAGACTGTGGAGTCGATGGACTTCACGTATCACGTGCAGTGCATCTGAAAGATGAATATATGTGGGCTCCAACAGGAATTCATGGCGGATTCTCTGCAGAGCTCGTAGCAAATATCAAAAATTGTGTATCCGTTCCGGTTATCACAGTCGGACGTTACACAGAGCCACAGTTCGCTGAACAGATGGTAAAACTTGGAAAAGCGGATCTGGTAGCATTCGGACGTCAGTCACTGGCTGATCCTCATACTCCGGAAAAGGCTCAGGAAGAAAGACTGGAAGATATGACACCTTGTATCGCATGTCTGCAGGGATGCGTTGCCAACATGTATGCAGGTAAACCTCTTTGCTGTCTGGTAAACCCAGTACTTGGACGTGAAGTTGAGGGACTTCCGAAAGCGGAAAAAGCAAAGAAAGTATACGTTATCGGTGGCGGTGTAGCAGGTATGTGTGCAGCATTCACAGCTAAGAGACGTGGACATGATGTAACATTATTTGAAGCAACAGATAAACTTGGCGGAAACATGAGACTGGCTGCTTACCCGCCGGGAAAAGGTGACATCACAGGTATGATCAGAAGCTATATCGTAAAATGCGAAAAAGCCGGCGTAAATATCAAGATGAACACAAAAGTAACAGCTCAGATGTTAAAAGAAGATACACCGGATGCTGTTATCCTCGCAACAGGATCTGAAACATTAGTTCTTCCATTTATCAAAGGTATCCATAATCCTGATATCGTATATGGTGTGGACTGTCTGGAAGGAACACGTCCGGTAGGACATAAAGTTTTAGTTGTAGGTGGAGGTATGGTAGGTGCTGAGACAGCAGATTTCCTTGCTGAACAGGGACATGAAGTATCTGTTATCGAGATGAGAGATGCGATCGGACCAGACGTAATCCACGAGCATCGTATCTTCCTTATGGAAGCCTTCGAAAAATACGGAATCGAGCAGATTACAAGCGCTGCTGTATCTGAAATCTTCTCAGATGGAGTAAGCTACAAGAATGCAGCTGATAAGTCTGATGAGACTATCTATGAAGCAAGAGGATTCGATACTGTAGTTCTTTCTATGGGATTCAGCTCCCGTTATACACACCGCGATGGTCAGAATGTTGTATATGACTTCGCTGAAGAATTAAAGGACATCGTTCCGGAAGTTCATGTAGTAGGTGATGCAGTAAGAGCACGTCGTGCACTGGATGCTACAAAAGAAGCTTATGATGTGGCATTAAAACTTTAATCATTATATATAGAAATTGTAAGAAATGTGTATGTGACAGCTCGTAGTATGCGGGCTGTTATGAATAAAAGAAAACCAGGAGGGTTAAGATCATGGAAAAAAGAATTTCCGGACATACAGGCTTAATGGCATTATTTGGAACACCAGTTGGACATTCAGGATCTCCTGCAATGTACAACTTCAGCTTCCAGCATGATGGCTTAGATTATGCTTATATGGCATTTGACGTAACAGAAGAGGAAATGCCAAAAGTATTCGAGTCTATTCGTTTATTAAATATGCGTGGTGGTAACTTCACTATGCCATGCAAGAACATCGCAGCACAGCTGGTAGATAAGCTGTCACCTGCAGCTGAGATTATCGGAGCCTGCAATGTATTTGTTAACGATGACGGAGTGATCACAGGACACATTACAGACGGTGTCGGATTTGTTAAGAATCTGGAACTCAACGGAGTACCTGTAAAAGACAAAAAGGTTGTTGTTCTTGGAGCAGGCGGAGCTGCTACAGCAATTCAGGTTCAGCTGGCACTGGACGGAGCAAAAGAAGTAAATATCTTCAATATTAAAGATAAATTTTTCGAAAGAGCAGAAGGAACAAAGGCCAAATTAGCTGAAAAGTGCCCAGAGTGTGTAGTTACAGTAGACGACCTTGACGACAAGGCAAAACTGGAAGAAGCAATCAAAGCATGTGATATTCTTGTAAATGCTACAATTATGGGAATGAAACCACACCAGGATGTATCACTGGTAGATAAATCATTATTCCGTAAGGATCTGGTTGTTGCAGATACTGTATACAGCCCGGAAAAAACAAAGATGATCCTGGAAGCAGAAGAAGCAGGATGCAAGGCAATTGGCGGAGTAGGAATGCTTCAGCAGCAGGGAGCAGTAAACTATGGGCTGTTCGTAGGAAAAGAAATGCCGCTTGCTGAGTATCAGGAATTTCAGAAAGCACAGGCAAAATAAAACAACTTGATAAAGGAGAATGAGGGAATGAAAGCAAAGAAATATTTATGGTCTATCATCTGTGTATATTTTTGCTATCTGACACATGGTATTCAGGCAATCATTTTAAGCCAGAATAATGTGAATTTCGCAAAACAGTGGGGATTCAATATGTCAGATCCGCAGTCGGCAGCATATGCAGCAGGACTTGCAGCAGTAAGTACCGCAGTAGCATGGACTGGATTTGGTAAATTCGTAAGCGTATGGATCGGTGGAGAGATCTCAGACCGTGTCGGACGTAAGAAACTGATGATCGGTGGAGCAGCGTTATATATTATCTGCTTCCTTGGATTCTTATTTACTAAGAGTGCACTGGTTGCTTCTGTATGCGGTTTTGCATCTGGAGTTGCAACTTCTGGATTCTGGGATGCTTCAGGATATCCTGCAGTACAGGAAGCTTATCCGGCAGCACCTGGATCAGCACTTGTAGGAATCAAATTCTTCGTTTCACTGTCAGGTATGGTATATCCACTTCTGGTTGTACATAACGCAAACAGCGGAAACTGGAAATTAAATGTTATGATTCCGGTAGTTATGTCAATTATCTGTCTGGTACTTGCAATTATCGCACCATTCGTATATGATGATCAGAAGAAGGCATCAGAAGGAACTGATGGCAAATCAAAAGATGCAGTGCAGGCAGAGATCGATGCAGCGAAAGCAGCAATGCTTACAAAGCCAGGAAAATTTGTAGTATTTCTGGTA
>ERZ827108.4289-NODE-4289-length-10584-cov-5.849558_pt1 | contig 10584 bp, 10 predicted proteins | sample MGYA00519921_ERZ827108 | MGnify/ENA primary metagenome ERZ827108 (study PRJEB31778, sample SAMEA3449258) | human gut metagenome | biome: human gut; feature: human-associated habitat; material: faeces | place: United Kingdom | collected 2010/2012 ... | reverse complement strand
GAAGCGACGCCCGCCGCGGGGCGCCGAAGTGTAACCGCATAAAAGCGGCGGCGGGAGAAATCACCGCGCGGCAGCACTGCGACAGGGCAAGGATTGCGGCGGAAAAAGCGGCGGCCGGGAAGGAGCGGCACAGAAGCGGAATTGCGGCGAATACAACGGCAAACCTGGCATAACGGCAAACCAGACACATAGGAGTGACGGGGTTGCCTTTTTTATGCCGGGACGTGGGGATCGGCCGCCGGCAGGAGGCCCCGGAGGGGGTTGAAATAGATTCCCGAGGCATGTCAATGCATTAATCCGCAAAAAAAATAGGAATAATCGAATAATTTGATTACCTTTGTCGGCATAAACAAGGGTTTATATTGAATTCTTCTTTCGTGCGTATTTGTTTCCGCGGTACTTTGGCGGACTGTCCCATCTCAGAATAGATCTCATTATCAGCTTCTTTGTTCATAAACGGCCTCTTGCAGGCGACAGGCATCGGAGGTGATGCAAAAGAAAATGATGGTGAATATTTTTACAGACAAGCACGAAATCCATGTCCCATAATTCCGTATACCGGGGAAAGGCCGCCGAATCTGGCACCTTTTCTGCTTTGAACACGGGTATCGGGCAGCGGAAATACGACAAAACCGACGGATACAGTCCCGCGACAGGGGCGATAGCCGCATAACAACATAGAATGGCAAAACGAATAACGACAGGTAAAAGAGACCGGGAAAAGCTCAAGGAGCAAAAACGACAGGAAAAGCAAAAACGCAAGGACGAACGCAAAAGCGGCGGTACGAGTTCTTTCGAGGATATGATAGCCTATGTGGACGAGAACGGCATACTGCACACCACGCCCCAGGATGTCAAACCCAAGACGGAGATAGACGTCTCGCAGATCGAGATTTCGACACCCAAACAGGAGGAAATGGAAATACTGCCCTCCACAGGGCGCGTCGAGTATTTCACCGCCTCGAAAGGCTACGGCTTCATAAAGGATGCCGACAGCGGCGAAAAATACTTTTTCCACATCTCTTCCGCACCTGACACCATTGCCGAAGGAGACAAAGTCACATTTGAAATTGAACGCGGGACGCGCGGATTGGCCGCAGTACGTATATCAATCATAAACAAACAATAATTAAAAAACAAGAACGATGAACATTTATGTTTCACACCTGAGCTGGGGTACGAAAGGCGACAGCTTGCAGAACCTTTTCTCACAGTACGGCGAGGTATCCTCGGCTAACGTAATCACCGACCGCGAAACGGGCCGCTCGCGTGGCTTCGGCTTCGTAGAGATGCCCAACGATGCCGAAGGCCAGGCTGCGATCGACGCGCTCGACGGCACCGACTTCGAAGGCAAGACCATCGGGGTCAATGTCGCAAAACCGAAGGCCGACAGGCCTGCCGGCGGTTACGGCGGCGGCAACCGTGGCGGCGGCTACGGCGGCGGCTACGGCGGCGGCTACGGCGGCAACAGGAGATACTGATTTTCCACGAGGAATATATCACCCCTGCTTCATGCGATTGAGGCAGGGGTCTCTTTTTGCCCGGTCTGTCAGGGCTACGGGGAGCTCCCCGGAGGGTGCAGCGTATCGGAAAGGGGCAGGCGGACGCCGGGGCATCGGAAGAAAGGGGGAAACTGCAGGCCGCACCGGCCGGGGCTGGCAAGCCGGGGCACACGGGGATCACACCAGAATATCACCCGAATCACGGCGAGGCTGAAAGCGGGACACGCACCGGATTGGGAATAAACAGGGACGGAACATTTTTCCGGACAAGCAACTAACAAACGACGACTTGCATATGGCTATGCATTGTCGGTCGGCAAACAGGATGGAAACGCATCGAGCGAAAGGGAACCGAGTTTGCGAACCGTTTCCTCGAAATTGTCGCCGCCGTTGAGCGCGGCTTTCTTGATTTTGCTCTTGTAATTATAGATCGTCTGCGGCGAACAGCGCAGGAAATCGGCGATCTGGTTCACGTCGGAAACCCCGAGCCGGATCAGCGCAAAGATGCGCAGCTCGGTGTTGAGGCGCCCTTCTTCGGGCGTATAGCGGCTCCGGGGGTTGAGCAGGGCGTTGAATTTCTCCACGAAATTGGGATAGAGGTTCAGGAAGGCCCTGTCGAAATTGCGGCACAGCTCCTCTTCCTCCCTGCCGGGGGCCTGCAACGAAAGGTCGTGCAGGCGGTCGAATTGTTTATTCCTGATCTTCAGGTTTATATCGCGGCGGTATTTGTCCAGTTTGTTGATATAGATGGCGCACTGGTTCATGAAATAACCCAGGTAACGCTCCTTGACCAGGTTCGCTTCGTCGAGGTTGCGGTTCAGGCTGATGAGCTCCTGCGTAAGCGCCGCCAGCTCCCGCCGGGCACGCGAAATGACCTTCGTCTGGCGGAAATAGAAAAACAGCGCGATGGCCAGGGCCAGCACCAGCAGGCTCGACATGGTGGAATAGAAGCGCAGGTTGTGCCGCTGCTTGTCGAGTTTATAGAGGTAGCTGCTCTCGATGATCGGATAGAGGCGCGCGATCACGGTGTTCTTGAAACGGGAATTGTAGAAATTGGCATCGTTCAGCGCATAGGAGATATAGGAGTATGCCCGGTCGATGTCGCCCTTTTCGAACAGGCGCGTGGCCAGCGCGAGCAGCGCCTCGTTCTCCTTCACCGCAAGGCGTATGTCCATCGTGGCGGCCAGGATCAGGTAGCGTTCCTCCATCGCGCTGTCGCCCGCCTGCCCGTAGGCTTTGGCCAGGCACATCGCCCCCATGGCATAGGGATGGGTCTGGGGATCGCGCGAACGGAATATGCCTTCGAAGATTTCGAGCGCCCCGTCCGGCTGTCCCTGCTCCATGAGCTGGAAAGCCCGCTCGGTCTGCCAGTCCGTGGAACCGACGGGCAGCAGCGACAACAGCGAATCACGGCAGCGGCCGATCTCCCCCTTATATTCGTCCGACAGCTGGCTGTCGTTGGTGTATTTTATCAGGTTCTCGTAATAGCGGATCGAGTTCCAGTAATAGCGGCATTTCTGGTCGGCAGGCAGCCGTCCGTAGTCGATAGACCGGAAAATGTCGTTGGCCTGCAAGAAAAGCCCCGAAAGGGAGTAGAGGAACGCCAGCCGCAGCCTGCTCTCGGAGAGATGATCCGGGTTGCCGAGGCTGCGGGCGATCCGGATATTCTGCAGGACGTAATATTCGGCCGAGTCGCACAGGAAGGATTCGTAGTTGTCGATGATCTCACAGTTGATCCGGTAGATGTCCTCCGTACTCCGGGCACCGGTCTTGCGCAGCCGCAGCTCCTCGATGCGCGCCTTTTTATAGCCGGTATAGACTTCGCTGCTGTCGATCGCCGCATTGAGCGTCCGCAGCAGGTCGCCCGGCATAGCGTCACCGCCCCGGGCAGCAGCCGAACAAACCAACAGGGAAAGGAGTATGAGGGAGAATCGTTTCATTCGTCAAAAATTTCTCGTCCGGAAGTCCGGAGGAAGGCCGCCCGAGGTTGGTGTTCAGGCAGGCAGCCCGCCTTCCCGGGAATTTACATGCACAAGTATACGAAATCCGGCCGGATTTTGCAATTTTTCGCCCGCTTTTTCCACGGCGCAGGCCATAATCCGGGGGGAAACCGGCCGACCGGAAAAGCACCTATTCCGGCGGAGGCAGAGCTACCGTCCGCGTGATGCCGACCTCGCGGGCGAAATGCCGGTCGTGGGTAACGACGAGCAGCGTTCCCCGATACCCTGCAATGGCGCGGGCAAGGATGCCGAGGCTCCCGAGGTCGAGGTTGTTGGTCGGTTCGTCGAGGACAAGCAGGTCGGGAACCGAGTTCGAAATCATCAGGCAGCACAGGCAGAGCCGCATCCGCTCGCCGCCGCTCAGCGTGTCGCAACGCTTGTCCCACATGGCCTCGGGGAACAGGGCCCTGTGGAGCCGCATCTTCAGCCCGTGTTCGGGCAGGCCGCCGGAGTTATGGCACTGCGCCAGTTCCAGCACGCTCCGCGGGGTGGCCGCCATGCCGTATTCCTGGTCGAGCCACACATGGGAGAACGCCGTGCGCACGACCTGCCCCGAGGAGGGTTGCAACTCCCCCGCCAATAACCGGACAAGGGTCGTCTTGCCCGAGCCGTTGTCCCCCGCGAGCAGGATGCGCTCGCCGCTGCGCACCTCCAGGTCGATGGGTACCCGCCACAGCGGATGCCCGGGGGTATGTTCGACGTTCACGCCGCGGGCCGAGACCAGCAGTTTGCCGTCGTGCAGCCGCGCATCGTCGAAATCGATCTTCAGTTCGCAGGCCTCGCGCCGGCGCCGGCGCAGTTCGCCGAGCCGCTGCCGGGCGTCGTCGACCAGCCCCGCATGTTTGTCCCCGAGGCGGCTGTCCGTCCGCTCGCCGCTGTCCTTGAAAGTCTTGCGAAGGATGCGCGGAAGCCCGTCCTTGTGCCGTTCGCCCGCCCGCATACGTTTCTCCTGCCGCTCGCGGATTTCCCGCGCCTTCCTGCGCGCCAGCTGCAGGGCGGCCTCCGCGGAGGCGACCTGCCGTTCCAGCGCGGCTTCCTCGGCCTGGCGCTGCTCCCGGCAGAAAGCGAAATTGCCGCCATAGACCTTCAGCCCCTGCGGGGTAAGCTCGCAGGTGATGCCGACCAGGTCGAGCAGCTCGGCGTCGTGGCTGACCACGAGTATGGTCGCACGGCTGCCGCATACAAAATCGCAGAGCTTCCGCCGCCCCGAAGCGTCGAGGTGGTTGGTCGGCTCGTCGAGCAGGATGACCGCGGGCGCGTGGACGGCGACCCCGGCAAGCAGCAAGCGGGTTTTCTCGCCGCCGCTCAGCGTATCGACCGGGGAATCCAGCCCCACGTGCGGCAGCCCCCACCCGTCAAGCGCCGCACGGCAGCGGGCTTCGACCTCCCAGTCGTCGGCGAGGATGTCGTAGCAGGCCGCATCGGTACTGCCCGCACAGATGGCACGCAGCGCCCCGACCTTTCCGTCCACCCCGAGGGCCCGGGCGACGGAAATCCCCGCGATGCCGGCCTGCTGGGGCACGTAATAGGGCCGCGAAGGACATACGATGCTGCCCGACGAGGGCGCAAGCTCGCCGGCGATAAGTTTCAGGAGCGTCGACTTGCCCGTACCGTTGTCGCCGACGAGCGACACCTTCGCGCCCGCAGCGACCGACAGGTCGAGCCCTTCGAACAGAAATTGCTGATTGCGATAGCGGTAGGAAACACCGCTAAGGATAATACCCATATGGATTAAAACGATTAATGGCGGCCTTCGGGAAAGGCCTGTTAAACCTGAGACCTGATGTTTTTCACACGGTGTCGGTTTAATGGAACCGACCTCATTAATCGTTCATTCTCATCGGAGCGGATATTGATTTCGGGCAAAGGTAGGTACAATTCCGGGAATATCCAAAAAAACAGCGATTTGCAGGGCGGGACAACGGGACGAAAAGCCCGGAACAGCAAATTCAGCAGGGCGGGGACAACCGGACGGAGAAACCAAAACCGACGAAACCGGAAAGCGGAAACGACGAAACAGAATACCTGCGGGGTATTTTTTCGGATCAACGCTTTGCACTCGCGTAAAAATTCGTAACTTGTGCGGTCAAAATACCGCGATTGGAGAGAATGCGACATATCATACGGAGGACGGCAGGGCTCTTTGCGGGGTGCCTGCTCTTCTTGTCGGCGGAGGCGACCGCCGCGGAGCCCGTACCCACCCGTGCGGGCGGCGCCCCGCGGCAAAACGCACCGGCGCACCGGGATGCCGCGAGCGCCGGGGATGTCGGAAACGCCGAGCGCGCAAAACGCACAAAGGACGCCGCGAGCGCCGGGGACGGCACGTCCCGCAGCATGGAGCCGGATACGACGGGCATGGCGCGCAGGGCTGCGGCCGACACCGTGTCCCGGGGAGCGGCACGCCGCCGCGCATCCGCCTACCGGACGGGCTACGATACGGGCTACCGTAACGGCTATGCCGCCGGATACCGGGCCGCCCTGGATCAGACGAAGAAACAAGCCTCAGCCACTACCCCGCTATTGTCCTCCTTCTCCGCGGACACGACCGGCCGCAGGCGGAGGCTCGTCCACAGCATCGGCGCGGAATTCCGCCCGGAGTACATTCCCCCGACGAACATCTTTCTGGCAGGGGCCAACATGGCGGGCGAACCGATCCAGCGCTCGCTGGCCGCCCACCTGCGTTATTCGTTCCGTTTCCGCCCCGGGTCGCGCCCCGACTGCATCTACGGCGGCGTATACCAAGGGATCGGGGTCTCCTATTACAGCTTCGGCAACCGCGGGGAGCTGGGCAACCCGGTTGCCGTCTACCTCTTCCAGGGCGCGCGCATCGCACGCATCAGCCCGCTGGTATCGTTCAACTACGAGTGGAATTTCGGCCTGTCGTTCGGATGGAAACCCTACGACACGAACTACAACCGCGCCAACATCATGATGGGGTCGAGGGTCAACGCCTACCTCAACGTCGATTTCTACCTCAACTGGCTGCTCACGCAGCGGTTGGAACTCACCACGGGCCTTTCGATGACCCACTTTTCGAACGGCAACACCAAATTCCCCAACGCGGGACTCAACTCGATCGGCATGAAACTCGGGCTCGTATACAGTTTCGGAAGGGTCGACAACCCGCTCTCGCGGCCACGGGCACGGCTGCTCGCAACACCCTTTCCCCGCCATCTGAGCTACGACCTCGTGCTGTTCGGCTCGTGGCGCCGCAAGGGCGTGGCGGTCGGCGACAAGCAATATGCCGCACCCGATGCCTACGGCGTGGCGGGGTTCAACTTCGCGGCGATGTATAATTTCGGGTACAAGTTCCGCGCGGGCCTGTCGGTGGACGGCGTGTACGACGGCAGCGCCAACGTCTACACCGAAGACTACATCGTAGGCTACGACGGGGGCGATCCCGGATACCAGTTCCACACCCCCTCGTTCGACAAACAGATCGCACTGGGAATTTCGGGACGCGCGGAGTTCGTGATGCCCTATTTCACGGTCGGCTTCGGACTGGGTTTCAACGTGCTGCACAAGGGAGGAGACCTCAAGTCGTTTTACCAGATGCTGACGCTCAAGGTAGGTGTCACACACAATACGTTCGTGCATGTGGGGTACTGCCTCAAGGATTTCCAGACCCCGAACTACCTGATGCTGGGCGTCGGGTTCCGTTTCAACAACAATTACCCGAGGCTGCGGTAAGGCTGCGGTGCCATAGCGCGTCGAATACAGGGCGATGCCTCCGGTGGTTTGCGGAAGCATCGCCGCTTTTTCAGGCCGGGAAAGGGTTATTTCGACCACTTGCGGCGCAAACGCCGTACCGCCGTGGCAAAAAAGCGTGCCGGAACCACGAGCAGCGTGGCCGCCCACTGCCGGGCGCAGGACAGGCGGAATCCGCCCAAACCGAAATCGGCGAACGACCGGCCATATAGCAGGGGAATATACCAGACTTTGATGTTGATGCGAAAATCATTGCTGACGTTGTCCTCGTGGACGATTTCGAGCCATTTGCCGCGGACGGTGGAGAGATAGGTGGTCGGCAATTGCCGGATGGCCTTGGTATGGCGGTAGGAAATGATGGTTTCGGCATGCGCATCGAACGGCTCGGCGAGGGTCAGGAAATGGTTGTTCGTATAGCGCATCTTGAGTGCGAAGCGGCGGTCGGTGAAATACTGGTAACCGTACAGCAGGCTGTAAATCCGTTTGCCGGGAGCGGGACGCAGCTCGCGTTGCAGCAGTTCGACGACATCGGACGAAAAGGCGTCGTCGTTATCCAAGTTAGTGGTGATCAGCAGCTTCGGGGGGGGGATTTTCTTCCCTTCCGGTCGCACGACACGTACGCTGCAATCGTCATGCGGAGATTTTCCGTCAGGTTGGCCGCCTGTGCGGCCGTATAATAGACGGCTTCGAACTGCGGGCACCGGGCCTTATAGCCTTCGATACGGCGGCGGCAGGACTCGGGCGTCGCGGCATCGAAAAGACAGAGCCAGGTGAAATTCCCGCTCGTCTGCGCTGCCACGGACGGCAGGCAGTAACGCTCGAAGACCTCGAACCGGTGTTCGAGCCACCGATCCGTACGGGTGGGCAGGTCGTGTTTGTCCTGCGCATAAAGGTTCAGGTTGAACCGGGTAATGATAAAATGAGAGTAATTTTCCATTGCGGAGATTTATATCGCCGCAAAGATAGGAAAAATTCCATACGGATTTCACGCCGCCCGTCCTAATGTCATGACGCGGATCCCGGCCTCGGCGAAAAGGAGAAATACGGGCAAGCGCCGGGCTCGGATGAAGACCCGGCGCTTGCCGTATATAATTCCACCAATCCGGTAATTACACCCCGAACAGGAAGACGAACGGCTTGTCGCTCCTGCGGAATTCGGCCGTGGCATCGCCCGTGAAGGTTCGGCCGCCGACGAGTTTCAGGACACGTTCGGGCGTTCCCTGGCCGAAGTCGATCTTCGAAAGGTCGACCCAGAAGGTTTCCATCGCCAGCGTAGGCTCGAAATAGTAGACCCGGTTCTTCTGGTCGCAGACCGTGCGCCAGCGCGTCGACGCGATATGGGGCTTATCGGGGGTCGAGATGCCGTAGGGCACCGAGACGTTGCGCATTACGGACATCACGGCCGGCACGGCGACTTTCGGATCGGCGCTTTTGACGACGGCGTTGATATAGAACGACGCACGCACGAAGCGGTCGGGGGCGCGGTTGGTGCCGGGAAGCATCGTCAGCCCGCCGATCTGCTGCCAGTAATCGAGGATTGCGAGCTGCTGGTCGTAGAACGGCGAATTGGTCATCACCTGGTACTCACGGCCGTGGTGCACCGACAGGCGGCCGTCGACATACTCGAAGATGGCGCTGTCGCCCGAGGCGTCGGAGATGGCCAGGTGCAGGCGCGACTTGACACCGTTCGGGAGGTCGGGGGCGTCGATGCGGAACTTCTCCTTCGAAAGCTCCGCAACGGCTTCGTCGACCGTAGCGAAATTATCCAGCACATACTGCGTCCAGATGCTCAGTCCCATGACCGGGCGCGTATCGCCCGGGCGTTCGTAGACGGATTCGGGCAGGAACAGCAGGTTGGCGACCAGCCCGGCCTCGTTCATGCCGTCGGTGATGCCGATGTCGTAGCCGGCAGCCGACAGGGTGCCGTATTTCGAGGTCCAGAACACCGTGTTGTCTATGTTCGCCCCGCGCCGCGCCGTACCGCGCGGAAAGATGTAAAGGTTGGTGAGCGGATCCTCGCGCCAGTCCATGGTACGCCCGGTGACGGTCATACCCTCGGGGCCGAGGTAAACGGCCCGCGTGCAGGCCGGGGATTCGGTGGGAAGAAAGGCCAGCGCCGCAGCGCCGAGCACGATAGGAAGTCGAGTTTTCATAAGCATGATAAGTTAAATATATCGGTCGCTGCAAATCGGATGCTAAAAGGTACGAAAAATTCACCGTTAAACCAAACCGAAAGGAATTTACGAGGCCCGGCACAGGGCGCCTGTCACGGAACCGCATGACACACAGCCGGTCATAGTCGGATTTATTTGGCTTTCAACAGCGGTTGTATTACCTTTGCGGAAAACCCCATCCGGCATGAAACAACCCCTACGCACCCTCGTGCTGGCCGTCTGCTGCGGCCTGGCTGCCGCCTGCACACAGCGGCCCGAACGTCTCAAACTGATGTCCTACAACATCCGCAACGGCATCGGCATCGACAACATACAGGACATCGGCCGCATCGCCCGGGTCATCCTGTGCGAAGCGCCCGACCTGGTGGCGTTGCAGGAACTGGACAGCGCCACGCTGCGCGTGGACGGGCGTTACATCCCCGGTGAACTGGGGCGGATGACGGGTATGCACGCCACGTTCGGCCGCGCCATCGGCTTCGCGGGCGGAAGCTACGGCGTCGGGTTGCTGTCGCGCACCGAGCCGCTCGCCGTACGCAGCATCCCGCTCCCGGGGCGCGAGGAGGCCCGGGTACTGCTCATGGCGGAATTCCCGGACTACACGGTATGCGTCACCCACCTTTCGCTCACGCCCGAAGACCGGCACGCATCGCTGCCCCTGATCCTGCAGGCCACCGACACATGCCGCAAACCGGTGCTGCTGGCCGGGGATTTCAACACAGGAGATGCCGCGGCGGTGCTCGCGGGGCTGGGCGGCGGCTTCCGGATACTTTCCGACACCACGCGGATGACGTTCCCGTCCGACAACCCGGCCGTGCGCATCGACTACATCCTCGGCCGCGGGCTGCCCACGTCGGCCACGGTCACGGAAAGCGCCGTAAACCATACGGCCACGGCATCGGATCACTGTCCGCTGTGGGTGACGCTCGCCTGGAAACGGGGTAAGCAGCCGGGGAAATAACGGGCAGCCGCGGAGAGGGCAAACGAACCGGGAGGCGACAGGAAGGGGTGCAGCGGGTGCCTTCCCCCGTGCCGTATCCGGAAATATTGCTATCTTTGCACAAAATTCCATTGCCATGCAGATCAACAAAGCCGAATTCAAGTGCAGCTCGGAGCGCATCTCGCAAGTTCCGAAGGATTCGCTGAAGGACATCGCCTTCATCGGGCGCAGCAACGTCGGCAAGTCGTCGCTCATCAACATGC
>ERZ827108.4288-NODE-4288-length-10591-cov-3.527904_pt1 | contig 10591 bp, 5 predicted proteins | sample MGYA00519921_ERZ827108 | MGnify/ENA primary metagenome ERZ827108 (study PRJEB31778, sample SAMEA3449258) | human gut metagenome | biome: human gut; feature: human-associated habitat; material: faeces | place: United Kingdom | collected 2010/2012 ... | reverse complement strand
TGGGCGCCGGGGCGGCGTTCTCGGATCAGGACAAGATCGAGAACACCGAGGCCGTCAATATGTGCACTGCGCTGAACATTATTGGCGGGTATGAGGATGGTTCCTATCATCCGGAACGGAACATTGAGCGGTCTGAGATCACCAAGATGATCTGCGTGGCCCTCAACGGCGGCAAGGAGCCTAACCTTGCTGTTCCCGCAACGCCTACTTTCTCTGACGTGCGCGGTTCCGCTGACGCTTGGGCAGAGAAGTACATTGAATCCTGCGCAGCCCAGGGCATTGTGTCCGGTGTGGGTGGCGGTCGATTCAGCCCCGCTGGCAACGTGACCGGCTCTCAGCTGGCCAAGATGCTGCTGGTGGCCCTGGGCTATCGCGCCGATGAGGCCAACTTCACCGGCAACGGCTGGGACACCAACGTCAACGTGATTGCCACCCAGAAGGGCCTGTATGAGGGTCTGGAGAACATGGATGTCTCCGCTGCGCTGACCCGTGACAACGCGGCCCAGATGATCTGGAATGCGCTCCAGGCTGTGGAGGTGGAGTACACCTACACCCTGGTCACCGAGAACGGCCAGCTGGTCTCCAAGGTGGTTGTGCAGGATAAGGCACCCGCCACGGTTGGCAGCAATAAGTATGATTACACTCTGCTGTACGACAAGTACAAGGCCGTGATGACCAATGATGCCGACACTTATGACACCCTCACTATGACTAAGTATAAGTGGAACGACAAGAACGGCGAGTATGACTACACGTTCACGGACGACGAGAATAATGAACATACGTTCTCCAGCGCTGCCGACTATACTGCGTTGTTTGCGCAGCAGGTTAATGTTGTCTATAAAAACACCACAGATAAGCCTGTCTACGGCATCTATGCAGAAGACTCCCAGGTTCTCTATGAAGGCATTGCCGGAGATATTGAGACCAATGACCAGGATTCCATCAAAATTGATGGGGTGAAGTACAAGGTCGATGATGACAAGGGCTTGGATGGTGTTGAATACTATGCTGAAAATGCCTATACTGCTAAGAAGTCTACTGATGCACAGAACTACTACACCGTCCGCGTGATTGACCTGGATGGTGACGACGAGGTGGACTGCGTGGTCTATCTGCCCTTCACAGTGGCAGAGGTTACTTACGTTGGCTCCAAGTATATCCAGGCCAGCGGAAAGTATGAGTTTGAGGACTGCAACATCTACGACGGCATTGCCAAAGACGACTACGCTGTCATCGTTTCCGGCACCAATACCGCTGACGGGAAGGACACCTTGACCAAGGCAGAGGTTGTTTCCGGTGAGGTCACTGTGGTGAACGGAGATGACTACACCATTGACGGCGAAGTCTATACACTGGCGAGCGGTGTTTCTAACACCAATCTTGAACTGGGCAACGATGTCGAGGCTGTCGTGGTGAATGGCTACATTTTCGCTGCGGAGCTGGTTTCCGGTTCCATCTCTATGGATGATGTTGTCTATATCAATGGCACGGAGAAAAAGGTCAGCTACGGCGAGACTACGCTGATGGCCAGAGCTGTCTTTGCCAATGGCGAGACAGCTGAGATTGAGATTAAGTCTGTGGATGGTAGCGATGCTGTAACAAAGGGCGACGACGAGGCGACCGTCATAGAGGTCAACGATGGTCTGTGGGCCTTTGAGATGGACGGCGACAAGTACGAATTGAAGACCATCTCTGTGGGTGATGACGCGAACTTCGACACCACCACCAACAACAAAACTGTCGGTGATGACCGGATCGGCGGCCTGCGCGTCAATGATAACGCAGTTGTCTTTGTGAAAGATGGCGAGGGTGACGTTACTGTGCTGACTGGCGCCGATGTCAAGGCCTGGAGTGAGGCAGCTCGGGAGTCGGTTGTTGCCTACGCCAATAACACCTCCGGCTATGCCTACGTCGAGCTGGCTGCCATTACTGTTGAAGGTGACGTACCCGGTTCCGCGTACAGCGACATCTATGGCTACGTGGTAAAGACCCTTGGTGAGACCCAGGAGGACAACACAAAGTACACTTCCTTCCTCGTCTGGACTGGGGCGGAGAACGAGACCATCAAGGTTAAGACCGGTAATGTGAAGGGCGACATTGAGAAGGGCTCTTTCGTGAAGGTTTCCGGGGACGAGATTTCCGCGCTGAATCTGGCAACCTCCGCAGCAGCCGTGGCAGCCACGGATGAAGAGACCGTCTCCTTCATCGGGAATTCCACTGAGTACAAGATTACCAGCGACACCAAAGTGATCTATGTGGACACCGAGGCCGTGGCAGGAGAAGAAGGTGGCTCCATCGCGGAGGCAACCGACCACAACCAGGATGGCAGCTTCGAAAAGAACGTGGTTTATGTTGTCGACACCGACAACAAGGATGAACTGCTGGTCCTCTTTGTGGACACCAACAACGAGCTGAAGGGTACTGAGCCGGTTGTGAAAACCACTGTGAGTGCGGAAGGGGTATTGACTGTGGACGAGGTTCTGCCTACCACCAGTTCTACGATTTACCCCGTTGCAGAAAATGTGGAAAAATTGACCAGCAAGAATATCGGGAATGTAAACGGTGGATTGTTTAGCGGGTTTGACCTTGATAGCTTAAAAGGTAAAGCGGCTACTACCGTAACCGTAAAGATTCCCGTAAGCGGCGAGAAGGTTGCCATTCGTCAGACCAACAAGGCCCTGGCCGGTGCGTCTACCGATGGCAGAGTCAGCGATGGTGTTAAGGTGGCAGGGTACACTGACATCAGAGGCGACATCCTTGAGCTTTCCGTTGTTGTGATGCAGGGCGAGAATGTGAAGCTTGAAGTTGTGAGCAACGCGAAAGGTACCTATGGTGATGATTTCGAAACGAACAACACTGCTTTTGGGAAAGAAGAAGGCATTGTGACTTATACCATTGATACCTCTGGCATTTCCTTTGCAAAGTAATTTTGCCTGTTTGACTGTAATCAACAGAAGATAGCAGAAGCTCCCGGGGATACCCCGGGAGCTTCTTTGCTGTTTTGTTCCAAGGTTGAATCGCATGAAAGAAGAGCCCCCGGACGGGAAGTTCCCGTCCGGGGGTTGTTTGGAGGGTATGATAGGTAGGTCTCCCTCGGTATTATTCCTTAACTGTCAGGCCAGTGGTAGTTACAACATATGTTGCAATAACGCCAGTGTCATCCGAAACCGTTACAGTAGCGGTCTTACCTTCTTGAATCAGGAGCGAATAATCGCCATTCGTCTCGCCGCCATTACTGTTCACACGATCGTAGGTCCCGATCTTCTCGCCATCAGAGAAGGAAGTCGAATAGTACACCTTCAGTGCATCGTTCTTCTGCGTGATGGTCACACTACCGCTCTCTGGGATAATGCCTTTCAGGGTAACGGCAGTCAGATCAGTATCGTTGCCTTCCTTGCCAGTAAACACATTGTTCAGAGCAGCAGGAACGCCTTTAGTCACTTCACCAGCCAGGTTAATGGTAGTTGTAGTGCCCTTAACAGATACAGTTGCCTTGGCACCAGTAGCAACGTTTCCAACAACATTGGCAACGTCCTTGCTCGGAACCGTTACACTGTTATCCCAGCCGTCAGCAGCGGTGTTCAGAGCAACCATAACCACGTCGCCGGTGGAAGAATCAACAACATACTTCACGTTGTTGTAACGATTGCCATCAGCGGTCTCATACGCCTGTTCCAGACCGTCGCCGGCCACGCCTTCTTCCCCGTTGACGTAGATGTACTTCACGTCATCGTCGAAGGTCAGGTCTTCGCCGTTAAACAGAACCATGTAGTCCTTGCCGAACTGGTCAATCGCGCCGGTAGCAACCGTCAGTTTGTTCGTACCGTCAGAGGTAGACAGAACGCCCTCAATGAAGTTGTCGGACGTCATGTCGAAGGAGATCAGATCGCCCTTCACGATGCTTGTACCGGTCGCCTTCATCTTCACAACCTGCTCCTCGTTGCTGCTGGTCCAAACGGTGAACTCACGGTACTTGCCGTTGCTGTCCTCGCGGGTGGTGCCAGCATCGGTCACGTAGCCGTACATCTTATCCGCGTTTGCGCCCGGCAGGTATGCGGAGCTCTTCAGCACAACCACGGAAGCCAAGCCATCATCGATAACGGCGATGCAACCCTTATCTGCTGTGAAGTCGCCGCCCAGATTATTCAGCTCTGCGCCAGTCATTGCACGGTACTTCACATCGTTGGAGCCGGTCTCCTGATACTGGATGTAGACCACAGCGTCACTGGATACACGGTAGGATTTGCCGCCGACAGTGATCTTTTTATCAGCTTTGACAAACTTGCCATTGGAAGTATCGCTCACAACAGAATCGCCGCCGGCCTCGTTTGTTCCGTCTGCGACCTTGGTCAGCTCATAAGCAGAGCCTTCCATCTCGTAGGTAACCAAATCGCCGTTGTTGATGCTGCTAAGCGCAGAGGTATCTTTCGCGGCAATGGTCTTCTCGGAACCGTCCGCGAACAGGACGCGCATCTGGACATTGCCGTCCGCGTCGATGCTGTTGGTCTTACGGATCACAAACGCTGTGTCGGTGGAGCCACCGGCCTCCTTTGTGACCTGGTAAGCCACTCCGTTGATCACATAGAGGGTCAGAGTATCACCGGTCCCGTTAACGGAGTCACCCTTGGCAACGACAGCATTCTGGAAGGGCTCGTTGGCATTCTTATTGCCCAAGGTATACCAGTTGCCATCAATCTCCACGTCAGTAATCGTGCTGCCATTACCCTTGGTGGCATCCACCTTGCCGGTCACCTTTTCAGCCTTCACCAGCTTGTCGTTGCCAGTGAACGAATCCTTGTATACGGCAACGTAGTCGCCCTTGACCAGGCCGTCAGGGATGATGTCGTCCTCCTCGAAGGCGCCGGGCACGCCGGTGACGTTGACCTTTTCAGAGTCCACATAGGTGACCTTGCCGAAGCTGGTCATGGGATTCACAATGGCCAGATCGAACTTGTTGTCGCCGTCGTTGGAGATGAAGGTGATCTGATCGCCGGAGCGGACTTCGGCCGCGATTTCGTTGATGTACAGGGGGCCACCAGAAGAATTTTTCACGCCATATACCATGCCGGATTCTTTGCCAGATGTTTTGTTGACGTCATAGTTATAAGAAGTTCCGCCAATTTTAATCTTGTCACCATCCTGCTTCACGTTGGCAAAGATGTCGGTGACCACAGTATTTTCCTTGGCCACGGGGAACACGCCGTAAGCGTCGCCCTTGTTGTTGACCAGGACTTTGACATACTGCATGTACAGGTTGGTCACATCGTCGGAGTAGGTCCAGATCTGATCCTTCGTGTCATCCACTGTGGCGCCGTTGAGCTTGTCAACAACAAGCATTCCAATCTTGTCTTTGCCGGCGGTGCCCAGTTCGCCGGCGCCAGTCAGGATGCCTTCGTAGATGCCGGCGCCGCTGTACTTGTCTTCCAGCAGGGTGATCTTGTTGCCATTTTCGCCAGTCTTGTCGACCAGCTCCACCTTGGAGACCAGCTGGCCGTTCTCGCTGACCAGAGTGTACTTATAAGTGACCTCGGTGGCCTGGAGTGCGTTCCACACCATCTGGGCCGCGTTGTCGCGGGTCAGTGCGGCGGAGACATCCAGACCGGACAGCCCTTCGTAGATGCCTTTCTGGGTGGCAACCACGTTTACATTGGTGTCCCAAGCATTGCCGGTAAACTCCTCAATGTCTGCGTCATAGCCCAGGCAAACCAGCAGCATCTTGGCCAGCTGGGAGGCGGTCACGTTGCCGGCGGGGCTGAACCGGCCGCCACCCACACCGGACACGATGCCCTGGGACACACAGGACTCAATGTACTTCTCTGCCCAGGCAGCGGTGGTGCCGCGCACGTCAGAAAAGGTGGGGGTACCGGGGGTAGCCAGATTCGGCTCTTTGCCGCCGTTGAGGGCCACACAGATCATCTTGGTGATCTCAGACCGCTTAATGTTGCGCTCAGGATGATAAGAACCATCCTCGTACCCGCCGATGATGTTCAGCGCAGAGCACGCATCAACGGCCTCGGTGTTCTCGATCTTGTCCTGATCCGAGAACGCCGCCCCGGCGCCCATGACCATGACAGACAGCATCACAGCCACACAGAGCACCAGGCTCAGAACCTTCTTCTGGGGGAACTCCTTGCCCCGCAATGCTTTGCTCCGCAATTTCCCACAGATTTCCCACGGCGTTCACACGGTTTTTTCTTGGGTCTTTCCTACTGCTCTTCTTCCTTTTGGATTTAATTTTGCCATATTATTATGAAGTACTTTTTGATCGCGGTGTGTGTAAATGTTCGCTGTGACAGAGATATTCGCATGCCCCATCAATTCTTTGGCCACGTTGATTGGGACTCCGGCGCGCTGAAGGTCGGTGCAGAAGGTATGCCGGAGACAATAGGGCGTCAGATCCGGGGCAATGGCATGTTGGAGAATTTGGCCGTCCCGGACTTTCGCGCCCATGTGAAGGTCCAAAGCGTGAGCAAAGGAATTCCAGAGCCGGCGAAGGCTGTTGGCACTGCGTATGCCGCCGTTGGCGGAGGGAAACACAGGCGCAGCACCCTCGCCCCGGACCGCCAGCAGGCGCTCTCGCAGCTCCTGCCGCATGGGGATATCCCGAATCCCTGCGGGAGTCTTGGGGGCTTTGATGGTCCGGGTCCCGCTTTCTACGGCTTTATAAACGTGGATTTCATTTCGATCAAAGTCAATATCCTCCCAGAACAAGGCCGCCGTCTCTCCAGGCCGCAGACCCGTGTACAGAATGGTCAGCACCCACAGACCGGCGGGATGGGTCTGTGCCACGGCCAGAATGTGCCTGCGTTCCGCCTTGGTGATGGGACGATGGCTCCGCTTGACACTCTCCGGCAACAGGAGCCCTTCTGCAGGGTCATAAATAATCAGCCGGGACCGGCGTGCCTGCCGGAAGAGCTCCTGCATTACCATACGCAGTTTGGATACATGCGAGTATGACATCCCCGCTTGGGTATTGAGGATGGTTTGCAGATGAAGGTCTCGTACGTCTTTTAATTTTAATGTCCCAATGGCGGGGCCAATATAGCCGTTATACTTCTCATCATAGAGGCCCAAACTCTTTTGGGTGAGGCCGGAAGGGGCTTTGTATGTCTCCTTCCATTGGAGAAACCATTGGTCCACTGTGGTGTTTCCGCTGGTGGCAAATTCTCCCCGGTTTAAGGAGGCCACCAGTTCGGCCAGCTTGTCACATGCCTCCTGCTCGGTCTTGCCCCGGACTTCATAGCGCCGGTTTTCCCATGTGATGGTCTTTCGAATGTACGTGTATTTTTCCATAGTAAAAAACCTCCTGTTGTAAGCTTTATCCTACAACAGGAGGCGGAATCTTGTCATCAATGTTTCCCTCTAAATTAGTATATTCTGACACATTTATTCAGACAGGAGCATACGGTCATTTTCAATATTGAATTTTTCCAATAGGTCGGAGACCGTCAGGTTCTTTTTCTCCTCTCCGCGAATGTCCACCACCACACGGCCGGCATCCATCATAATCAAACGGTTGCCGTACTGGATGGCGTGTTTCATGTTATGGGTCACCATGAGGGTGGTCAAATGATCCCGAGCCACAATTTCCTCGGTCAGTTGAAGGACCTTGTCCGCAGTCTTTGGGTCCAGCGCCGCTGTGTGCTCATCCAACAGAAGGAGCTTCGGCTGATTCAAGGTTGCCATCAGAAGAGTCAGAGCTTGCCGCTGTCCACCAGAGAGAAGCCCTACTTTGCTGGTCAAGCGGTTTTCCAGGCCCAGGCCCAGGGCGGCCAACTGCGCCCGGAAGAGATCCCGCTCCTGGCTGGTAATACCTGGGCGGAGTCCACGGGATTTGCCCCGGCGGTTGGCCAGCGCCAGGTTTTCCTCAATGCCCATGGTGGCTGCGGTTCCCATCATCGGGTCCTGGAACACCCGGCCCAGATATTTGGCCCGTTTGTGCTCGGGAAGCCGCGTAATGTCCACGCCATTCAGGCGGATGGTTCCGCGATCTGCGGGAAAGACCCCGGCAATGAGGTTCAGGGTGGTGGATTTTCCCGCGCCGTTGCCACCGATTACCGTGACAAAGTCTCCCTCTTCCAGGGTGAGGTCCAGGCCGTCAATGGCCCGCTTTTCGTTGACGGTGCCAGCGTTGAAAACCTTGTAAAGTCCGTTGAGTTCAAGCATGGGGGACACCCTCCTTTTTCCCTGCGGGGACTGCCTTGGGTTTGCTGCGGAAATACCGGTTTTTCCAATAGGGAACCGCCAGGAAGATGGCCACCACCAAGGCCGAGAAGAGCTTCAGATCATTGCTGTCCAGCCCCAGGGTCAGGACAATCTGAATCACCACGTAATAGATGACAGCACCCAGGGAGACAGACACCAGTTTCAAGGCGAAGTTCTGGAAAATACGGGAGAAAATGACGTCGCCAATGATCACTGCCGCCAAACCAATGACAATGGCGCCCCGGCCGGCGTTGACATCGGCAAATCCCTGGTACTGGGAATACAGGGCGCTGGACAGCGCCACAATCCCGTTGGAGATCATCAGTCCCAAAACCTTGTTGCGGTTGACATTGATTCCCTGGGCCCGGCTCATGTTGGGGTTGGCGCCGGTGGCCCGGATGCCGCTGCCCAGCTCCGTTCCAAAGAACCAGTAGAGCAAAGCAATGAGAACCGCGGTAAACAGCAGTGTCACCAGGATGGGGTTTTCCAAACTGAGATGCTTTACATTCCGCAGGGAGACCAGCAGATCATAGTTGTCCGGGTTGATGGCCTGGTTGGCTTTGCCGCCCATGATTCGCAGATTAATGGAAAACAGGGCCAGCTGGGTTAAAATTCCTGCCAGTATGGCGGGGATACCCATGGCCGTGTGCAGCAGTCCGGTGATGGCACCGGCAATCATCCCCGCGATGAAGGCGCACAGCAGCGCCACCCAGACATTGACCCCATTGGTCATCAGCATGATACATACCGCGCCGCCGGTGCACATGGTTCCATCCACCGTCAAGTCGGCCAGATCCAAGACCTTAAAGGTGATATAGACGCCGATGGCCATGAGCCCCCAAATCAGGCCCTGGGCCAGGGCGCCCGGCAGCGCATTGAGCAAATCTGAGAAAAAATCCACGTTGATTCCTCCGTGTTCATCGAATGAGAAAGACAAATCGAGACCGGGCGGAAAAGGAGGCCCCTTTCCGCCCGGGTTCCAGACAAATGGATCGGATTATTCTGCCGTGGTCTCGATGGCGGTGTATCCCTCCGGCGGGGTAATGTTCAGTTCCTCGCAGACAGAAGGATTATACATCTTGGTGGCAGTGGGCAGAGACTGGATCTCCATGGTGCCGGGGTCCTTGCCGTTGACCAGAATGTCATAGGCCATCTCGCCAGTCAGCTGGCCCAGTTCGTAGTAGTCGATAGACAGAGTCGCCACGCCGCAGCCAGAGCAGATGCCCTGTTCTCCAGCCACAACGGGGACCCCTGCGGGAACCACTACGTTGCGAATGGCCTCTGTGCAGGAGGCGGCGGTGTTGTCTGTGGGGATGTAAATCACGTCACTGGAAGCACAGGCGGAAGTGGTAACGGAAGCCACGTCATTGGAGTCTGCAAACGCGTACTCTGTGCAGGTATATCCCATCTCCTCCAGCAGAGGCTTAATGACCCCCACTTGGTAAGAGGAGTTCGGTTCTGCCGAGCAATACAGCAGGCCGACGGTTTTCGCATCGGGGAAGAGTTCCTGAATCATATCAGCCTGCTTGTCCAGAGGCGCCAGGTCGGCGGTGCCGGAGATATTGGTGCCTGTGGTGCCCGTCCAGTTGTCCATTCCCAGGGCAGTGGCATAATCCGTGACAGAGGTTCCCAAAATGGGGATATCTGCCGTACCGGCCTGAGCAGCCTGGAGAGAAGCGGTGGCGTTGGCCATGATCAAGTCCACATTGGAGGAGACAAAGCCATTGATGATGGAAGCGCAGTTTGCAGACTCTCCAGAGGCATTTTCCACTTCAAATTCAACCTCTCCGCCGTCCGCGGTGATCAGCTCCTTCAACTTATCCTGGAATCCCTGGGTGGCGGAATCCAAGGCAGCATGCTGCATCTGCTGGCAGATGCCGACTGTGTAGGAGCCCGCGGCCGTCTGCGTACCGCTGCCGTTTTCCTCTGGCGCAGTAGAATCTGCGTTTCCGCAGGCAGTCAAGCTCAGCGCCATCATGCCAGCCAGCACAGTGGCAAACACTTTCTTTTTCATTGTATGAGACCTTCTTTCGAACATGGTAAATATGACTGCCGATTTCTCTCGAAATCGACGTTTTCCATCTTAACACTTTAAAGCAATGAGGTCAATAGGAAAAACGAATTTTTTGATATAATAATAAGAAAAAAATTATGATAAAGATTTCCCTCATAGTATGCACTTTTGTCTTTCTTAAAAAGACAATTCGATGGGTGTCTCATGCTTTCTTCTGCCTAAAACAGAGATCCTGGAAGGAGGAAATTTTTGTGGGAGTTCCGTGTAAAATCCGTGGGAAATTGCGGAGCAAAGCATTGCGGGGCAAGGAGTTTCCCCAGAAGAAGGTTCTGAGCCTGGTGCTCTGTGTGGCTGTGATGCTGTCTGTCA
>ERZ827108.4283-NODE-4283-length-10602-cov-2.467147_pt1 | contig 10602 bp, 9 predicted proteins | sample MGYA00519921_ERZ827108 | MGnify/ENA primary metagenome ERZ827108 (study PRJEB31778, sample SAMEA3449258) | human gut metagenome | biome: human gut; feature: human-associated habitat; material: faeces | place: United Kingdom | collected 2010/2012 ... | reverse complement strand
GTCTCATTGAGGGGAGTTTATAAAGAAAGAGCTGCCGATTGGCAGCTCTTTCTTTATGGATAGATAGTTTGGTCCAATTATTTCTTGGCCGGGCATGTAGGCTTGATTTGTTTGAAGAAATCGTTGCCTTTGTTGTCGACGAGAATGAATGCGGGGAAATCTTCCACTTCGATTTTCCAGATGGCTTCCATGCCGAGTTCGGGATATTCGAGGCATTCGATACTCTTGATATTGTTTTGAGCGAGGATAGCAGCCGGACCTCCGATACTGCCGAGGTAGAATCCTCCGTGTTTCTTGCAGGCGTCGGTGACAGCTTGGCTGCGGTTCCCTTTTGCCAACATAATCATAGAGCCTCCGTGACTTTGGAAAAGGTCTACGTAGGGATCCATTCGACCGGCTGTCGTGGGACCCATCGACCCGCAGGCCATGCCTTTCGGCGTTTTTGCCGGACCTGCATAGTAGATGGGGTGATCTTTGATATATTGCGGCAAGTCTTCGCCCCGGTCGAGCCGTTCTTTGAGTTTGGCGTGCGCGATGTCCCGACCGACGATAATCGTTCCGTTGAGCGACAGACGTGTGGCAACGGGGTATTTATCCAACTCTTTGAGAATTTCGCTCATAGGTTGGTTGAGGTTTATTTTAACGGCGTTGCCTTCACCGGCTTGGCGGAGTTCTTCGGGAATGAGCTCGCCGGGGTGACTGTCGAGTTTCTCGATCCAAATACCGTCCTTGTTGATTTTACATTTGATGTTTCGGTCGGCCGAGCAGCTCACTCCCAATCCTACCGGGCAGGAGGCTCCGTGGCGGGGCAGACGGATAATGCGTACGTCGTGTGCCAGATATTTACCGCCGAATTGTGCGCCGAGTCCGATACGGTGCGCTTCTTCCAAGACTTGTTTTTCCAACTCGATGTCACGGAAAGCTCGTCCGAATTCGTTTCCGGTCGTGGGCAGACTATCGTAGTAGTGGGTGGATGCCAGTTTCACGGTGAGCAAGTTTTTCTCGGCCGAAGTCCCGCCGATGACGAATGCAATGTGATAGGGCGGACAGGCTGCCGTACCCAATGTTTTCATTTTTTCCACCAAGAAAGGAACGAGTGTCCCGGGGTTGAGAATGGCTTTCGTTTCTTGGTAGAGGTATGTCTTATTCGCCGATCCACCGCCTTTGGTGACGCAGAGGAATTTATACTCCATGCCTTCGGTAGCTTCCAAGTCGATTTGCGCGGGAAGATTACATTTGGTATTTACCTCGTCGTACATGGTAAGGGGCGCGTTTTGGGAGTAGCGCAAGTTTTCCTCGGTATAGGTTTTGTAAACGCCGAGGGAGAGAGCTTCTTCATCGCAATATCCCGTCCAGACTTGCTGGCCTTTCTCTCCGTGAATGATTGCCGTACCGGTGTCTTGACAGAAAGGAAGTATTCCTTTGGCGGCCACTTCGGCATTGCGGAGGAAGGTGAGTGCTACGTATTTATCGTTTTCGCTGGCTTCGGGATCGCTCAAAATCTTAGCTACCTGTTCGTTGTGCGAACGGCGAAGCATAAACGATACATCGCGGAAGGCGGCGTTCGCCATAGCGGTAAGACCTTCCTTTTCGATTTTCAAGATGGGTTTTCCTTCAAACTCGCTTACAGAAACATAGTCTTTCGTGAGCAAATAATACTCGGTCGTGTCTTCGCCGAGCGGGAACATGGGTTGATACTTAAACGGTGTGATAGCCATAGTTATATGTTATTTAGTATGTTTTGTCTGACGATGGGGAGACCGAACGAGGTGTGGATAGTCTCCGGCGATCGTGTTGCAAAAATAATGAAAGGCGGGTGCAGAATAAAACAAATTCATTTGTTTTTTATGCCTAGCCGGCTCTTCTTTTCGCTCGCAGGACAAAAATAAAGAATTTTTTCGGTAATTCATCTTTTGTCGTGAAATCTTTCGAGAAAGAGGTACAATGTATGAAGCTGCCATAAAAAGGGCCTCGACCGGGGTTTACTTTGCCGTACCATATATGGCTAAACTAATCATTGAATTTATGGAAAAGAATTATCAAAAAGAAAATCGCAATCTGCGAAAATCACGCGATTTGCTCGTGGAACGAATCTTACACCGGTATCCTGCCCGTAGGGTCGATAGCGATGACGATTTGTTCGATGCTTTGGAGGAATACGACTCGTATCGGAACGAACGGTATGAGCGTCTTGCCGACGACCAGAGCAAGTTGTGCAAATTGTTTATGTCGAACCCGAAAATGGGAGCGTTTATCTCGGACGTTATCGGCGGGGAGGATGCTATTATCGCTTGTGTGCGTTACTTCGGGAAGGATATGCTCGATTGTGCCGAGGACGAGGGTCGCATGGCAGAGGTTCGTAAGGCGAACGACGAGTACCTGTCACGCATGACACGATTCGGCGAATTGGAAAACCAAATGCGGGAGAACTTGAAAAACAGCACTCGTTGTATGGAGCGTTTCAAGTCGGAGAAAGGAATGAGCGACGAGGAGTTCGAGGGTTTTCTCGACCGGGTGTATCATTTGTGCAACCATGTGTTTATGGGAGAATTGAACGACGAAGTTCTCGGGTTGCTTTTCAAGGGGTTGTATTACGACCGTGACCTGTCTTGTGCCGAGCGGGAAGCCGAGGTGCGTGGACGTAACGAGCGTATCGTTTTCGAAAAACGGGAACGTAACGGCGATTCGTTACCTCCTTTACGAAACGGCGGCAGTTTCGAGCCCGATGCCGATCTTTCGCCTGTATTCGGGAACCGTCGCCGCCGTAGCGTGTGGGACTTGTAGATTTTTGAAAAGGGGATTGAAGTAACTTCTAAATTATTCTAATTCTTATGTTTTTATTGTATTCTAAAATGAAAAGAGAGATGAAAAATTTTTTATTGAAATGGAAAAAGCCGCTTCTTTGGTTGACCGGTTTCGTATTGTTGGTACTGTGTTGGCAAGTTTGGGACGGACTGTTCGATGCCGGGTTGGCATTGGCGGCGATCGTGCCGGGTATGTCGGGTGGAAAAATCGTATCCAACGAACCGCTGACGACCGATATTGTTCGTGAAGGGAGTCCCTCTCTGTTGCGTAGCGAAGTGGATAAACGCATCGTGAAAATACGTCCGATGTCCACGCCTATCGATCAGTTATCACGGTGGAACGGTTCGCGGAAGGCTTCGTCGATGATTGTCGATTATTATTCGGTCGATGTGAAACCTACCAAGTCATATATGAAGGCCTCGTATGTGGCTCCCGGGGCATCGACCGTTAACGACTCGCATAAAAAGGCGACTATCAATGCCGTGGACAACAGCATATTCGAGGTGTCGGAAACTTTGTTGGTTCAAGGTGTAAAAGGGTATGATCCCGACGGGGAGATGTCGAATGCCGACTTGGTGCTTTATATCGCCGCAAAAGACGAGGATACGGGGGCATTGACCGTCTATCCCATCAATGGTTCCAAAATAGGTTCGGTGACCAACTGCGTGCCGTCTATTCCCGTGAATACGCCGCTTATCCGTATGGGGCGCGCGGCAACGGAACTCGATGTGCAGACGGCACAATTCGCCGCTTTGCCTATCAAGAGTCAGAATTTTTGCCAGATATTCAAAATGCAGATCGAGCAATCGACTTTCCAAAAAATAGCGAATAAAGAGGTCGAATGGGATTTCTCGGATGCCGAGGAGGCCGCTATTTACGATATGCGATTGGGTATGGAAAAGAGTTTTATGTTCGGTGTGAAGAACACGATTTTCGACCCTCGTAAAAAGGAAAATGTGATGCTGACGGGCGGTATCTGGTGGCAGGCCGGAAATCATTATACCTACAATCCTACTGTGGAGATGACACAGAACGATTTGATCGATATGATGCGACAGGCTTTTACCGGGAACGGAGGGAATAAACGGAAGGTGTTGATTGGCGGTTCTTCGTTTATCGGCCGTATCAATAAGATAGAGATGACCAAAGTGGTGATGGCCCGCGAAGATAAGGTTCAGTGGGGCATCGACTTCTCGGAAATCAAATCGAAGTTCGGGAAGTTGTATGTGCTTTATTCGGAGGTATTCGACGATTGCGGCATGAGCGACTACGGATTTATTTTCGACCCGGAATTTATCCAGAAATGGTCTCATGTCCCGTTCGACTCGCAGGAACTCGATTTGAAAAAATCGGGGGTACGCAATACCGATGCGTTGGTACTGACCGAGGCCAGTTGTTTGACATTGCGCTATCCGGCTGCACACATGCGTATCGAGCCGGTCATACCCGACGAGGAATAAGTGATATGATTCAAGGGGACTGAGGGGCGACCGGGACATCGTGCCCGGCTCCCCTTTTTCTAAAATTCGGCCTCTCCTCGAAACCGTGTTTTTTCGTGTTACTCTCTTATATGGTTATTTGAAACTGTTGCGTTACATGGCGCGGGAGAAATTTTTATACAGACGTTCTTGCGAGAGAGATATGGTTGTTTCGGCGAGGGGCTATATAGTTTTTAAATTAAATATAATGATATGATGAAGATTTATCAGACCCGGTTGGGAAACCTATCTACCTCGGTCGATGTGAACGGTGTACCTCGTCGGGTACAATTCCTTGCCAGTGACGGTGTAAACGGAGTTTTTTCTACGGCCGACGAACAGTTGCAGCGGGCTATGGAAAATAGTCGGGGGTATGGGAGACGATTCAAATTGTCGGACGTCGCACAGCCGGCATTGGAAGAGAAAATTTATATGTTAGTGCCGGAGGTTCGCTCTTGGCAGGACGCAAGGGATTATTTGAGAAAAGAACCGTACGGGCTTTCTGACGAGGAAGTCTCCTCTCCTGCTCTTATCGAGCAAGCGGCCGAACGGTTAAATTTGATTTTTTCACAATTAAAAAAGAGGAACAAGCGATGAAAACGACTATACACAATCATTTGCGAGGGCAAAACGGGTGCTTGGGATTTTATTATGGGTTGGCATCTCTTCTCTCGGCATATCCCGAGGGCGGTTTGCCGGGAGAGTTTTTTATCAATGGGGAAACTCAATCCATTTGGATATGGGATTCTACCGGTCGTTCGTGGTACGATACGAATCATGCGGCTCCTTCTCCGTTCATGGGTATTATCACCGAACCGGCGACTTTCAGCCCGGCAGTCGAAAGCGGTGTGCAGGCTTGTTTCATCTATGTGGCCGGAGGTAAAGGGGCTTATGTTTTCCCTGCCTTGAAAGGATCGGCGGCAATGACCGTGACGACAGATTCGTCGGCAATTATCACCCTTGTGTGGGACGGAACGGCATGGCGGAATTATGTGACTTCATTGACGTTCGACGATGCCGTGCGTCCTGTTTATCTCTACCGAGGGGCGTGGAATCCATCTTTCACTTATCGATGTACCGGTGGAGCCGCCGATGTGGTTTATTTTATGGGTAAGTACTATCAGGTGAAGTTTTCGGTAGGCAGCACGACAGCTTCGCCGGCATCTTCGAATGATTGGGAAGAACTTTCTCGTTTTTGTGCCATAGCCGACGAGATAAAATTGAAGCCTAACGGATTGGTTTTGCTCGATGGGCAGCAAACTATTCGGGTGTCGAGCGAGCTTTCTTCGTGGGAGTTGTGCAATGGTGAAATCAGTCATAAAGAAACAGGAACTTTTTTGTCGCAGGCCGGGGAGTTGCGTGTGCCCATTGGAGATGGAGAAGTCGTGATAAGTCCTTTACAAAAGGGAATTGTCGTTTATTCGGGCGATGGCGATAAAGTTTTTCAAATAGGGTTGGGTGCAGCCGGAGAGGCTTTGTTAAAAATGACTCGGCCCATTGAAAACGGTTCGTGCGAGGTGTCGATTTCTCCTCGGCAAATCGAAATCTCTCGTCTCGATGGGACCGGATTACCGGTTTACCGCAGTTCGTTTACTGCCGACGGGTTGAATTGTGCATTAAAAAAATGGACCGATATTCTTTCGGAGGGTGATATTTATGTGGACGAGAATAATTTTGTGAGACAGAAGAAAGGCGCGTGATGAAAGTAAGTGTAGATGAGTTGGTAGACCGGGTTAAAGCGAACATGGAGGAGCTAACCGATTCTTTCGATGCCGATATCGTGATGACCGCAGGGATAGGAGTAGAGCGATATATACGGGAGAAAATGCCGGATGCCTTGCTTGCCGTATGGGCAACGGAACCGGTATCGTCATTGCCTTTGACAGATTGCGCTTCGTTGTTGCGGCCACAGCGTTCGTCCGACGGTAGCGGATATGTACTTTTGCCCGATGATGTGTGGCGTATGGCTGAGTTTTGTATGGACGGGTGGAGGCAACCTGTTACGGAATTTATCGATAAAACGTCTCCCGAATATGAGTTGCAGTTCAATTTTTATACCCGGGGAGGCTGTTCGACACCCGTATGTGTTTTATCGAACGAAGAAGGACAAAAACGTATCGATTATTACTCGCTTCCTGCACATGTCGTTTCTCATCGGGTGAGTTCGGCTCGTTATGCCGCTTATCCTGCCCGCGATGCTGAGAGTTATGAGTTACTTCCTTCGTTGATACCGGTCGTTTGTTATACTTGTGCGGCTCTTGTATATGAGATATTGGGTCGTCCGGAACAAGCTGCGGCCATGATGCGCTGTATCGTGCGATAGAGATTATAGATTCGGGACAGTTTCAAATCTTCCCGAATCTATTTTGTTCCCGTGCATGGCCGGAATTATTTATCGGGGCGAACGTCGCGCAACAATTCGTAGGATATCTTGCCGATTTGAGCTGCCGTTTCGGAAAAAGAGCTGTGTACCGATCCTAATACATGGCGGGTACGCGATAGGAGGTATAGCTCTACCAGCGCTTCTTGCATACCCTCCAAGCTGTTGCGGTCGGCTTTGTGGACAGAGGTGAACACTCTATTTCCGAACCGATTTACAATCGAGCGTTTGTCCTCCTCGGAGTCGGAGGCAAGGCAAAATGTCGTGTCGCCGTTCTGTTCTATTTCTTTTTTCATACGCTCGATAAATAAACGGGTAGGACTTTGTGCGATAGATAGAGCATTGTCGGTCCGGCGAATGTGGACACCCACTGTATTTGTTCCGAAGAGGGAACAACGGGTATCTATTTCTTGCAAGATGGAAGCGAGAGGACGAAAAACAGAGAAGCGGTCATTTTCATCTTCGGGAGAATAAAAATATACGAAAGAGGCTATATATACTTTCCTATTCTTTGCCCAGTCGTAAAAATCGAAGTTCTCGTAAAAAAGGTGTAAGGCCTGTTTTTCATAGATACAGTTATCAAAGGTTGCCTTTTGAAAAAGACGGGGAATGAAAATATTTTTCTGCCGGGGTCTGTCGTAAAGCAGGTAATCGCTCCATGTTTACATTCGGTAAATCGATCGGTTCGAATAATTGGTCGAAACGGCAATTTAATCCTCGGTCTTTGAACCAAATAATATGTAACTCGCTATTTGTTTTTCGGCTTAGTTTAATTGCCGAGTCGATCGCTTTCATGCGATTGGCAAGGCCGCCTACCGGAACGAGCAATATATACCTTTTTTTCATGTTCGAGATGTTTATTTTCTGTTCGATACGAAGGAGAAAAAATGATTGTAGTTCTCTTTTTTATCCGATAATCATATAATATTGAACAAAGCTATGAATTTAATTTTATTTTGTTTTGTCTTTTAATAAATGTTTTATCGAGAGCGGATTGAAAGAAATCGAGCAAATGAGGTTGTTTCGCCTCATTAAAAGAATTATTTTTGCAAACCCGTTTAGGGAAGCGGATAAATATTTTGTTCTAAAATGAAAGAGTAGTTTCAATGATTGGTAAAAGTTTGGATATAGGGAGTTCTGTCATTCGATTTTTTTCGAAAAACTTTTATACACTCGTTCTTTTTGCGTTGGTCCTTGTATCTGCATTTTCCAGTATATGGCTTTTCTATTTTGAAATAGTGAAAGACACGAATCCGCTTTCGTCGATACCGGCTCATATTGTTAAGACGCTGTTCGATGCAATGGTTTTGATGTCTCCTTTTTTTGTCGTCAAAAGACGGGGATTCGTTTTTATACCGTTGATTTTGCTCGATGTATTTTGTTTGTCGGCCGTATGGTATTACCGGAACTATTTGGATATAATACCGTTTTCTTCTTTCCTTTTGTATGAAAACCTTACTCCTTTGTTGTTGGAAAGTGCTTTCGCTTCGGCGCGATGGAACGATTGTCTGGCAATCGTTCCTACTTTGATGACCGGGGTTCTTTACAAATTTGTTTTACAGAAAAGAGTGCAAAAAGAGCGGAGGCGGTTATGGTGGCCGGTGATCGTTATCTTGTCGGTTTTTGTCTGTTTTCATATTTTTCTTTCGGTGCGGGATATAAAATCGAAACAGTATGATTCTCTTACCGATAGATTTGTCACTTTCCCCAATAATATATTGTATTTCGATCTGAATGGAATGTGCGGATATATTCTGTATCATGCCGCTACTTCGCTTTTGCCCCAACCTGAATTGACGGAAGAAGAAACGATTCGAATCCAAAATTATCTCGACGCTTATCCCCGTTATGCAGATAACATCTATTCGGTTAATGAAAACAAAAATTTGATACTTATTATCGTAGAGTCGCTTAACTCATGGGTGATCGGCAAGAGCTTTTGCGGAGAAGAGATAACACCATGCTTGAACCGGATCGTAAACGACAGCAACTCGATTACAGCAGTTCATGTTTTGCCACAAGTGAAGGACGGTAGATCGAGCGACGGGCAATTCATGTTCAATACCGGATTGCTTCCCTTAAAGAGCGGAGCCGTCGCTACCCGATATGACGATGTGGATTACTATTCTATCGCCAAAGCGTTGAAGCGACGGAATTACACGGCGGTAAACATGACGGTCGATGGGAATAATTATTGGAATCAGGCCGAGATAAGCGTCGCTTACGGGTATGACCGGAATATCGATAGATTGGGTGGTGGAACAAGTGTTACGGATAGTGTGCTGATGGAACGGGCTATTGAAAAAATAAAAGTGCAGAAAACGCCGTTTTTCTATCAGTTGATAACAGGGACGTCTCACAAGCCTTATAATGAGCCGTATCGGAAGACGAAGTTGTCGGGTGCTACTGAGTTTCCGGAGGAGGTGAGAAATTATATGGAGGTTATTCATTATACCGACCGTTGTATCGGAGCGTTCGTCGATTCGCTTCGTAGTAACGGATTGTACGATAATACAGTTATTGCGATAGCCTCGGATCATAACCAATTACTCTCTCCTTGCGGAGTACCCGGTTATAACGATACAGAGGCTGCGTTCATCGTGGCGAACGCTGGTGTGAAATATACGCACACTTCGGTTATGGGACAAATCGATATTTATCCTACCTTACTCGACATAATGAATTGTAACGATTATGCATGGAAAGGTTTAGGTTACAGTATTTTGCGTACTCCGGTCGGAAGTGCGGCCGGTTGGAATGGGACAGTTTACGGTAACGAAGGAGATTCTTTGGCCTCCCGGCAGATAGAGGCATGGGATATTTCGGAAAAGATAATTACCAAAGGATATTTCAGTTTAAAATAATACTATAAATTTTTATTTCATTACATTTGCATCGAATGTTATCGAATGCAAATGTGGTTGGATAAATTTTCGGCACGAGTTTTTTCTTGGAACCGCGAGGGACAGTATCTGTTGTTTTATCTGCTTACTGTCTGTTGCTTTATGTTTCCTATCGAATATTTACATATCGGGTTGAAATATTCGACTATTTTCGATTTGCGTATTCTTCTTCCACAGGGAAAGCCTGTGGGCGATACGCTTTCGGCTTTTGCGCCGACTGTGGGCGATGCTTTTTTATTGTCGTTGCCTCTTTTCTTTTTTACGAACAGGCGGTGGGTCGTGTTTATTCCGCTTTTCCTGTTCGACGTTTTTTGTCTTATCCAGACTTTATATGCTCGTGTCTATGAGGATATTATGCCATATTCGTCGTTCCTTCTCGTGAACAACGTCAACGATGTGCTGCTTAACAGCGTGAGGGGATTGATCCGGTTACGCGATATATTTGTGTTTTTTCCCACTCTGTTACTTTTGGCGGGGTATATTTTCTATTTCAGGAAACAGCGTCATTATCCGTCTTCACGTACCAGAGTGGTTGCCGCCTTCGTATCGTTGTCGATAGCTTTGTCTTCTTATGCGGTCAGAGCTCATCATATTTATCATCGTGCGCCTTCCGATCAAGAGTCTCCGTGGACGGCTTTCATTACGCCTTATAATTATCGTGAGTACGTGGTGTTTAACGGTGTCGTACCTTATACGTGCTATGCGTTTGTCTCTTCGCTTTTGCAGGGTGGAGAGCTGAATGCCGAGGAAAGGAAAACCGTTGAATCTTATCTTGACGATATGCCGCGTTATGGTGATAATAGATATGCCGTAGACCCGGGAAGGAATCTTATTCTTATCGTCGTGGAATCGATGAATTCGTGGTTATTGAACCGGACAGTGAACGGGGTGGAGATTATGCCCCGGCTCAATCGTCTACTGGCTGAAGAAGGCACATTTTCGGCCCTCCATTTAATCCCGCAAGTAAAAGACGGTCGGTCTAGCGACGGCCACCTGATATTCAATACTGGGCTTTTACCTGCGAAGGTAGGGGCGA
>ERZ827108.4276-NODE-4276-length-10619-cov-3.872586_pt1 | contig 10619 bp, 13 predicted proteins | sample MGYA00519921_ERZ827108 | MGnify/ENA primary metagenome ERZ827108 (study PRJEB31778, sample SAMEA3449258) | human gut metagenome | biome: human gut; feature: human-associated habitat; material: faeces | place: United Kingdom | collected 2010/2012 ... | reverse complement strand
AAGCTTCATTTGGTTCAACGGCCTTGCCATTGCGTCGAATTTGCTCGGAGCCAAAATCAATACGCGTGCCCTTACCTGGCTCAATCGCCTTTGCGGCGTTGTGATCATTTGCTACGGAGCAAAGCTGCTTTTCGATTTGGCAAGAATGATTTTCGGATAAAACGCCCCCACGAAACAGCAGCCAACAGCGCAACGACTCAACCGCTAGCAAACCAACGACGCTTTTAGCGCGTCGCCTTTTATCGCCATCGCCCTTGTCGCGTTCTGCATCCTTTTGATTCCGACCGATGCGCACGTAAGCCTTCCAAACCTTCTGAGCGTCGGTCTCGCATGCGTCGCGGCAGCCTTCCTCGTGGCTCCGCTCATCGACTCTACCGTTCCAGATTGCCAAACGATTTTAGAAAGCTTAGGCACCACCGTTTTAGAAGCGGCAGCATGGGCAATGGCGGCGAGCGCCGCACGCCAAAGCCGAAAAACGCTTGTGGCAGCCGCGTTTGCACGCCTGTGCGTTGCGTTCGGTCATCTCCTGGGCGCGTTAATCGCTCGAAGCATGCTCGTCCTCTCCAATGCAGACGCGAGCGCAATTCAGGCAGGCTCGCTCGTCATCGTCTTCGTGTATTTCATGGTCGCGCTGTTCTTGGGACGCGCTTCGACGGAAGCATTTGTCCAAATCGAAAAGGGATCAACCGCACGCGAAACCGACAGTCGAGTTGCCGCGCTCGAAGAAACCGCAACGCTCATTGGCATGGGGAACAATACATGCGGCCGCAACGAAAACGAAGACAATCAAGAACACTTGGACCATGCGCATGCAGAACTTCGCCAGAAGCCTTTTGCGCCCATCAAAGCACAAACGAGCACAACGTCGCATATGGAATTCGATGCCATATGCGACGACCACATGGAGCGCGCGCTCGAAGCTATCACGCACACATGCCAACTTACCCCGCGCGAGATCGAAGTGTTTAGACTCCTGTCACTCGGCAGGGATATCTCAACTATAGAAAACGACCTATGCATATCGCGAAACACCGCAAAGATGCACATTCGTCATGTGTATCAAAAACTGGATGTCCATTCGAAGCAAGAACTCATCGACCTCGTAAGAACCCAGTAAGAGGCTCCGCAGATATATAGTGGACCCTCTCGCTACAAGAGGAACGATGCAGAGAGATCAATCTCGAGAATAAGATTCGCACTCCCCCTAAAGCCGCAGCGTACCGTTCAACTCAAGCTAGAGGAATTGCCTTATGTCCCAAATTGCCAAGAGCGGCGCAAGGGCGACTGAAATGTGCCAACGGGGCATACAACCGCAAGGAATGGAACGGGCTCACCCATTAGAACGACGCATTCCCATTGCACCCCTCCCTGGCCAGTTTCATATACACGGCAGACGATTCAATGCCAACCAACTTGCGCCCCATTTCCTGAGCCACCCTACACGTCGCGCCCGTGCCAACGAAAGGATCGAGAGCGATTCCACCTTCAGGGCAAGTGAGCGCAATAGGATTTTTCACAAGATCCTCGGGAAAGGGAGCATAGTGGTATTCGCCGCTGTGCTCATCTTCAGGGAAGACATTCCAGACATCGGATACCAGTGCGCTATTCCTCTTGAACTTTATAAAGTGGAATTCATTTTCAGCAAGCTCCTTCTCACCCGCCGACAACCCAGTAGAGTTTCTATGGGCAGTACGAATTTCCCCGCGTAAGACCATGCTGAAATCGGACACTTTGCCACATTCGACGAGGTGCAGCATCTTATCAAGGACAGCATACGCATTTGATTTTTCGGAATCGGTCAGCTTGGTTGAACGCTCGACTTTCCTGCGATAGCGAGCGCCGAGCAGCCAGCAAAGTTGCAAAAGAAAATGTCAGCAACTATGCATGGCAATCAGCGATCCTTCTGGTAAGGGCAGCAAGCTTTTCCGCTTGTGCTGATTGCCATGCGTTCTTCTTGTCCTAGGCGAGCTTGCGAGCGAGCTCTCGCACCTCTTCCAACTTGGACGACGATGCCATGCTGTCGCGCTCAGTCATACCGCTGATGGTGACAATGCCCTGGTCCTCCCACTTGCAGTACGCGCAGGTTGACTTGTACATAGCGATCGCCGCATCATAGACACCCTCGCTGTGGCTATCGAGTAAAAGGGCCGTCTTGGTGAACGGGAATCCCGTGGCACCGAAGGCGTACAGGCGGTCGATGGCGGCCTTCTCCTGCGCAGTGATATCAAACCAGTAGATAGGCGAAGCAAAGACGACCATATCGGCGCCTTTCAGCAGCTCGATCACGTCGGCCATGTCGTCCTTCTGCACGCAGACACCCTCATGAGCAAAGCAGTACCGGCATCCTAAGCAGCCGGCGATCTTCTTGCCGGCAACGCGGACGACCTCGACCGCATGGCCGCCCTCGCGCGCGGTCTCGGCAAACGCCTCGACCATGGTGTCGGTATTGGCGCCCTTGCGCGGGCTACCACTCAATACAACGATATTCATAGAAATCTCCCTCCTTCATGCCGCAGGCGCGCGGCACACATTATGTTGTAACCAAAACGGATGGAGTTATTCAATCGCCCCGTTTTGGCTACTTCCACTCTTTAGAAGAATCGTTGCTGGGGACTTAGCATTAAATCAAGACACGCCTTATTTCAGATATTCCTCAAAGAATGCTTTCAGTTTTTCAAACGGAATGATGTCCATCCGATCATAGAGGTCGGTGTGGCTGGCACCGGGGATAATGAGCAATTCCTTGTTGTCCCACGTCAGCTTACCATACGCGGTTTCGCTGAAATAGCGGGAGTGCGCCTTCTCGCCATGCACAAGCAACACAGCAGAGCGGATTTCGCTGCTATATTGCAAAATCGGCATATTCAAAAATGACAGCGAGGACGTCGCATTCCAGCCACCGTTGGAGTTCAGGCTGCGGGGATGGTAGCCTCGCGGAGTTTTGTAGTAGGCGTAATAGTCCACTACAAACTGCGGCGCATCCTCCGGCAGCGGATCGACCACGCCGCCCGCCAGCGCATAGCTGCCGTTTTTATAGTCCTCGGTGCGCTGCGTGTTCAGCGCTTTCCGCTTTTCAAAGCGTGCCTGCTCGGAATCCTCGGCGTCAAAATAGCCGTTTGCGGTCACGCGGGTCATATCGTACATGGTCATAGCCGCGGTAGCTTTGATACGAGTGTCGATGGCTGCTGCATTGACTGCCATGCCGCCCCAACCGCAGATACCGATGATGCCGATACGCTCCGGATCAACACTTTCCTGCACAGAGAGGAAATCCACCGCTGCGCAGAAGTCCTCGGTGTTGATGTCCGGGGATGCTACATAGCGGGGCGTGCCGCCGCTCTCGCCGGTATAGGACGGGTCAAAGGCAATTGCGAAAAAGCCCAGCTCCGCCATTTTCTGCGCATACAGACCGGAGGACTGCTCCTTCACTGCGCCAAACGGGCCGCTAACGGCGATGGCAGGCAGTTTGCCTTCCGCGTTCTTAGGCACGTACACGTCGGCCGCCAGCGTGATGCCGTATCGGTTGTGGAAGGTCGCCTTGCTGTGCTCAACCTTGTCGCTTTTGGGGAACACCTTGTCCCATTCCTGCGTCAGTTTCAACTGCTCCATGCCTAAGCCTCCTTGTTAGTCGCTTTAAGGTATTCCTCGTCGTCCACGGGCTCCAACCACTCGTTGGAGGTCTCCTCGCCCGGAACCTCCACCGCGAGATGGGAGAACCAGCTGTCGGGCGCCGCACCGTGCCAGTGCTTTACGCCCGCGGGAATATTCACTACATCACCAGGGCACAGTTCCTGTGCCGGTTTGCCCCATTCCTGGTAAAGCCCTCGACCAGCCACGCAGACGAGAATCTGCCCGCCGCCGCTTTTGGCGTGATGGATGTGCCAGTTGTTGCGGCAGTCGGGCTCGAACGTCACGTTGTAAATGCCGACCTGCTCGGTGGAAAGGGGCGCGAGGTAGCTTTGCCCGATAAAGTACTTCGCGAATGCGTCGTTGGGCGCGCCGATGGGAAAGGCCATCTTGTTTTGGTGCTTGGCCTTTTCATCGGCATCGTCGCCCTCGTCCGCCCAGACCTCCTTCGCCATGCGGAAGGCCGCCCACGCCTTGGGCCATCCCGCGTAAAACGCCGCGTGCGTAAGGATTTCCGCTATCTCAGCCCTGGTCACGCCGTTGTTCTTTGCGGACATAAGGTGATATTGGAACGAGGAGTCCGTCAGACCCTGCGCCATCAAGGCCACCACCGTCACCACGCTGCGGTCTCGAAGGGAAAGCTCGCCCTCTCGGCTCCACACCTCGCCGAACAGCACATCGTCGTTGAGCTGTGCGAATTTGGGGGCAAAGTCCCCCAGAGCATCTCTGCCTGCCGTCTGTTTAATTGCCATGATCGATTTCCTCCTATCGATGGTTCTAGACACGAATCTGCCTCCGCGCGACTAAGCAGCCCGCCTAGACTCCCATGCCCATTCGTCGCGCCTGCTCCAGAGCAGGACGCCTGGCGTCTCGGAATTGCCATTCTTTCGAGGGCTTGAAGAGACTATCAAAACCGTTTTGCCCATTACGGAACACCCCTTGAACACGCGATTTATATCGACGAGAATGAAGGTAATACCTAAACCTGACTTTAGGTCAAGGAATGAATTCGAGATTTATTCGGAGGGACCATGTACACAATCGGACAGGTGGCGGAGATGTTCGATCTGCCCGCCTCAACGCTGCGGTACTACGACAAGCAGGGATTGTTCCCGGGGCTGGAGCGGACGTCCGGCATTCGCCGATTCGGCGATACGGAACTCGAAGCGCTTCGGGTCATCGAATGCCTGAAGAAGGCGGGGATGGAGATCAAGGACATCCGGCTGTTCATGGAATGGTGCGCCGAGGGCCCATCGACATACCCCCAGCGCAAGGCCATGTTCGAGGAGCGGAAGGCCCACATGGAGTCGGAGATCGCGAACATGAACCGCGCCCTGGACATGTTGAAGTTCAAATGCTGGTACTACGAGCAGGCGATTCAAGATGGCAGCGAGGATAGGCTGGAGGCGCTGATTCCCGACAATTTGCCGGAAGAAATCAAAGGCGCCTACGAGAACGCGCACGCTCGATAAAGCCGTTCGCTATTCATGGGGCTCCGGCAAGGAGCTCTTCCGAACAGAACGAAAAAGAAAGCCTCCGAACCAGAGGGTCCGGAGGCTGTTATTCCCGCTATTCCCACTCGGCAATAGGAGCCGCTGGCCAAAAGCCTGTCAACATCAAAACAAGTTCTCAACCCGTCGATTCTACGTGAGGCAGTGATCCTCATTTGATACCCGCGCTGTTTGCGCACTAGGAAGCAAAGGAATCTGGCCACCACTCAAACAAGATCACCGCCATCTTGCATAAACGACGCCATGTTAAGGTGCCTGACGCCATCCCTCTCCTGCAATAGAGGATCAAGCGTGAACAAGTAACGCGGATACCCATCCCTGATGTGGCTGAACAGCCTGTACTCGCGCTCCTTGACGCCTCTGTCGGCAATCGACATAGAGACCTGGATGTAGGCATAAGCATTGCACCTACGAGCGATGAAGCCACAGTCGAGCTTCCCGATACGGCCCACAGAAAGCTCGTACCCGCGCGGTGCGAGATAGAGGTAGATCTTCACGTCGGTATATACGCAAGATGCACCCCTTTTTCTCAGCGTCCATTTCATCAGTTATGGGGGTGCTTTTTTCATTTTATAAAAAAGCGTACCGATAACTTATTCCCACTCAGTTTCGAAAATCGAATGGTTTTGAAGTTTCGAAAGCGGCGGAGCAACATGTGTAAGGGCATGTTGGGACGCATCAGTAAAACGGGAATCGACTCACGCGAGAAGGCGCCGCCCCGTCGCCTCGAGACGTGCGACAGGTAGATTAGGTTTGGGGAGTAGAACGGCCCTTGCACGAGGCGTGAATTGTAATCGATAAAGCCGAGCTTTGAGAACATGCGGTTTATCTCGTCGAACGTTGAGCCGACAGGGGCTTGCGCCACAGTGGGCGACTTGGCGACGCCCATGTCCATAATGCCGGGCACAAGCGTGAATGCACCACATGGAGGCGAAGGGGCCGCCCGAGAGGTTGATGGTGAGTGAGCACCAAAGGTCAAGGTAGCCCTCGCCTTCCGGGCTTGCGAGGTCGAGGGCGAGCGCCCCTCCCTCGGCGTAGCGTCTAGAGTATTTCGCGAGCCTCGCCCGCTCATCCCAGCCGGTCTCGTAGTCGATACATCATGGGCCCCCGCGCGGGGCGGGGAGCGAATCGACGCAGGCTCGAGGCCAGTTGGGTTGGGGTTGAGGTTCGTGTTCCACAGGCCTGCACAGCCCGACGGACGGGGCGTCCGGGCGCGCTATGCTTAGGGAGCGGTGGGCGCCTCCGGGGCAGCAGGGGACTCGGACGCGGTGATGCCGGAGGTGTCGACCTCGCCGATTCCGGCAAGCTGCTCGATGAGGGGGAGGCCCGTCGGGTCGTCCACCTCGACGCCGCCGAGCACGATGGTGCTGTCGCGCGTGTCGCTTTGGGTTGTGAACACGGCCGGGTCGAAGCCCGAAGCGATAAAGCCAATGCCCGCGAGGACAACACCCGCGGCAACGAGCCCGCCCGCCACGGCGAGGTAGATCTTCTTCGCGCTGGTCATGGTACTCACTCCTTTCTACGCTGCGAGATGCGCGGCAGCGCCGCCCTTCTCGCCCTTACCCTTCCAGAAGGGCGAGGCGGCCTTCCTCGCCCAGAGCGCCGAGAGGCGCGCAATTTGTTTTGAGGCGGCCCAAGCGCCAGCACCAACGAAGAGCGCCACGCCGACGAGGTCGAGCCCCACGCCCGCCGAGGCGAGGGCGTACGGGAAGTGGCCGATGGTGACGCCGCTTACGGCAAACAGGAGCCCAACTATGCCCGCGCCCCCGAGTGCCGCCGCGACGATCCACACGCAGAGCGCCAGCACCCAGATGCAGATATAGACCGTGACGGCCACGGCGGCGAAGGCAGCGAGCAGCGGCACCCACACTGGGGAGCCCACGATGGCCAGCACCCACAGCAGCGCGGTGCTGCGCCGGCGCGTCCTCGCGATCGCGCGCGGCACGGCGGGCAGGTCGTCGAGCGTGGCCTCCGCCACCTCGCCGGGCGTGCCCATGGCGGCCACGGCCTCCCCCTCGCTCATACCGTCCTCCATGCGGTCGGCGATGGCCTCCGCGTAGAAAGCCTTGGTCTCCTCCACCTGCTCGGCCGGCAGGCAGGCGAGCAGCTCGCCCAGCCGGCCCAGGAACTCATCGCGCGTCATGGTGCGCCCCCTCAACGTATGTGTAGATCTCCTGTACGGACTCGGCTAGGAACTCCTCGATGCGCTCGCGGCCTTCGTCCGTGATGCGGTAGTACCGGCGCAGCCGCCCGTTGTGCTCGGCGGAGCGCGCCGTGATGCACCCGGCCTTCTCCAGGCGCTTGAGCAGCGGGTAGAGCGTCGACTCCACGAGCCCCATGCTCGCCGGTACGTCCTTCACGATCTGGTAGCCGTAGGACTCCTCGCCGGAGACGGCCGCGAGCACGCAGGCCTCCAGGAAGCCGCGCTTCATCTGTGCCTCCATCCGCACACCTCCCCTCGTCGTATACTGTGCTATACACACTATACGATGCAAGGTATTAGACGTCAACTCTCATCGCGAAGATTCTCCGGCCCCTGCGCGCTGCGAACGTGATGTCGCGGGGCGGTTGGCATTATGTATGAAACGTCAAGCAACGCGCAGGCGGCAGCAGCAGTCCAGCGCTGGCTGGAGACGTCGGAATGCCAAGAGGAGCCGCGTACCGCGGTTGAGGACACCCCCACCCCAGGGGACGCGATCAAATCAACCCGAAAGCAAGGGGGCTAAATTCTCCTCACTCTTTCTCGCTCGTTTGTCGTGGCGCCATTCCAATTGGGTCTAGTTTGGTTGTCGGTTTGTCCACCTTGCCGCCGAATCCTGCCGCGTGTCTTCGCATAGGCGTTTGGGGCAAGCCCTGGGACAAATACGCAAACTATTTCGAAACCGCGAGCCCGCAGTTTCATTTTTGTCCCGGGGCAAAAACGGGTTGGATTTGAGGCCCTGAAACGTCCCCTCCCCGATCAGGCAGCTCGTTGGAACTATGAAATTCCCAGCCCCCGATTAGGACCTTCAGTGCCGAAGAGGCTCCGGAACTCCCGAAGCCTCGTCGATGCGCATAGTTAGGTTTTTACTGCTCGCTATTCGCAATCGCCTGGTCGATAAGCTTGTCGAGTGCTGCGCGCTGCTCGGCGGAGCTGATCGCGCCCACGATGGGCTCCCCTACGATGTTGCCGTTCTGGTCGATAACGTAGGTGGTCGGGAACGAGAACAGGTTTGACGTGAACTTGCCGGCCTCGCTGTCAGACTTGAACCAAATGTTCTTGTACGTCACGCCTTTCTTGTTCAGTACATCCTTGGCATCTGCAATATCGTCCTTGTTGCCATCGAGCGTAAAGGAATTGACACCCACGACCTGACCGCCCTTCTCGGCAAGCTCTTTGTTCAGCTGCTCCAGATCGCCCAGCTCGCCCACGCACGGCTTGCACGTGGTAAACCAAAAGTTCATGACGGTGACCTTGCTGCTAGAGAACAACTCGTCGCTGTTCACATCGCTGCCGTCCAGGTCCTTGCCCGTAAAGCTCGGGAACTTCGTCGCCTCGCTCGAAGCATTGGCGCCAGCCGTCATGCCCGCAGTCGAAGCGTCGACGCTCTCGCCTGCGCTCGACGTGCTTCCACAGCCGGGGAACTCCTTCTCCAGGCTCTCGAGCTTGTCCTCGATCTCTTTGACCTGCTGCCCGCCGGCCTTGAGCGTCTTAAGCTCATCCGCCGTAAACTCATCCTTGGCGCCGTCGATGGTCTTGAGCAGGAAATCACCGTAATTGCTTCCGTCCTTAATCATTGCCGAGTCTTTATTTGCCGCATTGAATACCTTTTCCCACAGCGCGTTATCACTCGAAAGGATATCGTTCTCCTTCTGCATGAGCTTCGCGTACAGTTCGGCGGCCTCATTGGAGCTAGACGGCTCCTGCGCAATAAGCTCCGCAATCTCGGGATTAGAGCCTGCGGGCTCATTCGCGTCGCCACTGGGCGTCGAGCATGCCGCGAGACACAAAGCCAACCCCAACGCCATGATCAGGGGCGTAATTTTAAAGAGCTTCATAGTTATTCCTCCGTTTTATCAAAGTTTGGTTTTACTTTTCATCACCGGTCTGGGGAAGCGTTTCTGCCGACACACCCAACCCGCAGCGATAGCCGATGGCGTCAACAGGGCACGCCCCAATGCATTTGCCGCAACGGATGCACTCGGCATGGTTGGGTGCACGGGTCACATCAACGTCCATCTGGCAAACCTTCGAGCACGTACCGCACGAGATACATTTGCATGCGTCGACCAGAATTCCCAGCAAGGACACCTTGTTCATGAGCCCATAGAATGCCCCCAGCGGGCAAATCCACTTGCAGAAAGGGCGGTAGAACAAAACGCTCAGCACTATCACGGCAATGAGAACGAAAAGTTTCCAGGTAAAGAGCTGTCCCAGCGCAGATCGGATGCCCGCATTAGTGATTGACAGCGGAATGGCGCCCTCGAGCACGCCCTGCGGACAAATATACTTGCAAAAGAACGGGTCGCCCATCCCCACATCGTTGACCACCAGCACGGGCAGCACCACCACGGCAAACAGCAGCACAAAGTATTTGATATACGTAAGTGCCTTGAGCCTTTTTGTCGAAAGCTTTTTGCCGGGAATCTTGTGAAGCAGTTCTTGCAGCCAGCCAAACGGGCACAGAAAGCCGCATACAAAGCGCCCCAGCAGCACGCCGATCAAAATGAGCGTACCGGTAACGTAGTAAGAAAAATTGAACTTGGACGAGCCCACCACCGACTGAAATGCACCGATAGGACATGCGCCCGCAGCCGCAGGGCACGAATAGCAATTAAGCCCCGGCACGCAAACCGTTTTTCCCGCGCCTTGGTAGATGCCGCCTTTGGCGAAGTTTGGCAGGTGAATGTTGGTGACGAGCGTCGCCGCCGCCTGAATGAATCCGCGAAATCGAGCCAAAACATGCGACGCAATGTTTTCTCTTTTATCCAATTCCGATACACTCCAAACACAGCCTAATCGCTTTGGCCAGCACGGCATCCGCCTCGCCACGCATAACACCAAAGCACACCATGGCAATTCCGACAATCAACAAAGCGACCTGTGCCACGGGCTTTACCGCTTTAAACAACCTGACCACTCCTTTCGTTACGCGACCATTGAACCATATCGACCATAAAATCCGCGTTAAGCGCGATTTGGAATGTGCAAGGAGATTGTTATGCGTATTTTAATCGTCGAAGACGAGCGAGCACTGTGCGACGCAATCGCACGCAGCCTGCGAAACCTGGCATACAGCGTCGACTGCTGCCACGACGGACAGGAGGCGCTCGACCTACTGAACGTTGAGGCCTTCGACCTCGTGGTACTCGACCTCAACCTTCCCCGTATCGATGGCATGACCGTGCTCAGGGAGCTGAGGAAAACCGACTGCGAGACCAAGGTTCTGATTCTGTCCGCACGCGGCGAAGTATCCGATAAAGTCGCCGGACTCGATGCCG
>ERZ827108.4274-NODE-4274-length-10625-cov-2.165090_pt1 | contig 10625 bp, 9 predicted proteins | sample MGYA00519921_ERZ827108 | MGnify/ENA primary metagenome ERZ827108 (study PRJEB31778, sample SAMEA3449258) | human gut metagenome | biome: human gut; feature: human-associated habitat; material: faeces | place: United Kingdom | collected 2010/2012 ... | reverse complement strand
CTGATAGGAATTCCTGCCGTGATCAGCAATACCAGCGGAGTAATATGCAGAGAAGTGCAATTATGAACAAACTTCGTCAGGCCGGCTGCAGAATTACAAAGCAGCGTAAAATGATTTTAGATATTATCCTGGAAGACAGGTGTTCCAGCTGCAAGGAAATTTATGCCCGGGTGGTGAAACTTGACCAGAGCATTGGGATGGCAACCGTTTACCGTCTGGTAAAGGAATTGGAGAATATCGGGGTGCTTAGCAGAGAAATCGTATATAAGTAGCCTGCAAATGACAAAATTTATCAATAAGGACTGTTAGAATTGACTATCTTAATGAAAGTTGTTACTATGAAAAAATAAACAGAGTCTTATAGAAAAGGAAGTGATGTGGTTGTGAAACAACATAGGTTTTGGGCGTGGGCGTCCGTCTTTTGCTTTTTGATGGTATTCTATACAGGCTATAAACACAAATAATCAGGAGGTACATAGGATGTTTAGTGATTCTACTTTGAAAAAAATCGGATGTTTTGTAGGAGGAGTCGTATTTGGGACTGCGGGTGTAAAGCTCCTTTCCAGTAAGGACGCAAAAAAAGTATATACAAACTGCACTGCGGCTGTACTGCGGGCAAAAGACTGTGTTATGAAGACTGCTACAACAGTGCAGGAGAACGCAGAGGATATCCTTGCAGAAGCACAACAGATCAATGAAAAGCGTGCACAGGAAGAGGCAATGCAGGTGCAGGAAGATGATGTTCAGGAGGATGGTGCGTCTGAACAGGAAGAAAACGAATAGGTAAAAGATGAGATTTCTTATCAAGCATGAAGTACAGGGCCGTCTCCGTATCCACGTTATCCGAAACCGAATGACATGTACGGAGGCGGATGTTCTTTGCTGGGCTCTTGAAAAACAGAAAAGTGTTATAAAGGTCAAAGTATATGAGCGCACCGCAGATGCTGTGATCTATTATACAGGGGACAGAGAAGAACTGATCCATAAATTAAAAAAGTTTCATTTTGAGAAAGCAGATGTTCCGGATAATGTATTATCAAGTTCAGGGCGTGCTTTAAATTCCGCATACAGGGAAAAGCTGATAGCAAAAACATTGCTCCATTATGGAGGGAAATTGCTCTTGCCAAATTCGGTGAGAAAAATATGGCTTACTTTTAAAGTGGTCCAATATATCGGAAAAGGGATTCGATGTCTGGCCAGACGGAAGATAGAGGTGCCGGTATTAGATGCTACAGCGATTGGCGTGTCCGTGCTGCGAGGAGACTTTAATACTGCCGGTTCTGTCATGTTTCTGCTGGGAATTGGAGAATTGCTGGAGGAATGGACACATAAAAAGTCTGTAGGAGATCTGGCACGCAGCATGTCTTTAAACATAAGAAAGTATGGCTGAAAAGAGAGGAGCAGGAAATTCTTGTTCCGGCATCCGATATTTTGCCGGGTGACAGAGTGATCGTACACATGGGCAATGTAATCCCATTTGATGGAGAGGTGTCTTGCGGAGAAGGAATGGTGAACCAGGCATCTTTGACCGGAGAATCTCTTCCGGTACGAAGAACTGAGGGTCAGTCCGTATATGCAGGAACCGTTTTGGAGGAAGGAGAGTTGGAAATCATAGTCAGGGCCGTATCAGGTGCTACCCGGTTTGAAAAGATTGTGACTATGATTGAAGACTCAGAAAAGTTGAAATCCAATCTGGAAAGCAAGGCAGAGCATCTGGCGGACCGTCTGGTACCATATACGCTTCTGGGGACAGGGCTTGTCTGGGCTGTCACACGCAATATGACAAAAGCTCTTTCTGTTCTTATGGTGGATTTTTCCTGCGCATTGAAGCTGGCTATGCCGATTTCTGTCCTTTCTGCAATACGGGAAGCCGGACAGAATGGAATTACCGTAAAGGGTGGGAAGTATCTGGAGGCTGTGGCAGAGGCAGATACCATCGTATTTGATAAGACCGGTACGCTGACAAAGGTGAAACCAACTGTAAAAGAAGTCATTGTGTTTGGCGATTATCCTGAACCGGAAGCTCTGCGGATTGCTGCCTGTCTGGAAGAACACTTTCCACATTCCATGGCAAAAGCTGTCGTGGATGCTGCAAAGAGAAGAAGTCTGTATCATGAAGAAATGCATTCAAAAGTGGAGTATATTGTAGCCCATGGTATTTCCTCCTATATAGAAGGAAAGAAGACCATAATAGGGAGCAGTCATTTTGTGTTTGAGGATGAAAAGTGCCGGATACGTCCGGAATATCAGGAACGATTTGATACGCTTCCTGAAGAATACTCTCATTTGTTCCTTGCCATTGACGGAGAATTAGTTGCTGTAATCTGTATTGAAGATCCTCTCAGGGAAGAAGCCGGGGAGATGGTAAGATTTTTGAAAGAAGAAGGTGTTTCCAAGATCGTCATGATGACGGGAGACAGTGAACGTACTGCAGCATCTATTGCGAAACGAGTGGGAGTGGATGAATATTATTCCGAAGTACTTCCGGAAGATAAGGCAGGATTCATTGAAAGAGAGAAAGCGGCAGGAAGAAAAGTAGTGATGATCGGTGACGGAATCAATGATTCGCCAGCGCTTTCAGCAGCAGATGCGGGAATTGCAATCAGTGATGGAGCAGAACTTGCGCGAGAGATCGCAGACATTACGATTGCTGCTGAGGATCTGCGGGAAATCGTAGTACTGAAACGTTTGTCTAATGCGATGATGCACCGTATTCTGGGGAATTACAGGGGGATTGTCGGTATTAATGCAATGCTGATTGCACTAGGAGTGGCAGGAATTATTCAACCAACGACCTCTGCGTTACTACATAATACTTCTACTTTAGCTATCAGTTTGAAGAGTATGGGAAATTTATTGCCGACTAATTAATATAAAATATTCATATTGTTATAAGTTTTAATGTCTGAATAGTTTGATTTGTAGACTATTCAGACATTTTTAGTAGAGCTCAATAATTGTTGTCCAATTTGTATTCCAGCATTGATATACAATTCTTGTATTTGTTGGTATTTATTATCGATAGCTTCCGGTTCAGATTCCCATACTATTTCATAGATTGCCATAGCTTTTTTGAGATGGGAGGTAGCCTGTTCTATATCAGCCTGTACCAGATAGGCAGTTCCCATAGCTTCCTGAATAATGGCATAGTCCAGACACTGATCGGAATTGTATTCTTTTACCAGCCGGGCACATTTGCGTAAGGAGGATAATCCACGAGACGCTTCACCGGTATCTGTAAGGAGAGCTGCATAGTTGCAGATTTGAACAATACTGTCATTCATATAGAGAAGCTGGTATTGTTCTAATAAGCTGATTCCCTGCTCCATAGCCTGTTTTGCCAGTTCGGTATTTCCCTGCTGGTGATATAGTCCACCCAGATTTCCATATAGATTTGCGACGAGGTGGGCGTTTTCAGGTGTAACAGGAGAAAGCAAAGACATCGCTTCTTTTTCCAGCTTTACGGCTTTTCCAATATTTCTTTCAAGGGTAGCTTTATAGTCCAGTAATAATGCCCGGTCAGACACGGTTCCGATAGAAGTGTCTTCCAGCAAAGAAGATAGTTCACGCAGGATTCTTTGCATACCATTTTCTTCGTGGTATTTTTCCATATATGGGAAAACATCTTCTAAGAATAATAAATAACCAGAAATATCATCTTTAGTTGTTTTTGTAATAATGTTTTCAACGGTTTGGAAAACAAGTCTGTAGTAGGAAATATCATTGCCGTGTAAAAGGCAGATGTTTTGCAGACTTTCCAGTAAAGGGAAACAGGTTTTTACAGACGGCTGCATATCTGCAACAGCGATTTCCTGTATCATGGGATGCAGTACAATGGTTCTTCCGGTTTTTGGCTGAATAAATCCCATTTCAATTAAATCATTTACGGCATTCAAATCCGGTAAATTCAGCCATGCAGCAAATCTTCGTGCCGGAATACCGGTTAAAGGAATCAGGCACAGACATCTCATTACATCTTGTTGAGTTTCAGAAAGCTGATATAGAGAGAATAAAGTATGTATGTGTCCATAGTAGGTTTCTTTGCTGCTTTGCCCGTCTTTTATAATATTGATTTTATCAGTTGCATCAAGAGCGACATTTTCTTCCAACAATTTTTTTAAGAGCATTTCTGGTTCCAATATTCCGGTTTCCAGTAAGCGTGATGCCAGTTCTACAGCGAGCGTATGGGCATGGACAGCTTCTATGATCTGTTCTATGACATCAGATTTTTCTTCTGTGTCGGAGAAAAATTTTCCTGCAAGTTGCAGAAGCGTTGTTTTATCGGAAATTTCTTCCAACAGCATACAGGAATGTCCGTCCAGACGGCTTCTGGTAGTAAATAATATCTGACAGCGGTATTTGAGTATGACCGAAAGAAAACTGTCCTGTATGGAAGTGGCGTTGAAATTATCTACAATCATCAAAGTATCTTCTTTGAGAGAACGCAGAAAACGGTTGTGTTTTCGGAAGCGTTCTTCATCAGAATCCTGCGGAAGATCATCCGCAAAATCCATGTCTGTAATATCCTGTTTTAAATCACCGCTGTAGGTGAGATACAGGATATTGGTATATTCTTTCTTATACTGCAGGGCATAAGCCTTTGCCAGTTCACTTTTCCCGATTCCGGCAATTCCAGATAAAAATACTTTACGCTCTTTTTCCAACAGAGAATGCAGCACTTCGATTTCTTCAGAACGTCCACAAAAATGCCTGCATGGACGGGGAACGTCATTTCCCATTACAAAATCTGTTAAGACAGGAGAAAGATTTCCGGCGGCTAATAATTTCTTGGTTCGTGTGTCACGTTTCACAAAATTCCGTTCCATTCCGAAACACAGAACCCTTGTTATGAAAATATGTATGGTGTCTATATCAGCGGGAGAATAAGAACAGATTAGTTCCTGTTTTTTTGGCTCTGAAATAGATGTATCCTGTAATACTAACTCATATAATTCTTTTGCTGCCATAGCAGAATCATACATCAGAGGAATAATATGTCGCTGAATGTTTCCTGCCAATTCTAATTGATGTTCTTTATCTAAAAAGTAGGTTACGATCCGGGGACTTACTTTTGCCTGTCCTGTCATCCAACGGCAGACCTGTCCATTGTCAAAATCAAAGTCTATGGCTTCATCGCTGCACATAAACGTGTCAAATAACAGATAGGTAAAATCTATTTGATTCATTCCTTTATCTTCGCTGATATAACGGCGAATGATCGTCATAATCGAACCAAAATCACATCTTTCCAAATAGAATCCCCTCCTGTTCTGTAAAATACTCAATTTCCGCTCAATCTATGCTCAATGAGTTTCTTATGAAATTCCATTAAACTGACATCAGGCTGAACGGAGTTGGTCTAATAGAAATTATAGCACAAATTCCAGATCAGCTAAAGAGTACCGCCGAAAAATGCGTGGTGACAAGAAATATCGGTTTGGAAGGAGGAGCTATGGCACACACAGTTGAATTTGAACGATGTGTTGATTTTCTTGCCAGAATGATAGAAAAATATGGCAGTGAGCTCCTTCAGGAACTGAATGGATTACCGAAGGAGGACAAAGCAGAAGATAACTGCCAGCAAGAGCAGCAACAGAATACATTGGGAAATGATTAGGGAGAGCATAGATGTTGGCTCTCTTTTTTCTTGCGTGATATTTGTGCATTTTACCTATATTGACGAGTATGTGCAGCTACGGTAAAATATAGTTGGGACAAATAAAAAGTAAACTGTAATTTGGTATGGAGAATATAAATGAAAAAGCGAAGATGTTATATATACACAAGGGTATCTACGTCTATGCAGGTAGAAGGATACAGCTTGGAAGCACAAAAAGAAAGATTGAGAAAATATGCAGATTTTCAGGAAATGGTGATTGTCGGAGAGTATTCGGATGAGGGAAAGTCAGGAAAAAGTATTGAAGGACGGCAGGAATTTATGCAAATGCTTCGGGATATTGAAGAAGGTAAAGATCGTGTAGAGTTTGTCTTGGTATATAAGTTATCCCGTTTTGGAAGAAATGCTGCAGATGTACTTAATTCTTTGCAGAGAATGCAGGATTTTGGAGTAAATTTGATCTGTGTTGAAGATGGTATAGACAGTTCTAAAGACAGCGGTAAGCTGATGATTTCTGTTCTGTCTGCGGTAGCAGAAATTGAACGTGAAAATATTCTGGTACAGACAATGGAGGGGCGCAGACAAAAGGCGAGAGATGGCAAATGGAACGGCGGATTTGCTCCGTACGGATATAAGCTGTTAAATGGAGAACTGGAAATTGCAGAAGATGAGGCAGAAATCATTCGTATTATTTTTGATAAATATATTCATACCAATATGGGAGTAAATGGCATTGCAGCCTATCTGAATGAGCATGGCTACAAGAAGAAAAAGAGACAGAATAATACGTTGGATGCGTTTGCTACTTCTTTTATAAAGGGTGTCCTTGATAATCCTATTTATTGTGGTAAATTGGCATTTGGAAGAAGGAAAACTGAAAGAGTGCCAGGCAAGAGAAATGAATTCCGTATTGTAAAGCAGGATTCTTATATATTAAGTGATGGTATTCACGAAGCCATTATTTCCGAAGATGATTGGAACTTGGCAAAACAGAAACGAAATATAAATGGAGTAAAGCATGAGAAAATCCATAGTTTGGAGCATGAACATATTTTGTCCGGAATTCTTAAATGTCCAATTTGTGGAAAGGGAATGTATGGAAATGTAAACCGTAAGAAGAAAAAAGACGGAACATTTTATAAGGATTATTTTTATTATGCCTGCAAGCATAGGTATTATGTGAATGGTCATAAATGTGATTACCGGAAGCAGTGGAACGAAGAAAAAGTAAATGATGCGGTAGCAGAAGTTATTAAAAAGCTGGTGAATAATCCGAAATTTGAAGCCGCTATACGTGCAAAAATCAATTCTAAGATAGATACCGGAGAATTGGAAACAGAGCATGAGAACTTGAAAAAACAGCTGCGGCAAGTATTGGGAGCTAAAAATAGGTTAGGACAACAGATGGACAATCTGGATATTTCTGATAAAATGTATGACAGGAAGTATCAGGATATGCAGGATCGGTTAAATGGTTTGTATGATGAGATTGAACGACTGGAAAGTCTGATCGATGATATAGTATCCAGAAAAGAGTATATCCGTCAGCAGAAAATTTCTGAGGATGGAGTGTATCAATATCTTTTGTACTTTGACAAACTGTATGATAAATTCACCGATATGGAGAAAAAAGAATTTATGAACAGTTTTGTTGAAAGAGTTGATATTTACGAGGATGAACAGCCGAACGGAAGATTTTTGAAGCATATAAAATTTAAGTTTCCGGTATTTTTTGACGGTGAAGAAATTCAGGAACTTAGTTGGGACAACGAAACAACAGTTGAGACGGTTGTCTTGCTTTCCAAGGGTGAAGTCAACTCGAAAAAGATTCGGGTTGAGTTCTCTTTGGAAGATATGGATATGTCCGGGTTCCAGAAGGGTGCGACTTATGAACAGATTAAGGCGTATGTGCTGGAAAAGTACGGTTTGAAGGTCTCCAGCCTGTATATCTCCCAGGTTAAGCGGAAGTGCGGGCTAGATGTGGGGCAGAATTATAATCTGTCAAAGAAGGAAGATGCCAAAGTGCCGCAGTGCCCGCCGGAAAAGGAAGCGGCAATTATGGAGGCGATAAAGCATTTTCAAATGATTTAGCGCAGGTACTAAATAATAGATTCAATGTAAAATTGACAATACTCCGCCCAAAGTATACTTTTGGCGGAGTATTGTTTAGGATATAGAATCTATTTCTGTTTGAATTGCGGACAAAAAGGCTTCTAATAGCTTTTGTTGAATCACAAACCGTTGTTCTTCAAAGTCGGTAACGCTAGCTGTATCCTCGTTCCAAAATTTTTTATACTTCTTGGCGACATCGGGGTTTAGTTCTAGGTGATCGCTAGAATGGCGATAAACCTTTATTCGATGTAGTACGTCAAACAAAGCTGGATATGTTGACTTGATTTCATTCCAGAAATATTTCTTTTTCCCCAATGATTTGCCGTATTTTTCGATTGACTCAACGAAGCAACGATTACAAATATTGAAGAAATTTTCAAATTCTGGCTCGTTAGATACTGGTCCTACATTTACGAATCTATCTGCCTCGGGGAAAGAGTTTTCGCCAAAAAGTTTGGGCAGTCCACAGACATACGGTAGCAGAACTGATTGTAGAACGTGCAGATGCAGAAAAAGAACATATGGGACTGACAACATGGGAAGCGGCTCCTGATGGAAAGATTGTAAAATCAGATGTTTCTATCGCGAAAAATTATTTGAGTGATAAAGAGATGGCTTATATGGAGCGGATTGTATCACTGTACCTTGATTATGAAGAATTGCAGGCAGAGCGTCAAATTCCTATGAGTATGGAAGATTGGGCGAAAAGGCTGGATGTTTTTTTGGAATTCAATGGAAATGAAATTCTCACAGATGCTGGAAAGATTAGTGCGGAGCAGGCAAAGCTTTATGTAGAAACAGAGTTTGAAAAATACCGGATTGTGCAGGATAGATTGTTTGTATCAGATTATGATAAGTTCTTACTTGAAATGGAAGAAACAGTAGAGGAATGATTTGGTTCTAAATTGGTAAAAAACAGATTTCCGCCAGGGATAAAATCTGCTTTGGAGGCATGGGTTTTATGTCCTCAACACATGTGGAATGCTGCGTGCGATTGGAATGGAAGGTAAAGTAAGAGAGGCTAGAGCCGGTCTGAATTTGTAATTGTGCAAGGGACGTTGCATAATTGTCGTATTAAGAGTATCTTCTCACTGGCTGGTACAGAACACCATGTATAATATATTGAAGGATGATAAAGTGGACAACTAGAGAGAGTTTCATTTATCAGACCGAAGAAGGCTTGACGAAGATAGATGTTAATATACAAAATGAAACGGTGTGGCTGTCGCTGAAACAAATGGTGAATTTATTTCAAAGAGACAAATCTACAATTTCAAGACATATAAAAAATATTTTTGCTGAAGGAGAATCAGTGAGAGAGTCAGCTGTTGCAAAATTTGCAACAGTTCAAACCGAAGGGAATAGACAGGTAGAAAGAACTATAGAGTATTACAATCTGGATATTATCATTTCCGTTGGCTTTCGAGTAAAATAATAGCGCGGTGTTCAATTCTGTATATGGGCAATGAATGTATTAAAGGAGTACATCAAAAAAGGTGTTACAATGAATGATGACCGTTTGAAAGAATTGGGTGATGGTGGGTATTTTAAGGAACTGTTGGAAAGAATCCGTGACATTTAGGCATGTGAAAAGGTATTTTATCTTCAAGTGTTGGAAATTTAATTGGATATAATTATTAGGTGTTCTACTGGGGACAAACCAGGTCTTTCGGTAATTCAGACCATCGCCTCAACACGTGTGGAGTACTGCGCAAAATAGATATACATTTATAAATAAGATTTAAAATTGTGCTGAAATGGAAGTTATTATCTTGTGCAAAGAAAGGATGAAGTTTATACAAACAATGGATAAAATCTTGTACTCACTTGACATGAAAAAAATAATTCAAATTATTTTAATTGCAATTGGTGTTAGTATAGCTGCTAGAATACATCAGATATTTTTGCCTAAATCCTATTCGTCAGTTTTGGATTTTAGATATTCAAAGGATGTTGGAAAAACTATAAGGAGTTCATCAATTAGATTAATTTATTTAGCAACAATTAGTATAATGGCTTCATTATGTGGTGTTGGTCAGGATGAAATATGTATCGGTGTTGGTTCGGCAGCTTTTTTAAATGTTTGGCCTGCAATCGTACAATATCATCTTTTATCTATATTTAATAAATTTGATAAGTTTCGTTTGTTGTTTGGATATATTTGCTTTATTATTTTCTCTGTTATATTTTCTTATATAAGTACGGAGTATATTTTAAAATCATTGCAGGGAAAGGATGTCTTTGGGATTGTAGGCAGCAATGGTTTTGAAATTTTGATGTCACTATTACTGAGCGGATTGGCAATTAATGCAGAAACCGTATTATCCGGATTGGCAAAATTTGAAGGAAAATTGGATATTAAAACTTTCCGGACAGATTTAGAGATTTTGCTGGTGCAAGCACAATTAGAAAAAAGTGAGATAAATCTATATCACTATGAGATAAAACGGGAGGCAGAGAATAATCACATTTCGTATGAGCTACTGGAAACAATTTTGGTTTTAGAGAAAATTTATAGAGGAGCATGGTATTATAAATGTTTGGAAATATTATTTTGTAAACTGGGGATTTTACAAAAAATTGCTATAAAATTAGATTTTTCTATTGGGATGGGACAGATAAAAATTTCAACGGCACAACGTCTTTTAAAACAAAATCCATATGCCTTCATAGGAAAAATGCTGGATCCTGATTTTTCTATAGGTTTATGTGCAAAATATTTGCAAGAGATAGTAGAGAGTTATAAAGAAAATTATTGGAACGAATGCGAAAACATGACAATATATGAATATGTTGCAAATGAATATTTAGGCACTGATGATAGTTCAGAATTAGAAATAGTTAGGTTATACGCTGCTATATTAGAAAATATAGATAACAATAAGATGTACTCGTT
>ERZ827108.4261-NODE-4261-length-10670-cov-4.145737_pt1 | contig 10670 bp, 7 predicted proteins | sample MGYA00519921_ERZ827108 | MGnify/ENA primary metagenome ERZ827108 (study PRJEB31778, sample SAMEA3449258) | human gut metagenome | biome: human gut; feature: human-associated habitat; material: faeces | place: United Kingdom | collected 2010/2012 ... | reverse complement strand
TTGACTGGGCGCCCCTCACCCGTTTCCGGGTCTATTGGATTTACCACACACCTCGAAGTACTGGCGTACTTTATTCATCGAGTTGATCGCAGGTATGATTCAAATATTCAATTTGTTTTTTTGTAATCTCTCTTGCTGACAATACTTAGTATAGAGTAAAAAGAAAGATTTGTCATTAAACTGCTGGTTTAAAAAAGCGTAAAAAAATGCCCCCATATCTTCTATGGAGGCATTAATAAATGTGTTAGCTTACTTTTTGCAGTGCTTTATTTTCTCTCTTTTCTTTTTTTATAACCTACGGTGCCTAAAGCTCCCGCAGATACCAAAAGCATCAAAAGCGTAACGCCAAGTGGTAACTCATCTCCGGTCTTAACGGATTTGCCGGCAGAAGTAGCGTTGCCACTTCCTGCTGCCGTTGCGCCTGGAGATTTCTTTGTGTTACCGTTTCCAACGGTAGTTTTATTGTTTCCGGTTTGCGTTTTAGCGGCATCCGTTACCACACCAATGGTGCCAAGGCTGCTGATTTCTACGGAAAGCACTTTATCTTTTACTGTGCCTTTTAAAGACTCTACTTTTCCGTTTACACAATGTAAAAGGGTCATTTCTTTTCCTTCATATTCTTTTCCGACCGAAACAGAAAGTGTTGCTTTCTTCGGGAGACGAATCTCTTTTCCGTTCTTCAGAAGTTTTACTTCATATAAGCAGAATAAAGATTTGTTTGTCGGAAGCTCTTTTTTCATCAGAGCAACATCTTCGTGGTCATTTTTAATCGGTTTTACAGAAAGTTCCATATCATCTGTCAGACCTTCACCTTTTAAGGAAATACCATACTCTTTATTTGACAGCAGAGTAACGGATGTTTGCTGGTCGTCAGGTTTTTCTGATTCACCCGGTTTTTCCGATTCACCCGGTTTTTCAGGAGTGTCCGGCTTTTCTTGCTCACCCGGTTTTTCTTCTCCTTGTGCTTCTACAAGGAAGGTATAAGTTCTGCGGTCAGTTCCTCGTACATTCTTTTCGGAAACCAGCTGAATCTGTGTTCCGACTTTAACCGGAATCTGTTGAGATACACCATACGCAACACCGTCGGCTTCAATGCTTGCAACACTGTAGCGATTGAAAAATTCAGGTGTGAAAGAAATTTCATCCTGGTTTGTGAGCAGAGTATACTCATAACGGTCTCTCTCAAAGGTTTCTTTTAAATTACCGCCCTGTAAGCCCAGTGTTTTTAATTCAGCATTTGCTTCCAAATCTTCACCAAGATTTTCGGTGTACTCTACAGTAATCACAGAGTGATCTTTTACTTCCCCGTTTTGTACGGTACATTGAGCAAAACTCTTATCTGGGAAGACGCCATCTAAGGTACCTTTCCAACCACTTCCCGAGCCTCGGTCAAATTCGGACAGTCCGTCGATTCGTTCGATATAAGTGCCCTGGAATCGAAGGGAAATATCGATTTCATTTTCTTCACAAGCGCGCTGAATAATGCTCATCATAGAGTCTTGTGCATAGATTGGAACCTGCACATCGAGAATAGTGCCTCTGACGGTGGCTGGATCTTCTGTTGCACGCAGTGCCTGAGTGTCTGCCTGGATTCCATCCATGATAGTGAGAGAAACGGTTCCTTTTTGGTCGCCAAGGTCTTTTAGTGCTTCAATTCTCTTTCGTGCAGCTTCCAATACATCGAGGTTTGTTACTTTTTGTTTTTCTTCCTCACTAAGCTGCTGATACAAGTTTTCGATAGCCTGTACGGTTGCTTCGTCTTCTAAAGTCAGCTCGTTCAGTTCAGGAAGCTGATCAATTGCCTGCATTACGGTTGCAGCGGTAACTTCTTTTGTATCATCGGATAAATCCCAATAGAATTTTCCGCCATTTTTATAGTGCACGTAAGCACTTAATGCCTGGAAAGCTTGTATGCTGGCCATGTCATTGCGTTTTTTGTTGGTTTTGTCGTGGCAGAAACCGGTTGCACCGGTGGTATCACAGTAATAATCCATTAAGCCTGTAATTGCGTTACTATAAGAGGTACCAAAATCGGAATTTAATGGATCAATCTGCAGCGCAATCAGTGTTAATAATAATTGGGAAGTACTTTCTGCAGTTCCCATATCGTAGGAATCGGACATTGCATTTTTTAAATATGTAAGACCGGCATCGATTGCATTTTTAGCCGCCGCATTGGTCTGTCTGTATGGTGCCAGTGCCTGTAATGCCATGGCGGTTGTATCAACACCCGCAGTTTTGTTATCGGTTAATCCAAAGCCTCCGTTGTCCGGATTCTGGAAAGTCAGCAGTGCGGAAATTATTTGTTCTCTATTCCATTTCGCATCGGATGGAATCGGTGTTTTCTTTGCATCCAGTGCTAAAAGTGCCCAGGCTGTTTCGTTAGAACCACTGTTTAAATTCGGATGATTATAAATCATTTCTGCGAGATTGACACCGCCTACATCGGTAATATCTTTGTTCATTACAGATAAGACGAGGGCAACTCGCTCAATTTCGGTAGGTTTCTTATTTGCTTTCCAGCCTTTGACGGTTTTTACTACAGAATCATAATATTGATTCTGTTTTTCTTCCGGAATGGCGATTCCGGCACGAAGAAGGTCATAAACAATCCAGTCGTGCTCAATACATTCATAATTCTGTTCTGGGCTGATTGTCTGTAAATGTGCTTTTGTACCAAGCAGACCTTTCTGCACCAGTTCGTCAATATTAACTTGTGGAGTTTCACCGCCTGCAACTTCAATTGTAATCTGAATCGGAGCGACGGAGTTTGTGTTGTCAAGAGGAGTGCCGGTTGCGACAACCGTTCCTTCTTTTAATGCTTTTACATAATATTGATCATTTGTGACAACCGAATTGAAATCCGGTGCGCCTTCCCATTCTGTGCCTTTTTTCCACAGAATCGGCTCTTTTTTATAAATTTTAACGATACCTTTTTTATCAAAGGTCCATTTCAGGTCTGGATAGGTAACACTCCAGCCGGCATCGGATTTTTCACCTTTGAAGTTTAATTCCAGAGGCTGTTCCGTGAAATTTTCCATACTTACTTTATCTTGCACTGCAGTTACTTCAGTAAGTGGATTTTCATATGCATAAGTCACATCAGAGGTACCGGATACGGTAGATTCTTTTTTGGTCTCCGGATCGGTCTGTGTAAGGGTCGCACGATAAGTAACGGTACCTGCTTTGTATGGTACATATCCTTTTACCATACTTTCCACATATTCGGCGATGGAGTCGTCGCTGCTCGTTACTTTCCAATTATCTGCATAACTTGCATTTTGTGGAGAGACAATTACGCCACTGTAATCCGGGAGGAAAGCATACTGATCCGGGTCGTTGGCATTTCTTCCGTGAATGACTTTCTTTCCGGAAATCGCAGGTTTTACAGAAGTTGCCGGTACATAAGTAGAAGTTACTTCCACCTCTGCGGTAATGGAATTGTTTACTTTTGAGGTCACAACCATTTTTGCGGTACCAGGCTTTTTAAAGGAAAAGCTGCTGGAATCGTTGTAGTTTTTAATCAATGAGTCATCGCTGGCTTTGTAAGCAAAACGAGTTGAGTTTGCAGGTACAAAAGCATCGCTGCCCTGATATTTGGCTTTCACTTCGATTTTCTTTTCTTCAGAGCCGGCAACTTGGCAGGTCTGATTGGTTACATCCTGTCCGTCGATAAACAGCTTGATCTCTTCTAATTTTTGCGCTTTTGAAATGACTTTAACCCAGGCTACGGCTTCGCTGCTTCCATCGGCTTTGGTTTCCGTCGCAGTAACGGTAGCGGAGCCTTCTTTGTCGATACGAAGGTCACCATTATCGGCTCCAATCATTAAGGAACCTTCTGGTTTTACTTCTGAAATGCCCCATGAAATTGTGCTGGTTTCCGGCACGTTTTTTAACTGGAAGTTTCCTACAATTCCAAATGCATTTACTTCGTCCGGTGAAACAGTAAAGGTCTGGTTTTCGATGGCAAGTGTTTCGCCTGCTTCAGTTACCATAACCATTTCATATTTGTTTTCCGGAAGATTTGGTTTGTCTGGATTATAAGTTTTATCTTCTCCGAAATAAGGATAGCCGTTGCTGTTTTGCCCCCATTTGGTACCATTTGCGCCTCTGTTTTGATTTAACAGCGTTACGAAGTCTTTGGTTTTCAGCTGTTCTTCTGATTTTGCAGAAGAGTTGTTTAAAGCAGCAGCCGGAATTTCAGCCGGATTGGCAAGTCCTTCCTGCCAGTAAGTATTTTTCAGGGTGCCTTCTTTATACTGATTAAATAAAACACCTTTTTTGCCTTCACTGATGGAATAGCTGTTGATAATGCTTCCGCCTTGCAGACGTTTTGCAAAACCGCAGGCTAAACTTCCTTTTACATCTGAAAAACAGTTGATGACAGTTCCTTTTAAATTTTGTCCGATTGGTCCATTTCCACTTTGTTCCCAGGTATCAATGGTACCGGTAAAATACAGATTCTGTAAAACGCCTTCTTCCCCTAAATGCTGGAACATCCAGTTTGCATTTTCAAAGATAATGGCATGTCCCTGTCCATCTAAAATGCCATTGAATTCCGTCATAGAGAAGTAAGAATCTTTTATGGTAATATCTTGATCCAGTACATAGTACTGATCGGAACTGGAATTAATCTTACTTAAATCATTTTCGGTTGAGATATGCTGAATCTGACTTGCATCAGCAGGAGGAGCCACCGGCTCTGTCGGTCGTTCTTTTTTCAGACCGTCTTTTGCTGCCTGCAGTGTTGCAGTTGCGGTTGTAACCTCTTCAAGTGTAGCATCTTCATTTTTTAAAACGTTCTGTGCATTTGCAAGTGCTTCTTCAAGTTTAATCCAGCTTTCTTTGGTATAGCCTTCTTTGCTAAGTGCACTGCAAGTGTCTGCCAGTTTTTGTAAGTTTGTTTTATCCGGTTTCTGTGCTTCGGTAGAACCGCCCTTTACGAGAATCGGAAATCCCTGGTTGCTGCCATCTGTCGGAGTTGCCCAGGAAAATCCGGTCTCCGGAAGATTAGTATTTAAAATGCTGTTTGCTGCGCCGGATTTAAAATCTTCTAAGGATTTTTGCTGTACGTTTTCCGGAGTGATTTTGTTGCCACCCATACTTACGGCACCATTCATACTTCCAGGTCCATAGCAGCTGTTTTTTAGTTTGGTATCGTTTGAGTTGTTGACACCAATTAAACCGCCGTAAAAGCCGGAAAGCATTCCGGTTACGGTACCTGCAAAATAAGAGTTCTGGATCACACCTCCGTTTGCGGTACCTACTAATCCACCCGGTTCATCAAAACCGGCCATGTTTAACTTGGCAGTAGAAAAACAGTTTTGAATGGTTCCGCTAAAAGTCATTGCCATACTTCCGAAAGTATCGTCGCGTTCAATTACTTTTTCACTGGTTACACCCAGATTTTGAATCGTTCCGGTTACCTTATTTGCCAGTGGCTTATCGGTCAGGGTAATGGTATGTCCTGCTCCGTCTAAGGTTCCCTCAATACTTTCAAACCACTGACCGCTTTCCATTGTTACATCTTCAGACAGGGTATAAGTTTCCCCGGCCGGAATTGTGGATGGAAGCGTGTTGGCATAAGCTTGTACTTCCTGTTGGGATTCTTGTGCTTCTTCAGTTTGTGCTTCGTTTTGTGTTTCGTTTTGCGTTACATCTTGTGCATCATTTTGTGTATCATTTTGTGATGCATCGGTTGGTTCCTGGTTCTCAATTGCTGAAGCATTTTGGGTCGGAAGTGCGGAAGCTGATACGGACATCGGCAGCGTACTTCCTAAAAGTGTTAGAACCAGAAGAATACTAAGCATTCGCTTAAATTCTTTTTTCATGCTCCTTCTCCTTTTAAAGTATTCTACTTTCTATATACACTTCTCTTTTTTGGAAAAATTTTTTTATACACAAAAAAGAGCCTTTCTCCATTTCTGAATCAAAGCTCTTTTATACACTACTTGATTAAAATCATGAAATGCTGTTACTGCGTATAAAAGATTCTTTTCTTCAAAAATCTTGAACGAAGTAACAGCAAGCCTTCTGACTTAACGACCTGCAAAAATATGCTACTGAAGTTCCTCCGGTGTGCATATTTGGGGGTATGTCTCACAGTAGAATCATCTGTATCAGATTTGCACTGATTTTCTTTTTAACTCAAAACATTACTGTTTTTGATGACTGTCACAGGTATATAGTTTGTTAATATTTTACCTTAGGTTTCCTGCTGCTGTCAATCGGTTATTTAACTTCTAAGCATTTTGGTATTTGGGAGGATATAGTCAATTAGAGCGTGTTGTGATAAAATAAAAATAATATTTTGAACGCAGATAAGCATTCCCCCGCTTCAAGTGCGCAGAGCACTAAGCGGCGGGTGAGGGGGATGCTTCTGTCAGTGGGAGTTGAAAGCTCCCACTGACAGATCGCAAAGCGACTGCGTTCATGAGCAAGTAGCGAAGCGGATTGCGAATGTTCGCTTTACTTAATGAAAGGGGAATGACTTATGAAAGAAAAATTTAAAGTATTGATTTTAAATGGAAGTCCGCGCAAAGACGGAAATACAACCGTTGCAGTAAAAGAAATGGAAAAGGTATTTGCCGAAAATGGAGTGGAATATGAAACGATTCAGATTGGAAACAAAGTCATCCGTGGATGCATTGCCTGCAACTATTGCTATAAGAACGGGAAATGTTCTATTAATGATGATATCGTAAATGAGCTGGCATCGAAGTTTGAAGAAGCGGATGGTCTTGTGGTAGCAAGTCCGGTTTATTATGCTTCTGCAAATGCAACTTTGATTGCATGTCTGGACCGACTGTTTTACAGTACACCATTTGATAAAACCATGAAGGTGGGTGCAAGTGTGGTCTGCGCAAGACGTGGTGGATGTTCAGCGACGTTTGATGAGCTGAATAAATATTTTACTATTTCCAACATGCCGATTGCTTCCAGTCAGTATTGGAACAGTATTCACGGAAGAAAAGTGGGTGAAGCTGAGATGGATGAAGAGGGAAAACAGACCATGCGTACACTTGCAAGAAATATGACATTTTTAATGAAGAGTATTGCACTTGGAAAAGAAACATTTGGTCTGCCGGAAACAGAAAAACGAGTAGCAACCCATTTTATTCATTAAGTTCAAATCGAATGTAAGCTGACAAACTGTTCTGCAAAAAAATAGATAGAGAGACAAAGAAAAATGAAGCATTTAAGCATAAGAGAATATATACCGGTTTTGCTCTATACAATCATGGGTGTTATGATTGGAATTATCGTTGGAGCAGTAGATGCGATATTTGGAAGGGTACTTTTAGGCATTACGGCATTTCGAGGAGAACACGTTACCGTTCTTGTTCCATTTTTGGCGCTTGCCGGTGTGGCAATTTTATTATTATATCAAAAAATCAGCCCGAAATCGCAAAAGGGAATGGGGCTCATTTTCGAAACCGGTTTTGAGGAAAATGAAGAAATTCCGAAGGCATTGATTCCAATTATTATGGTTTCTACCTGGCTTACTCATTTATTTGGAGGAAGTGCCGGAAGGGAGGGTGTTGCAGTTCAGATAGGTGCAGCGGTCTCTCATACAATCGGAAAGAAATTTGAAGTGATTTCCGGAAAGACGGAAAAAAATGGAAAAATCTTTTTGATTATGGGTATGGCAGCGGGTTTTGGCGGGTTGTTCCAGACACCGCTTGCAGCCACTTTTTTTGCACTTGAAGTATTAGTTGTCGGGGCATTATTTTATGAGGCGATGCTTCCGGCAATGAGTGCAGCATTTACTGCAAGTTTCACGTCTCATTTATTGGGACTGGAAAAATTTTCGGTTTCTTTTTCGGATACGTTTTCTGTGAATCCGCAGACCATTGCCAAATTGATTTTGATTGCGATTGTGTTTGGAATTACAGGTGGAGCCTTTTCGTATTTTCTGGCATTTGCAAAAGAAAAACTGGCGAAATTTATAAAAAATCCTTACCGGAGGATTTTCTTTACAGGCATCATTCTTTCAATTTTGTTTTTACTTTTATGGAAAGGACGTTACTGTGGACTTGGAACGAATCTGATTTCTGCAAGTTTTGCAGGAGAAAAGGTCTATGTGTTTGATTTTTTATTAAAAGCAGTATTCACGATTGTGACACTTGCAGCAGGATTTCAGGGGGGAGAAGTCACCCCGCTTTTCTCAATCGGTGCGACACTTGGGGTCATTCTGGCTTCTGCTTTGGGTCTGCCTGTTTTATTGGTGGCAGGACTCGGTTACGCAGCCGTTTTTGGAAGTGCGACAAATACCCTGATTGCGCCAATTTTAATTGGAGTTGAAGTATTTGGTCCGGAACATGTGGTGTGGTTTGCAATTATATGCATGATTGCATTTGCCTGTAATGGAAATAAAACAATTTATGGAAAACAAAGACTGTCGAAAATGTTGGATTTTAACCGAATCAAGTAACGAAGAAGAAAAAAGTAAGATAGGATAAGATAGGAATTATGAAAGAAAATAAGACAAGCTGGCAAGGAAGAAGAATGGTATGGTCAGATTAAAAAGGACGCTCCTGTTTTCATACCGCATGTATTAATTTATAAATGTATCAGGAATTGAGACAGGAAAGCGTGAAAATACAGTGGAGCGAGGGATATGCGTATTCGCAGAAACGTTCGGAAACGCTGTATGAAATCTGGTGTTTTGTTAAAGTTTGCCGATTCTTGATCAGGGAAGAAATTGGGTTTGAACCGCAGGGATGGATTTTCGATGAATTTTCAGAAGGTCGGGTGTTAATTCCGGAACTGTTATCAGGTACGGTTGTAGAGTTTGTGAAGGGAGAATTTCGGATAAAGCTTCATTATGATGAACCATTGTGCAGGCAGTTAGAGGATACAACAAAAGAAAATCAGCCGGTATTTACGAAAGGCAGACATTATCGCCCCGATATCCGAATGGACTTATACAGAGAAGATGTTTACTGGTCAACGATTATTTTTGAGGTAAAATATCGTAAGATACAGAGTATCTTTCAGGATAAAACAAAAAAGCAGAATAGGGATACGAAGTCATTTTGTGAAAATCAAATTCGGGGATATAAAAATGAACTTCATTCAAAATACTGCAGAGGGCTGGATGAAAATTTTGTGCTTCGCAAATTAAATCCTGTGGATCGTGTATGGGTCTTAAATCCAACGCACCATGAAGGAAATATTATTGACAAAGAAGAGGAAGGAATCAAGTTAATTCAGCTGATTCCGGGAAAAAATCATCAGGAAATCATTCTTGAATTAAAGGAAGAAATTAGTGAAGCAAATCGCAATAGTGATTGGATTAATTGTGTCATTTATGATTACAAGTATGACTATTATGGCATTAGAAGAAAATAGTTCAAGAGAAACAGAACTAAATAGAGCAGTCGCAGCAGCTGTAAAGCAGACTGTAAAGGTAAGTCAGAATAAAAAGGCTAAATTCAAAAACAACGAAGATATGATGAATTTTTGCTTGAATAATATAGCGTATAATGTTAGTGGAACATCAGATTATGAAATAGAGGTTATTTCAGCTGATTATAAAGAAGGAATGTTGGACATAATAGTTACAGAGAAGTATACAAGTGTTGCTGGAAAAGAAAAACAAATAATAGTTAGAAAATCAGCTATTTATGGATGAAAATAAGAAATATAACAAGATAATAAACAATTTCTTTTGTAGAGTTGTAGAAATAGAAATGTTACAATGATATGATATTAACGAAAATAAATGACATTTTGTTTAGGTTGAAAGGAATGTAGATAATATGAGAGATTATGTTATTGTAACAGATTCAGCAAGTGATTTGCCAAAAGAAATCTTACAGGAATATGATATTCCTTGCCTCCCTTTATATTATAGTATAGACGGAGTGATATACGGAGATGAAAAAAATATTGAGCCGCATGAATTCTTTGAACTCATGAGAAAAGGTGCGATGCCTACAACGATGGGATGCAATCCGGAATATGCAACAGAGATGTTTAGAAGTATTTTGAATCAGGGAAAAGACATATTGCACATTGCATTTTCATCTGCATTAAGTGTTAGTTATAATTCAGCACGAATTGCAGCAGAGGACTTAAAAGAAGAATTTCCGGATAGTAATATTGTTGTTATTGATTCAAAAGCGGCATCTTTAGGTCAGGGGCTTTTAGTATATAAAGCTGCAACTCTGAAAAAAGAAGGTAAAAGTTTAGAAGAAGTAAAGGCATGGATTGAAGAAAATTTAAATCATATGTGCCATTACTTTACTGTAGATGATTTATTCCATTTACATAGAGGTGGAAGAGTATCAAAAACAACTGCAGTTGTAGGAACTTTAATACATGTAAAACCTGTACTTCATGTAACAAATGAAGGAGAATTAAAACCATTCCAGAAAGAAAGCATTACAGAGTCTGGTTGATTCTATGAAAAAAGAAGGCGCAGGTTATGAAAATAAAGTTGCATTCATTGTACATGGTGATTGTATAGAAGATGCCAATAAAGTAGCTGATAAAATAAAAGAAGAATGTGGGGTAGAAAAAGTAATCATAGGAATGCTAAGTCCTACGATTGGAACTCATGCAGGACCAGGAACAGTTGGTTTGTTCTTCATAGGAGAAAATAAATAAAAAAAATTATTAATTGAAGTGATACCAAGATAAATACAGAGATGAAAATTACAAAA
>ERZ827108.4252-NODE-4252-length-10684-cov-4.234077_pt1 | contig 10684 bp, 7 predicted proteins | sample MGYA00519921_ERZ827108 | MGnify/ENA primary metagenome ERZ827108 (study PRJEB31778, sample SAMEA3449258) | human gut metagenome | biome: human gut; feature: human-associated habitat; material: faeces | place: United Kingdom | collected 2010/2012 ... | reverse complement strand
GGGCCGCCTCTGGAGTCGCCGTGCCGCGTGCTTTCTTTGGTACTTTCTTTCGCGCCGAAAGAAAGTACTGCCCTCTTCGGGGCGGAAGTCCCTCCGTCCGCGCCGGAGTCGGCGCGTCAATCCCCGCAAAGGAGTTTCCTTACAGCATAGCCATTGTATACAGTAGCTTGCAGTTGACTTTCCGCGTTGCAAACAATCGGCAGATAAGCAAAAGACGTCCCCCAGCTTCTTTCCCGAAAATCTACCGTTTCGAGTTGCTTTTGTTGAATTGGGCGATCATCCGAAATTTCTTTTCCTTGGCGCTCATATGAGCCGCCCTGTCATCCGCATAACGGTTTTCAGCAGAAAGCCGCTGCCATGACCGAAAACGTTCCTCCGATAATTCGCCCGATGCCAGCGCCGCCCGAACAGCACAGCCGGGTTCCTTTTCGTGACGGCAGTCCTGAAAACGGCACTGCCGGGCCAGTGCTTCTATATCGGCGAAGGCCGTTTCCAGCCCAGACTCCGAATCCCATAGGCCCAGTTCCCGCATCCCGGGCGTGTCGATCAGCGCCGCGCCGCCGGGCAAGAAGAACATCTGCCGCCGGGTGGTGGTATGCCGTCCCCGGTCGTCGTTTCTCAAACCGCCGGTAGCCAGAATTTCCTTCCCCAACAGACCGTTCATCAGGGTCGATTTTCCCACGCCGGAGGAGCCCACAAACGCCACCGTCCTGCCAGGGGTCAGGTATGGCAGCAGGGGACGTATACCGTCCTCCTGCGCCGCCGAGGTAAGCAGCACGTCCGTGCCGGGAGCCGCTTCTTCTACGGCGGCCACCTTTTCTGACGGATTGCCGCAAAGATCGGCTTTGGTCAGCACCACCACGGGCGTGGCCCCGCTGTTCCACGCGGCGGCCAGATACCGTTCCAGCCGCCGCAGGTTGAAATCGTTGTTGAGCGCCATACACAGGAACAGAATATCCACATTGGCGGCTACGGGCTGTTCCTCCCGCGCCGTACCGGCGGCTTTGCGCAAAAACAGGCTTTTCCGGGGCAAAACCTTGTGGATCACCGCCTGCCCGCCGCCGTTCAGGTCGGCCAACACCTCGTCGCCCACCGTAGGATAGTCGGACGGCCCCAGCGCCTCGTATTGAAATTTTCCCGATACCTGCGCGGCCTGTTCCACACCGTCGTGGCATAGCCGGTACAGGCCTTTTTCCTGTGCCGTGATTCGGCAGCAAAGCAAAGTTTCCTTCATTCTATTCTGGTCTTCCTTTCATCTTTTCCGTGAAGCGGGCGAGATGCGCGTCCAGCAGCGCCGCCGCGTTTTTCTCTCCCCCGTCGTATACACTGTATAATAGAAACATGGGACCGTAGAATTCCAGTGCCAGCAGGCGTGCCTCCTCCGGCGAAGCCGCCAGAGGCCGGAAAATATCCGTCAGATACGTGACTGGCCCGTCGGACAGATATTGCCCGTACAGGCGGGCCATTTCCGGGTCGCGGTATTGTTCCAGTGTCAGCAGTTTCCGAAAGTGGGAAGGAAAGCCTTCCTCCGTCCAGTAGTGAAACTGGGCGCGGCTGAAGGCGCATACCCGCTCCATCGTCGCCGTTTCCCCGGCGGGATTTTCCGCCGTGCCGTTTTCCTCCGGCATCTGGTAACGGCAGGCCTGCTGAAGATCCCTTGCTTCCATTTGGTGAACAATGCCGTCGAAAATAGCCCGCTTGCCGGAATAATGCTTGTAAAGCGACGGCGCTTTGATCCCCACGGCGGCGGCGATCTGCTCCACCGTAACGGCATGATAGCCGTTCTCGGCAAAAAGGCGGAGAGCTTCCGATTGAATCCGTTCTTTGGTATCGCGCATCCCAAAGGCTCCTTTGCTAGCTAATGTTCGTTAGCAGTATAAGCTAGCAGGCATTAGCTGTCAAGCTATTTCGTCAAATTTCAGCATTTTTCGTGCCGAGTAAGGGTTTTCGGCGTTAAGAACGTGCCAATTCCGCTGCTCGAATTATGACTGTTTGTGTAGTTTTTCTTGACATCCGAAAGGATTTTTTCTAAAATAGACTCATCAAAAACAAAATAGGCGGTGAACCAATGCGCGTGACGGATGCAAACCGGATCGTCTGGCGGGACAGTCTCCCTCTGGCGATTGCCATGCTCAACGGTCAGGGCGGCTGCCTCCCCCATGTCGAAGGGGACGGCTACCGCTGGCTGGAATGGCTGTGCCAACAAATTCTTCCGGAGCCGGTCGGCTTTCTGGAATGGAACGAAAAATCAGGACAGATGGAAATTCGGCCCGGCAAGGAAAAACCCTATTTCGACCGGCTGTACGGCCTGAAAAAAGGCTGCTGGATTCCCGACGGAACGTCGGCCCGGCCTGCCCCGGAGGAATGGATTCATGCCGCCATTCAGGAGACGGACGGCGAGGACTACGAGCTTCAGCGCTCCGTCCATCAGGGGCTGACGCTGCACGATCTGGCCCATCGCTTTCGGGAGCAGGGCCTTTCTCTTGGCAAGCCGCAGTTGCGCATTTTGGGGCTTCAGCTGGCGGAAGCGCTGGATACCAATCTTTCCTGGATGCTCTGCGACCAGCGGCGCTACCGGGTAGAACTGCTTTGGCTAGCCAGCCGTCGCCGGGTGGGAAAACTTCTATACCGAGGCTGGTTGGAAAGCAGCCTGCCTAAAATGAGCCATCATCTGTTGGACAAAATCGGCGACGTCTGTCGAATGCGGAGACGGCGCATCATCGGCGAAGAAGGGGAGGAATTTCCCCGTTCCGCCCTGATGGAGCTGTTCCAGCTGTTCATTTCCCTGCTGGACGGTCTCTCCAACGCCCCGTGGCGGCTGGCTTTTCTGGAAGACCGGCTGGAGCTTTCTGTGCCGGGTGCGAAGCTGCCCGTCAGCCGTCTGGACGTCAGCAGCGGAACGACCGTATGCCGTAATCCCCACCTGATGGAAATTTTCCAACGGCTGCACCCGGAATTCGGCGCAAGCCGCTGGCTTTACGCCGAGGGCGGATTTTTTGCCAATCGCAGCGGTCTGACCGTCCGGCCCGGCGAAAATCGTTTGACCCTCGTCCTTCCCAGCGCGTGGCGGCCCCGGAAACGAGCCGTTTCCCCCTACGCCGACCGTTCCGAACGGCTGCTGGAGCTGTATCTGGAGCGTGGCCAACTGGATCGGGACACGGCGGCCCGCGCGCTGGACTTAAGTCCCCGACAGGCAACGCTTCTGATGCACCGAATGACCCGGGACGGGCTTCTTCGCGAAGACCAGCGGGTTTTCCGGCCCGCGGAATGTATCTGTCTATTGACGGACTAAACCGAAAACTCGTATAATAACAGGGCTGTGTTTCCTGCACACTTTTTGAGGGAGATCCGGCATACCAATAGACAGGAGAACAAAAGATGAAGCGGAAGATGTGGAAAAAGCTGCTTTGCCTGACGCTGGCCGCCGTGCTTCTCGTGCTGGCCTTTCCCGTGCTGGCCGAGGAAGCTGCTGAAAACGAGGCCAAATATCAGGCCTATGCCTCTGTGGCGCTGAAGGTACGCCGGGAACCGCGCAAGGATTCCAGCGGCAAGGGCAGCATTCCCAAGGATTCCCTTGTTTCCATTCTGGAACTGCTGGACAGCGGCTGGGCACGGATCGTCTTCGGCGAAGGCGAAGGCTATGTGCAGACTCAATATTTGCAGGCCATGACCTCTATGGATGGTTCCCCCGTGGAGCCCGAACCCACGGTGGAGCCTGGCACGCCCGACGAAAGCGGCTTCCGGGAGGCCTATCAGGCCTACGCGCTGAATCAGGCCGCCGTTTATGAGGAAGCCAACACCGACTCGAAGGTGCTGGTCTGGGTGCCTATGTATAAGGAAGTCATCGTCAGCGAGGTGGACGGCGACTGGTGCCGCGCCCGCTACAATGGCAAAACCGGCTATATGCTCTGCGATTCTCTTTTTAAGTGGGACCGGCTGGTCTGGGACGCGGGCGAGATCCCCGGTCTGGACATTATGCCCCTGATGATCTTCACCAACAAGAGCGCCGATATCGTTTCCTATGACGACGGCGAGGTCTTCCAGACCGTCAACCCCGGCGCGGCCTTCTGTGCCTACGAAAAGGATGAAATGGGCCGCTACGGCGTTCCCTACCATCGCACCAAGGGCTATGTGAGCGAAGAAGACGTGGCCTACGTCATGCCTGTGGTGGACTGGGAACAGGCACAGCCCGGCGACCTGATCAGCGTCATGACCACCTTCTACGCGGTGGGCGTGTACAGTCTGCAATATCAGGGGCGCAACTGGAACATCCATCTGGCTTCCGGCCTGATCAGCGGGGTCGTGCTGCAGCCCGGTGAAACCTACGACCAGAATCAGGTCATCGGCCCCTACCGCAAGTCCACGGGCTACAAATCCGCCCCCATCATGAGCAAAAATGCCCTCACCGGCTACGGCGGCGGCACCTGTCAGGTGAATACCACCTTCTACGCCGCCACCATTCAGGTGCCGATCCTCGTGACCCATCGCCGGGTACACGCGGACGTGGGCATTTACTACATCAAGCAGGGCTTTGACGCGGCTGTGGGTGGCGGCAATATCAACCTGACGCTGGAAAATACCCTGCCCTACGCCATCCGCTACCAGTTCTTTGACTGCGACGGCGTGCTGACCTGCTGCATTTTCCGGGCCTGACCCCGGAGTGCGGCAGCTCCATTTCAAAACAGGAATGAGGGATGCACATGCACGGAATCCAGCGGCGCGGCGGCGCGGGGAGACGCATTTTTCAGCCGCTTCTCTGCCTGCTGCTCGCCTGCGCCCTGTTATCCCGCTTTTCTTCCGCCTCGGCTGAGTACGGGGCGGATTTCGACTATCTTCACACCATTAACCCGGATATTGCCGGCTGGCTCTACAGCGAGGATGGGCTGATCGATCAGGCCGTTCTGCAGGCAGCGGACAATCAGACCTACCGCAAGCTGCGTTACGACCGCTCCACCTACTATTACGGCTCCGTTTTTATGGACTGCGAGGCCAGCGCGGATTTTTCCGACCCGGTAACGATCCTGTACGGCAGCCCCGGTATTGACGAAGGGCCTTTTTCCTTTCTGCGGGATTACATGGAAAAGGACTATGCTCTGGCTCACAGCCGCCTTATGCTGCTGACGCCGAACGGGAATCAGGATATTCAGCTGTTCGCCGCCTTCACCGTACCCTATGACGATGAGGAAAGCTGGCGGTTGGATCAGGCCGACACGGAAGCTGCCTTTCAGCAGGCGTTGAAAACCCAAACCGAGCGTTCCGTCTTTTCTCTGCCCGAAAACCTGCCGGAGTACGGCGACCGTGTGCTGGTCATGGCCACCACCGGCGACAGCCGTCAGCGCATGGTGGTCATGGGCAAGCTGACCGCCCGGGAACCTTCGGCAGATGTGACCGACATTTTCAAAAAGGAACTGGACGACCGGGAAACCGGCAACGGCAGGGTCACGATCGACGGGGTGGGCTCCTTCATGGTCTACGCCCAGAACGACCCCGTCTATACCCGGCTGACCTTTGAAGTGGCCAGTTCCAAGAAATACCGCATTTTCGGCCACGGCGGATGCGGCCCCACTGCCGCCGCCATGATTTTGGCCAATCTGCTGACCTCGGAAGAACTGACCCGGCTGGATCAGTTCACCGAAAATGGCGAGGGCTTCTATTTCTGCCCCTGCTCGGTGAACCAGTTTCACTGCCAGAGCTATCACGTGAAATATCACCCGACCAAGCCGGAGGAATTTCAGCGCTATCTGCCCATTCTCATCGGCAATATGGCCACCGGCAACAACTGCTGGGGACTCAAGGCCCGGAGCACCAACTGGGGCAGCAGCCTGAATTATCTGGAAAAGCTGGCGGACGGCTTCGGCCTTCAGATCGAGAAAAATACCGATCTTCACGAGACCGTCGCCGCCCTGCAGGATCACAGCAAACAGCGGCTGGCGCTGACCTGCGCCACGTGGGGCAGCCCCTTCACCCTGTCCAGCCATTTCGAGGTCATGTGCTACGCCGGCGACGAATGGGTCTACTTTCTCGATCCTCTGCGGGACAACAACTATGCCAAGAACCGCACAGGCTCGCTGATCGACGTTGTGGCTCCCGGTGTGGTGCGGATCCCGCTTGACAAAGTGTACGACTGCAATATTTCTTCCTATTATATCGTCGAACGGCCCTGAGGCGTTCTCGCCGGGGCAGGAGGAAAAAATGAAAGGGAACTCCATCCACGGGCTGACCACGGAGGAAGCCGCCAAGCTCCGGGAAGCCGGGCGCGGCAATCAGCAGCCCAAAAGCAAAGACGGCGGCGTAGGCGAGATCCTGCGCCGCAATGTGTTGACCCTGTTTAATCTGCTCAACGTCATTTTGGCCCTGCTGCTGCTTGGTACCGGCAGCTACCGCAACATGCTCTTCATGGGCGTGGTCGTCTCCAACGCTCTTATCGGCACCATTCAGGAGCTTCGGGCCAAGCGCACCCATAACCGGCTGCAGCTTTTGAGCCGCAGTCAGGTCTCCGTCCTCCGAGACGGCCGGGAAGTCCCTCTTTCCCCGGACGATCTGGTAGAGGGCGACGTGGTGCTGCTGCGCCGGGGCGATCAAATTCCCGCAGACGGGCAGGTCCTGGAGGGCGAAGCGCTGGCGGATGAATCCATCCTGACCGGCGAAAGCGAAAAGATTCCCAAAAAGCCGGGCGATACCGTCTATTCCGGCAGTTATCTGGTGGAAGGACGGCTGACCCTGCGCCTGACCGCCGTGGGAGCCCAGAGTTATATGGGGCGTCTGCAGGCTGCGGCCCGGCAGGTGAAGCGGCCTAAAAGCGAGTTAATGGCGGACATGAACCGCATCATCCGCTGGGTGTCCGCCCTGATCGTCCCGGTGGGTCTGCTGCTGTACTGGAAGCAAACCGCCGTATTGGGACTGGCTCACTCGGAGGCGGTGGTCAAGACCGTCGCGTCCATTATCGGCATGATTCCCGAAGGGTTGATGCTGCTGACCTCCGTGTCGCTGGCGGCAGGTGTGGTAACGCTGGGCCAGAAAAAAACGCTGGTCAACGAGCTATACGGCATCGAATCACTGGCCCGGGTAGACGTGATCTGTGTGGACAAAACCGGCACCCTGACCAGCGGCAAAATGACGTTGGAACAGACGATCCCCGCGCCGGATGTGTCCAAGGAACGGCTGCAGGATATACTGGCTTCCTTCCTGTGCGGCATGGGCGCGGATGGTTCTACCGCCGCGGCGCTGACGGAGGCCTGTCCGCCCCGGCCTGTTTTCCCCTGCCTTGAGACCGTGCCTTTTTCCAGCCAGCGGAAATGGTCGCTGGCGGTATTGGAAGGCGTGGGAAGCGTGATCCTCGGTGCGCCGGAACGGCTGCTTTCCGGCGCGGAGCTGAAAAAGGCGCAGGAGCTGGCAGCGCAAGGGCTTCGGGTGCTGGCCCTGATGGAGAGCCCCGAACCGCCGTCCGTTCAGGCCGATGACGTTCAACTGCCCGCCCAGCGAAAGCTGTTGGCGCTGCTCTGCCTGTGCGACGGGCTGCGGCCGCAGGTTCGCCAGACCGTCGAGTATTTCGGCCGGGAGGGCGTGCAGATCAAGGTGATCTCCGGCGACAGCCCGCTGACCGTTTCCAGTGTGGCCCAGCGGGCGGGCATCCCCGGCGCGGAAAAGCAGATCGACCTTTCCCAGCTGGAGGGAGAGAAGGACTACACGGCCCTGAGCCGGGAATACACCGTATTCGGACGGGTTTCCCCCAACGACAAGCGGGAGCTCATCCGCGCCCTGCAGCGGGACGGCCATGGCGTGGCCATGGTGGGCGACGGCGTGAACGATATTCCCGCCTTGAAAACGGCGGACTGCTCGCTGGCCATGGCCGGGGGCAGCGATGCGGCCTGCCGGGTGGCTCAAATGACCCTCTTAAGCGGCGGTTTTGACGCAATGCCCCAGATTCTTCTGGAAGGGCGGCGGGTCATCAACAACATCACCCGGGCCGCGTCCCTGTTTCTGGTGAAAAACCTGTACAGTATGCTGCTTTCACTGGCGCTGCTGTTTCTGCCCTTTCCCTATCCCTTTGCGCCTATCCAGCTGACCCTGATCAGCACGCTGACCATCGGCGCGCCGTCCTTCATTCTGGCCCTGCAGCCCAGCAGGGAAAAGACGCAGGGACGTTTTCTGGAAAACATCCTGCTGCGGGCCCTGCCGGGCGGTATCTGCACGGCGGTGCTGCTGCTGACCGCCCTGTATCTGTGGGAGCCGCTGGGGCTTGCCGCCGCGCAGGAAAGCACTCTCTGCACCGTGGTGGCCGCTGCCTCCGGGCTGGTGACGCTGGCGCTGACCTGTCTGCCATTCCACTGGCTGCGGGCCTGTGTGGTGGCGCTGATGACCATCGGAATGGCTGTCGGAATGCTGTGCTTCCCCAAGCTCTTCTACCTGACGCCGCTGGACCGGGACGTATGGCTGATCGTCGCCGGGCTCTGCGCGTCCGCCCTGCCCCTGCAGCTTCTGCTATCCGCGCTGATTCGGCGGCAGGAGCGAGCTCTCCGCCGAAAGAAAAAGGCCCCCGGGAAAGATTCCTTCCCGGAGACCCCCATGGTTTCCTAACCATTTAGCCCTGCGGCATTTGCGGCGCTTCTCTGGTGAAGCCGCTCTCCCCCGTCCACGGATTCCAGACGTGATACCACCCGTCTTCCAAAATGCCCATTCCATAGGTTTCATACCAACTGGGCCATTCCATCACCCCGGCGATTTCATCAGGCTTCTGATAAACGCTGGGGTGTTTTTGTTGCGAATCGTCGTAAGCGGGCAGAATAGACAGGTCGATGGTGTAGGGCTCGGTGAAATCCAGATACTTTTTCATCATCCAGCCCTGACGGCCCAAGACCTCTACCTGCACCCAATCGTCCTGCACCCGAATCACCTTGACCGGCGTGCCGGTATAATATTTGCCCAGAGAAGGCGCGTTTTTATCCGGCTCGGTTCGCAGATGGAGGCGATCGGCTGGATCGGGATTTTTCACCATGGCATAGCCGCTGCCGTTCATGCAGTCCGCCGCTTCCTCCAAGGTTTTCGGCAGTGTCGTCCAGTCGATCTTCGTCATATCATTCCACGGATGGGAACCGAAATAGAGCAGCATGTAGTTTTCATCGCTTCTCATACACTGCGGGCCAAAGGAAAGCGCGCCGCATTCCACTCTGATAACGCCCCAACGGCTGTCCTCCGCACGGTATTTATCCAGCGTCACGCACGCATCCTCAAACCAGCCCAGCGAATTAGTGAAGTTTTCCACCCCGTAGTACGCGTCCTGCGGCAGGGGCGTGCTTTCGGTCAGCCGAAGGGGGCCTTCGTCCTCATCCACGCCGACGAAAACCTTGGTTCCGTCCGATTTCCGCATCAAAAAACGAAGATATCCATAGGCAAAAGAGCCGCTGAGGAAGGTATAATTCGGCATCAGCGCTGCGGCGGCCTGCGCGAGAAAGGTTCGGTCGGGCCATTCCCCCTCGTATTCGGTATATCCCAGCACCGGGAAGCGGGACAGGTCGAAGGCCTGCAGGGTGGTCATATCCGCCAGCCACGGGGCCGGGAAAGAAGGATCCACCGTCTGCTCGATCAAATTGCCTTCTTCGTCCTCCAGTCTCCACAGATGCTTGATCCAGCCATTCTGATAAAAAACATCTTCCACAATATATTCTTTCCCGGCCCAGGAAACGAGCTGTTCCGTCGGGGCAGCCCAAACGCCGCCCGTCTCCCGGTAGCTGGAATAGGTGGTCTCGGGGTACTCCGCATAGCTCCAGTAAAGGGCCTGATCGCTGTCCAGCAGGAGCGAAGGCAGTTCTTTGGTCTGGTCAAGGGCGTTGGGGTTATCCACGGTGATCTGCCACTGGCCGTTGGTATTCTCCAACAGGCACAGAATCTTTTGGCCGTTATGGACAAATACCGCCGCAGCGGTGTTGCCCCATTCCGCGTAGGCGGCTTCCGTGAAGTCCGGGTAGCGTTGCCCCAGACAGGCGGCAAGCAGTTCGGATTCTCCCTGTGCGGCGCAGGCGCTTGGCAAAGCGAGGACGCACAGCAGGAGGGACAGCAGCAGGGCAAAGCGTTTCATGGGGGATTCCTCCCTTTCCGAAATTTGGGAATTTATCCATAGGACGATAGGAAAAGTGAAAATCTTGCAGCGCGGGTGGGGAAATTTGGCATTATTGCCAGAAAAAATTTCTGCGGAAGTGTCCCTGAAGGGGGCGGCGTCGAGCAAAACTCCGCTTGCGTTGGCACACGGCAGCTATGCCGGGGAGATCGACGCGCCGACTACGGCGTGAATCGGGGCTTACCGTCCTAGGGATTTCTCGCCAACTTCGGTATCCGAAGGTTTCCAAAGGGCGAGCGGAAAGCCCCCTGCTTGCAGTAACGCACGGCAACTTTGCTGTAAAAGAATCCCTCGCCGGTGGGACTGACGCGCCGACTACGGCGCGGACGGTGGGGCTGCCGTCCCGAGGAGGGCAGTACTTTCTTTCGACGCGAAAGAAAGTACCAAAGAAAGCCAGCGGCACGGCGACTACGGGAAAAAGCCCTTTATTGCCCATTTTGACGGCGGGGCTCGCAACGTCGCGCGCAATTTAGTTGGATAGCTAACACTAACGTTCGTGCGCGCTCCTGTGCTCACCTTTTTCCGCCGTCAAAATGGGCGGGCCTTTTTCCCTTCGCTGCCTATCGCCGC
>ERZ827108.4250-NODE-4250-length-10686-cov-3.954661_pt1 | contig 10686 bp, 7 predicted proteins | sample MGYA00519921_ERZ827108 | MGnify/ENA primary metagenome ERZ827108 (study PRJEB31778, sample SAMEA3449258) | human gut metagenome | biome: human gut; feature: human-associated habitat; material: faeces | place: United Kingdom | collected 2010/2012 ... | reverse complement strand
TTTTTAGTGGCGGAACAGAAGTAGATCATTTATTCCGAAAGGATATCTATAACAGCACAGGTTATTATGAATACAGTAGTTTTCAGAATTATGCATATTTAGGAAACAATACAAATTTTACTGTATACGATGCACTGGGTACACCAAGTAATGAAAATCAGTATTATTATAAACGTGGAAACTTTATGCCGTATAACACAATTAATAATCAAAACGTATCAACTAATAAAAATGAATATGATGAAAATGGTAGTGTTTTATCAGATTCAGATAGTGCAAAAGGAAAAACACTTTATAAAACAAATGGAAATAATTATTACTTTGGGATGTATATGGGCGCAAGTTTTTTACAGCCAAAAGATGGTAAAGTAGCTTCTAAACAGGTTAGTGGTCAAAAAGACCCGATGATATATGAATTCAATGGGGATGATGACTTATGGATTTATATCGATGACGTCTTGGTGCTTGATATTGGTGGTGTTCATGATGCTCACTCCGGCAGTATTAATTTTAATACAGGAGAGGTAAGCTGGTATGATTGTATTAAAGGAGGCACACCAAAAAAATATAAGACAACGATTAAAAAACTTTTCAAAGATGCTAAAAAGCTTCCGAATGGAAATAAGTGGACGAGTAAAACCAGTGATAAAGAAATAGAAGCATGTTTTGATGGCGACACATTGAAAGATTATACTCTCCATTCCTTTAAAATGTTCTACATGGAACGTGGTGCAGGTGCATCTAATCTTCACATGAAATTTAATCTTCAGGTTATTCCGGAAGGTCAGGTGGAAGTTAGAAAAGAACTGGAAAACACAGATAAAGAAAAATACAGCAATGTAAAATTTGCTTTCCAGGTCTATGCACAGAAAATTAAATCAACAGATCCAAAAGGAAATGAAACGTATTACGATGACGAGTATGAATTATTAGACAGTGCAACGTATAAAGATTCAACAGAAAAAGTTAAGTTCCAGGATGTAACATTTAATGATACGACATATAAAAAGGTATTTTATCTAAAACCAGATGAGTCAGCAATATTTAGCGGACTGAAAGCTAACCGAAAGTATTATGTAATAGAGGTTGGAGTGAATGCTCAGCAATATGATAAGGTTATTATTAATGGCGTTGAGTATAAAGCATTTGATGAAAATGCACAGCTTAGTGGAACGATTTCGGATGTTAAAACAGATAAAAAGACAGTAGAAGCAAGACCGACAGTAGTTTGTGTAAATAATTGTTCTGCATATAACAGCCGTGAACTTCGGATTACAAAGCAGATGAGAGATGGACAGGTAACAAACGATACCTTTTCATTTAAGATTCAACTATCTAACAATGAGGCTAATCAAACGTTAGTGCCTTATACAGAGGGTGATTACTATCTTAAAGATGGTGAAGGAAATTATTATTACTACAAAGATGGAGAATTGGAATCAAATGGCAGTAAGAGTGTTGTTTGTGGCCAAACAGATGCAAATGGAATTGTTACTGGAATACCGGCAGGTTATACAGTAATTGTTACACAGATTCTTTCTGAAACAAGTTTTCTGGTAGAAGAAGTGAATCTGGATAAAACAAGATATTTAGAGCCTGAAAAATCTGTCAGCAATTGTGAAAAGTCGGACATTAAAACAGCAGACGAAGATGTAGAAGAGCAAAGAGTTGCAGATGGAAAAATAGAATTGAAAAAAGACGCTCAAGTAACAATTGCAAACAAAATAAAAGAACTGGATGAGCCGGATGCTCCATTTATTGAAGTGGCTAAGAGATTTAATGGTTTAACAAAAGAACAAATCAGAGAACTGGCAGAAGCAAATCCTGCGTATCAGATAACCGTAACAAATGGAAGTGATACAAGAACGCTTACAATGGATGCAGATAAGCTGGACGAAAATCTGACAGGGAAAGATACAACCTGGGCTTATACATGGAAGCTGGAAAATTGTTCAACAGGAACTTACAGAGTTGTCGAGGCTAATTATAAAAAAGATGGATATCAGGTATCACCAGCAATTAATGGTTCAAATGGAGACAGTGCAGATGTGACAGTTAAGCAGGCAACAATTGAATATACTTCAACTACGAAGGCAACAACATGTTCCTCACAGGATTATCAAGTTGGAGAAGTCAATTTAATTGTTGCAAAATTAACCCAAAATGAAGGATATTTTGTTTGGACCAGACAGCCGGCAAGTATCAAAGCAAGAATGGCAATTGTTGATTTGATTTCCAGCAAAGATGGAATGAAATTTTCACCAAAAGCAGTTTTAGAGAAATGTTATTTCTTTAGTGGAGTGGATAAGATTAGTTCTACATTGACATTCCGAGACGGAGAAATTACTTACGACGGTGAAAATATTATGCACTTTGATAAATCAAAACAATGGGCAATGTTTGCAACAGGTACTTATACAGTGACAGATGGTCAGGATGCAGAAGTAGAACTTACGAATACCTATCAGGAAGAAACAGCAGACCTTGATTTGATGAAAGTCTCAGAAAATAATACAGACTTAAAATTAGATGGAGCAGAATTCCAGTTATATAAGAAAAATGGTAACGCTTATCAAAAATTGGGAGATGTTTTAACCGTTAAAAATGGAGCAAATGAGATAGAACTCAAAGGGTTAGAACCGGGAGAATATTATCTTGAAGAAACAAAAGCTCCAACAGGTCACTTGCCTTTAGGTAATAAAATTTACTTCAAGCAGGAAAAGGGTGAGGTTATTTTAACAGATATGGCAGGTAATCCACTTACTCAGAAACCGGATATGTGGTTTTTAACCACAGATGAGAAGAACGTATTAACAATCAAGAATCAGGTGGTATACGAACTTCCAAGTACCGGCGGTTCTGGTATTTATCGATATACGATTGGAGGCGCATTGCTTATGATGGCTGCGGCACTAATCTTATATAGAAACAAATCCAAGGAGGTGCTGAATAAATAACAAAATGAGATTATGGTTTCAGCGACTTCCAAATCGCAAAAGTAAAGGGGAAACCAAGTAACAAGAGAAACTAATAATTAAGTAAGGGAAATCCTGGAAAGAAAAGGAGAGAGAGTATGAGTAAACTTAAAAAAATGTTATCAATGGTATTGGCAATGGTAATGGTACTCGCTATGAGTATTCCGACATTTGCAGCAAATGGAAAAACCGAAGGAAATGCAGCAACAGGAACAGCATCCGATAAAGGAACAATTACAGTAAGTGGCGTAGAAGAAACTGGCGTTACAGTAAAAGCTTACCAGATTATCAAAGCAAAATATGAGAATGGCGGAAAGTTCTCAGGATATGAATCTTTATATCCAACTATTATTACAGATGTAACTGCTGATGATATTAAGGTAGACTCTGATCAGCTCGCTGACATTATCGATGCGAAAAAAGTTGCAGGCACAGAGTATGATATGACTAAATCAGGAACAACTTATACAGCAGAAGTTCCTGTAGGTTCTTATTTAGTTGTTATCTCAGGCGCTGAAAATAAAATTTATAACCCATTGGTAGTTTCTGTAGTATACAAAAACAAAGATGGAAAAACAGCAATGGATTTCAACGAAGTAGATGTTACAGATACAGAAAATGCATGGGCTAAAGTAAGTGATACTCCTGATTTAGACAAAAAAATCGTTGAAGGCGAAAACAAAGTTAAGGGTAACACAGTAAACATTGGTGATACAGTAAATTATGAACTTTCAACAACAATTCCTTACTACGGTGGAAATTATCCGAAGTTCAACATCGTGGATAAATTAAACGGCTTAACTTATACAGAAAACAGCCTGAAAGTTACAGCAGACGGTAAAGAATTAACAGCAGGAACAGATTACACATTAACAGTAAATGAAGCAAAGAATGAAATTACAGTTGATTTTGTTGTAAATGGTGCATATACACTGAATCAGTATCAGAGCAAAGCATTAGTTGTAACTTATGCAGCAACAGTAAATCAGGATGCAGCATTAAATGGTGTAGCAAATGTCAACGACGCTACTTTAAACTTCACAAAAGACTCTAAAGTAGATGGCAAAGATGGTTCTTCTAACGACAAAACTTATACTTACACATTTGATATTGACGGAACAGCAGATGGTTCTTTAACAAATGAACTCATCACAAAAGTTGGAACAACTTCCAGCGAACAGAAAGTAAAACTTGCCGGCGCAGAATTTACTTTATACACAGATGCTGATCTTGTAACTGTATATGGAACAGCATATCCGGAAAATAAACAGTTTAATGGTGTTGTAGTAACAGATGCAAATGGTCAGATGACCATGACAGGTCTTAAAGCCGGTACTTATTACTTAAAAGAAACAAAAGCTCCTGACGGATACACATTAAATGATACCGTATACACAATCGTAATTGATGCTACAATCGACGAGACAACAGGTAAATTAACAGCTTGGTCTATTTCTGTAAATGGTGCTACTATTTCCGGCGACGACCATACTGTAAGCTCTACTTTCACAGTAACTGATGATACACCGGCAATCGGAACAGTTGAAAAAGTTGAAATCGTCAACACCAAGATTTCCAACTTACCATCCACAGGTGGTATCGGTACTACAATCTTCACAATCGGTGGTTGTGTAGTTATGATTGCAGCAGCAGGTTTATTCTTCGCAACTCGCAAAAAATCTGCTAAATAATGAAATAGAATAAGTAACAATTGAAATGCCTATTTTGTGAAAAAACCAGGGCGGCTCGCCCGCCTTGGTTTTTCATTTCACAGAAAATTGAAACCTGACAAAAAATACAACAATAAGGAGAGCCCGGATGAAGAAAAAAGTTACTACGATATTGATTATAATTATATTTTTAGCCGGTTTGTCCTTGCTGTTGTATCCCTTGGTTGCAAATCAGTGGAACAATCACAGGCAGAAGCAGCTGATATCTGGTTATGAAGAAGTTGTTGCGCAGAAAGAAAAAGATGGAGAAATTAATTATGAGCAGGAATGGGAAAATGCCGATGCATATAATGATTCTCTTCAGCCATCTGTCCTTCCGGATTCTTTTGCAGTCGCAGAGGCTTCCGATGGAGAAAATTCTAATTATTTTTCTTGTTTGAACCTTAGTGGTGATGGTATGATGGGATATATAGAAGTGCCTAAGATTAATATTAAAATTCCCATCTATCATACAACAGAAGACGAGGTGCTTCAGAAAGCAGCCGGTCATCTTGAAGGAAGTTCACTTCCGGTTGGAGGCAAAGGAACACATGCAGTAATTTCTGCACACAGAGGACTTCCGAGTGCTACACTTTTTACAGACCTTGATAAACTCGAAGAGGGAGACCATTTTCTTCTCTATATATTAGATGACGTGCTTTGCTATGAAGTAGATAAAATTTCAGTCGTTGAACCAAAAGAAACGGATGATTTAGCAGTAGAGGAAGAGAAAGATTTGGTAACACTTCTTACCTGTACTCCTTATGGAGTGAACAGCCACAGACTTCTGGTTCGAGGACACAGAGTAGATTACAAGACAGCCGATATAGAAGAGGCATCCACACCACTTGGAGGAGTCAGTCTCCATACCAATTATGGGTTGTGGGTAGTTATCGGACTGGCAGTAACAGGAGGCTTTATCCTTATACTTTATTGTTATGATAAGAAGAGAAAATCAAAGGAACAGTAGGGATGTATTATGAAGAGAAAAATTTCAGGTATTTTGTTTGGCTTAATGTTCCTGCTGGGATTTGCAATCTTGATTTATCCGACAGTTTCTAACCAGTGGAATACATACCGGCAGAATCAATTGATTTCATCTTATGAAGAGTTAATCGGAAAGATGGCAGAAGAGGATTTTACAAAGGAATGGGAAAAAGCGAATGCTTTTAATGATACGATTATCCATAACAATATATTTGGTGATGTTTTTGGAGAAAATGGAGACGATATTAAAAATACCGAATACTGGCAGATTTTAAATGTGGGAAATGACGGTGTCATGGGATATGTATCCATTCCAAAGATTAATGTAAAGCTGTCCATTTATCATGGAACAGCGGATGATGTGCTTCAGACAGGAATCGGTCACTTAAATGGAACCAAGCTTCCAATCGGTGGGGAGAGCACACACAGCGTACTGGCAGCGCACAGGGGGCTGCCGAGTGCCAGATTGTTTACGGATATTGACCAGTTAGAACGTGGAGACATGTTTTACATTCACGTTTTGGATGAAACGCTTGCTTATCAGGTTGACCAGATTTTAGATATGGTGGATAAGGATGACAATGAGACGCTTCAAAAGGCTCTCCAGATTGAAGAGGGTCAGGATTATGTAACGCTATTTACCTGTACGCCGTACGGTGTAAACTCTCACAGACTTTTAGTCCGTGGCACAAGAGTAACGTATAACGGAGAGGAAGAGATAGAATCTACAGCCGCAGAATCCATGTTGAAATCAATTCAGAATTACTACATGATTTATCTGATACTTGGATTATCGGTAACTTTACTTGTAATACTTTTGATGAAGTTCCTGATTAAACCTGGAAAGAAGAAACACAAAAAAGAATAAAAAAAAATAAGAAAGAACAAGAAAGACTTTTCAGTACAGGATAGTTACTTATCTGTTATCAGAGGGGAGGAAATGTGAAGATGAAGAAAAAACTAAAAAAAGGAAGCGCATTGGCTCTGGCTCTGGTGTTGACACTTTCCACCGTAGTAATGTCCAAAGTTCAGGCTGCTATCAGTATTGAAACTGACCGGCAGTGTTCTGTGAAATTTGAGCTGGATGCGGTTTATCCGGAACTTTCAGGGGAGAATATGACAATTCCGGTTCGCATGTATAAGGTAGCAGATGTGAATCAATATGGAGAGTATCAGACCTTAGCCGGATTTGAGGATTTGAAGCTGGATTCCATCAGCAGTAAGACAACAGCACAAGAATGGGAAGAGAAAGCCAAGAGTGCAGTGAAGGCAGTAGAAGAGAACCAGACAGAGGCAACAGCTTTTGATAATCTGATTGGAGGCAAGGGCAGTGTGGATGGGCTTTCAGTCGGAATGTATCTGGTAGAGGCAGAAGAAGTGCAGTCTCCATATTATACTTACAGTTTTACACCGTATCTGATTTCCCTGCCGAATAATCAGTATTATGTAACCGGAAGCGACGAGTGGCTTTATGATACATCAACAGGATTAAAACCAGACCAACAGGAACGATATGGTGACCTTGAAATCGATAAAACTTTAACTTCTTATAATGAGACAATGAAAGGTGCTTCGTTTGTATTTGATATTGAAGCAGAAGTAAATGGAGAAATCGTTTACAGTGATGTAGTTTCCATGGTATTTGATGGAACAGGCACAAAGAGTGTTGTGATAAAGGAACTTCCGGCGGGCGCAAATATAACGGTAACCGAAGTTTACAGTGGTTCAAGTTATGAGGCAACAGGAGAGGCAGAGCAGACCACTCAAATCGTAGCGGATGAAATGGTTTCCACAGCATTTGAAAATCAGTATGATGGTAAATTAAACGGAGGTTCAAGTGTTGTCAATCATTTTGAATTTACTCCAAATGAGGAAACAGCAGATGACCAGAAACAGTCAGCCGAAGATGGTGTCTGGGACTGGGAACAGCAAACGGACAGTACACAGGCACAGGAATAAGGGGAGGGGTTAAGCAATGAAGAAAAAGTTGAATAAGAAAACGCTTTGTCTGACTGCTGCAGCTCTTACACTTACCGCAGGGCTTTCTGTAGGAAGTGCCATGGCTTACTTTACCACTTATGTAACAGCGCAGGGTGGACAGGAATTAAGTCTTGGATTTACCGAGGTTATTCCGGATGAAGAGGTCAGTGATTGGACGAAGCATATCAAAATTGAAAATACCGGTGATTACGAATGTTATGTAAGAGTAAAAGTATTTGCCGGAAGCCAGTATCAGGAAGGAATGGTCTACTCCGATGAGAGTGGAAAATGGACGCCGGGGGATGACGGATATTATTACTATTCTGATGTTATAGCACCTGGGGCAAAGAGCGAAGAATTATTGGTAAAAATCAGTAACATGAACCTTCCAAAAGATTTTAATGTAATTGTTGTTTCGGAATGTACACCTGTTATCTTAGACGCAGAGGGAAATCCAGGGGCAGACTGGACAAAGAAAGCAGATGTTGCGCAGACTGAGGAGGTGGGTGAGTAATGAAAAAGAAGAAAAAATCCTTTTCTGTAAAGCCCGTTTTCCTGTTTGCGGTGGCCGGACTTTTAATTCTTGGCAGTACCGTGGGAAGTACAAGAGCGGCACTGACTTATTACAGTGAGAATTATGCAGTGCAGGCAGAGGTTTCCAAGATTGGTGTCAGCCTTCTAGAAAATGGTGAAATAATCAGTAAGAGAGATTACGACAAGGATAATCAGTGGATGGAAGAACATGGAGAACTTCTTAAAAATCTGGTTGGAAAAGATGAGAAATTTGCGCTTGGAAAAGCTTACGACGAAGCCTTAACCGTACAAAACAGCGGCTCGATTGATACATTTGTAAGGGTCATTCTTACAAAGAGCTGGACTGACGCAGACGGAAATAAAAATACCAGACTTTCTCCGGATTTGATTGATTTAAACTTGCTCACAGACAATGGTTGGGTGATTGATGAGAGTGCAACAACAAGAGAACGTACCGTACTTTATTATACCAGGCTTTTGCCGGCAGGAGAACGTACTCCGGCAATTAGTGATACATTAACAGTTGACCCTTCTATCGGAACAAAGGTAAAGGAACAGGTGGTTTCCGAAGAAGAGGGCAAGAAGACCATCAAAACCATTTATGAATACGATGGATATCATTTTACGATTGATGCAGAAGCCGATGCCGTACAGACCCATAATGCACAGGATGCAATCAAGAGTGCATGGGGGATTGATGTGACAGTCTCAGAAGACGGAAACAGTATCAGCTTACAGTAGCCACAGGAGGTGCACGATATGTTAAAAAAGAATATTTTGTGCCTGGTCATGGCGGCTGTTATGACATTTGGCACGGTAACAACTGCGAAAGCAGAAGAGATTACAAGCAGTAAAGACTGGACGGTAGATTTTAAGAATGATAAGCTAAACAGTAACTTTAGCTCAAAAGAGATCGCAGAAGAAGTTTATGGAATGCTTCCTGGTGATACCATGAAAATTGGTGTGAAAATTAAAAACTCAGAGAGTATTCAGACAGACTGGTATATGTCCAATGAAATCCTAAAGAGTTTGGAAGATGAGAGTCAGGCGGAGAATGGAGCTTATACTTATAAACTTTCTTATAAAGATGTTTCCGGTGAAGAAACCGTACTTTATGACAGTGATACGGTAGGTGGAGAGGATAAGAAAAGCGGAGAAGAAGGTCTTCATCAGGCAACAAATTCCATGGAAGATTATTTCTATCTGGATCGTCTGGATAAGAATGAAACAGGAACAGTTGAATTAGAAGTCGGACTTGAGGGTGAAACCCAGGGAAATGCATATCAGAATACACTTGCAAAATTACAGTTAAATTTTGCAGTTGAAAAAGTTTCCAAAAAGACAAAAGTGGAAAAGGGTGAAAATAAAGTAGTCAAAAAGACAATGACCGGAAAATCTTCGACAATCCGAAAAACAGCGGTGACAAGTCCAAAGACCGGTGATACCATGCATGCATTATTGTTTAGTGCGATTGCACTGGTGAGTGGAATTGTGGTATTGATTATCGCGGTTTTGGCAGTAAAGAGACGTCGCAAGGATGAGAAAGGGGAGTGAGGACAGTGAAGAAGTTAAGACAGATTTTAACTTTTGTAGTGGCTTTCTGCATGATGTTTCAGTGTTCTCTGCTTTCTGTTTTCGCAGATGACGAATATACTTATACCGTTACATTCTATGCCGGAAATCAAGGTACATTTGCAGACGGAGCAGGTAAGATTGTGATGAGCAATCTAAAATACGGAGCTTTCGTATCTTTCGATGTACAGAAAGATGGTGTGGTAACGTTAAATAACAGCGATAAATATTATGTAAAAGGGCTTCGTAAGAGTGGACGTGATAACAGTGAAACCGATGAATTAGAAGCTTCGAGATACAGTGTTACGGTAAAAGGCGATGCCGATTATGTAGTTGCTTATGGAATCAAAGGAAATCAGGTTGCTTATACAGTCAATTATCAGGATGCAGATGGAAAGGAACTGCTTGCAAGCAATACCTATTATGGAAATGTGGGTGACAAACCGGTAGTTGCTTATCAGTATGTGGAAGGATATACTCCTCAGGCATTAGCGCTCACAAAGACGTTATCAGAAAATTCCGCAGAAAATGTATTTACCTTCCGTTATACTCCAATCGGTACAACGGTTGTAACGATTCCGGGAGAGACAACAACTGTAACGACAGTTGTTCCGGGAACAACAAATGTGGAAACAATTACAGTACCGGCTACGACATCCGCAGGAACAACAACAGGAACGACAACAGGAACGACTGGTACAGGCACAACGGGTACAGGTACAACCGGTACGGGCACAACAGGAATAGGAGCTGGTACAACGACAGAAACCGGAACAGGCACAGATGCCGGTACAACGACTGATACGGATGCCGGAACGGCAGGAACAACAGAGACCGATACAACGACTGATACAGACGCAGGAATAGATAGTAATCAGGATACAATGTCATTTAGTTAGCAATCAAGATATGCTTGACCTACTCTTGGA
>ERZ827108.4247-NODE-4247-length-10691-cov-5.241726_pt1 | contig 10691 bp, 7 predicted proteins | sample MGYA00519921_ERZ827108 | MGnify/ENA primary metagenome ERZ827108 (study PRJEB31778, sample SAMEA3449258) | human gut metagenome | biome: human gut; feature: human-associated habitat; material: faeces | place: United Kingdom | collected 2010/2012 ... | reverse complement strand
TGTTTACTAATCGTGCTTAATTTCTAATTTGTGGACTTTGTGCGGTGTTGCCATAATAAAAAAATGATATAATTAATGAAGCGGAAACTGTTCCAACTTGCAATAGAGAGATTGGAAAGGAATTTAGCATGACTAATATAAGGGAAAAAGCAGAAAGGGCGTTATGTGAATTTATCGGAAACGGAAAAAGCTTTCGAGAGGGGCAGTATGAGGCGATAGAGGCTACCCTGACAAACAAAAGGACGCTCGTGGTTCAGCGCACAGGCTGGGGGAAGAGTATGGTGTATTTTGTTTGTACGAAGCTTCTGCGGGACGAGGGAAAAGGCATCACACTGATAATCAGCCCCTTGCTTTCATTAATGAAAAATCAGATTGAATCCGCGGAAAAGGCAAACCTGAAATGCGATGTCCTTAACAGCACCAAGACATACGATGAAAAGGTCAGAATCATTGAGAAGATGAAAAACGGTGATATAGATATCGTGCTGACTACTCCTGAAACGCTTTTTACTGAACTTGTACAGCGGGCTTTGCCTTCAATCAATATCGGACTGTTCGTAATTGATGAAGCACACTGCATTTCGGATTGGGGGCATGATTTCCGGCTTGATTATTGCCGTCTGAACAGAGTGATAAAAAATATGCCCGGGAATGTCCCAGTGCTTGCCACGACTGCTACCGCGAACGACAGAGTTATTGATGATCTCAGGGCTCAGCTCGGCGGAGATGTCTATGTTTCCCGCGGTCTTCTGATGAGAGATAACCTTTCTATACAGGTCCTGAAGCTCAATAATAAAACTGAGCGTTATGCGTGGATGTATGAAAATATTCCCAGGCTCGATGGCTCAGGAGTGATTTACTGTCTTACCTGCGACGACTGCGATGAGATAGCGCAATTCCTTAATGAAAACGGTATATCTGCGAAATCATACCACTCCGGTCTTGTACCCAAGGACAAAACTCTGCCTGACCCGAACATAGAGACAGAGCGGCTTTTTATGGAGAACAAAATCAAAGTGATCGTTGCTACGATAAAGCTCGGAATGGGATACGACAAACCGGATATTGCATTTGTTATACACTATCAGACGCCGTCAAATATTGTTGCGTATTATCAGCAGATAGGCAGAGCGGGGCGTGCTATTCCACGTGCGTATACTTTCCTTATGAATGGAAGCGAGGATGAAGACATTCATACATATTTCCGCGAGTCTGCGTTCCCAAGCAGGGAGGAATCTGATTCCGTGTACGATTTTATCAGGGAGCACGGGGGAGTCAGTTCTTATGAAATCGCCAGGACTTTGAATTTTCATCAGAGCCGCATCTTAAATGCGATAAAATTTCTGCACAACGAAGATATGATTTACAAAGATGACGGTAAATATTATATTTCAGCGAATGTGTACAATTTCAATGGGGAGCATTATGAAGCGATAACGCACCAGCGAGAGGTCGAATTTGAGCAGATGGAAGAACTGCTGAATACCGACATGTCCTACAACCGCTTTGTTGTGAACGCGCTTGACGACCCTACAACTGCCAAATGCGGACTATGCGCTAACTGCCTGGGTTATAGTGAATATCCGGAAGCTGTGAAAGACAGTTCAACAGAAGCTGCTTCGCTGTTTCTTGAAAAGCAGTATTATCCCATAGAGCCACGTAAACAGTGGGCTTTGACCTCGCTTACCAGAAGAACGGCAATTCCGAAGCCGAATGAAACAGGTATATGTCTTTCGCGTTATGGGCACCCGGTTTATGGAACGCTTGTAAAACAAGGGAAGTATCAGGATCGAAGACTCAGCGATGAACTGGTTTCCAAGAGCGCTGAAGTGCTTTCGCCATTTGTTGTGGAGCATGATATCACAGCGCTTACATACGTTCCCTCGGTGCGAAGCAATATTGTTTCGGATTTTGCATACAGACTTGCACACAAACTAGGCATACCGTGCATTTCCTTGCTGGAAAAGGCATCCGCAAGACAGCAGAAAGAAATGGAAAACGGTTCGTTCCAATGCGAGAATGCGCTGAATTCATTCAGCCTTGCCGTGAATGCGGAAGTGCCGCGGAACATATTGCTTGTTGACGATATGGTGGATTCCGGGTGGACGCTGACTGTCTGTGGACATATACTGACAGAAGCAGGGGCGGACCATGTTTATCCGTATGCTCTTGCGTCAACATCTAAAAAGGAAGATTGATATGAACGATAATGCTCAGATGATAATTGTGCTTTGCAGCCACCTGTGTGCGGATGGCTGCCATCCCCTTGAACCCTCAGAGTGGACAAGGCTTGCAGATACGATGATAGCTCAGAAGCTTCAGCCTAAAGATATCCCGGACTTTTCCGATGATGATATGAAGCGTTACCTTGGATATGGAGAGGCTGAAACGGAGCGTATAAAAAGACTGCTGGACCGTTCTGGCAGCCTGAGCTTTGAGCTTGAGCGGTTTTCCTCAATGGGGATAAAAGTTGTCACCCGTGCGGACGCGGGGTACCCCAGGGCGCTCAAGACCAGACTGAAAGGCGGGTGCCCTCCGCTTTTTTACCATGCGGGAGATTTATCCCTGCTTGACCGGGGAATGGTGGGATTTGTCGGTTCGCGAACGGTAGGCAATGAAGATGTGGCATTTGCTGAAAGTATTGTCAGAAAAGTAAATTCCAATGGTTTCGGAGTGGTTTCCGGCGGCGCGAAAGGGATAGACAGCGTTTCGTCGTCTGCTTCGCTTTCAAACGGGAGTTTTGCCGTGGAATACATTTCAGATTCGTTTACAAGAAAAATAAAGAAGAAAGAAGTCGTTGCCGCGGTTCAGGACGGAAAGCTGCTGATTATGTCAATGGCGAAGCCTGACGCCGGTTTCAATGCAGGAATCGCAATGCAGCGCAATAAATATATCTACGCACAGTCAGTCGCAACTGTTGTTATAAAATCAGATTACAATAAGGGCGGCACATGGGGAGGGGCCACCGAAGCGCTGAAAAAGGAATACTGCCCTGTGCTTTGCCGGGATAATAAGAGATATCCCGGAAATACGGGACTTATAGAGAAAGGCGCGATCCCGATAGACGACAGTTGGGACGGAAATGTTTGTAATATCAGAAACCTGCTTGATAATACCGGTGAGCAGATCACTTTATTTAATGAGCAATAAAATGTGTCAAATTTCTTTAGAAAGGTATTGAATTATTGAAATTAAAATGATATAATAATATTGACATAAAGTGACAGGCGGTGACACCATGAGCAAAATCGTATTCATCGACAGCGAAATAAGCCACGGTGGCAAAATATGCGACCTCGGCGCGGTAAAGCCCGAGGGCGGCAGGCTGCATACCACATTGCAGAATGAGTTTTCGGCGTTCGCGTCGGGCTGCAAGTACGTCTGCGGACACAACCTTATCGCGCACGATCTGAAATACGTCGGTCGGCTGATTCTCGGGGACTACACGCCGATCGACACGCTCACGATATCACCCCTGCTGTTCCCGAAAAAGCCCTATCACCACCTGCTCAAGGACTACAAAATACAGACCGAGCAGCTCAACGACCCCGCCAACGACGCGGCGCTGTGCATGGAGCTTTTCTTTGACGAGGTGGAGGCTTTCAGCCAGCTTGACGACAGCCTGAAAGCGATTTATTTCGCCCTGCTCGGAATACGCCGCGAGTACATCGGATTTTTCGATTATGTCGATTACGCCGGCGCAGAGGACGCAGAGGGCCTTATCCGTGAGTATTTCTCTGACAGTATCTGCATGAGCGCCGACCTGACGTCGCTGATTTCGCGCTATCCAGTGGAGCTAGCCTACTGCCTTGCACTGATAAGCGCCGACGACCGCTACTCACTTATCCCGCACTGGGTGCACAGAAATTTTCCCGCCGTTGAATACGTTATGAGGGCGCTCCGCGGAACTCCCTGCAACCACTGTCCATTCTGCCTGCGGGAGCATGATGTCCGCGCCGGGTTGAAACAGTATTTCGGATATGACGGATTCCGCACCTACGACGGCGAGCCGCTTCAGGAAAGAGCCGCGCAGGCGGCTGTTGAAAACAAATCCCTTATCGCCGTATTCCCGACCGGCGGCGGAAAATCCGTGACATTCCAGCTTCCCGCGCTGATGGCAGGGGATACCTGCCGCGGACTTACCGTGGTAATTTCGCCGCTCCAGTCGCTGATGAAAGACCAGGTGGACAACCTTGCCGAAAAGGGAATCTCCGACGCGGTTACGATAAACGGAATGCTCGACCCCGTCGAGCGCGCCAGCGCAATTGAGCGCGTGCAGAGCGGTCAGGCGTCCCTGCTGTATATTTCGCCGGAATCCCTGCGCTCAAAGACCATTGAAAACCTCATGCTCAACCGCCACATAACCCGTTTCGTTATCGACGAGGCGCACTGTTTTTCAGCATGGGGGCAGGATTTCCGCGTGGATTATCTCTACATAGGCGACTTTATCCGCGAATTGCAGGAGAAAAAGAACCTCTCCGAGCCGATTCCCGTGTCCTGCTTCACTGCCACCGCAAAGCAGAAGGTAATCAGCGACATCAGCGATTATTTTCGCAATAAGCTCGGTATCGAGATGGAAATTTTCGCTTCGGGAGCGTCCCGCCGCAACCTGCGCTACGAGGTGCTTTACAAGGAAAACGACGATGAAAAATACCTCGCGCTCCGCAATCTGCTGACAACGAAAAACTGTCCCTCGATAGTCTACGTTTCAAAGGTCAAGCGGACTTTCAGCATTGCGAAAAGGCTGAACGCGGACGGAATAAAGGCGCTCCCATTCAACGGAAAGATGGACAAGAGCGAGAAAATCGCGAATCAGGAGCAATTCATGAGCGGCGGGGTCAACGTTATCGTGGCGACCTCGGCTTTCGGCATGGGCGTGGATAAATCCGACGTTGGGCTTGTCGTGCATTTCGATATTTCGCCGTCGCTGGAGGACTATGTTCAGGAAGCGGGCAGAGCGGGGCGCGACGAGGACTTGCAGGCGGAATGCTATGTGCTGTTCAAGGACGAGGATCTGGACGGACATTTCATGATGCTCAATCAGAGCAAGCTGTCAATCAAGGAGATAAACCAGATATGGAAAGCGGTCAAGGAGTGTTCGCGATACCGCATGACATTCACGCGCTCGGCGCTGGAGCTTGCGCGGATCGCAGGCTGGAATGACGAGCAGGACGAAATCGAAACCCGCGTCACCAACGCGATAAACGCGCTGGAAACCGCAGGCTACCTTAAACGCGGAAAGAACGTCCCGCGCGTTTTCGCTTCCAGCATTAACGCGAAAAGCTACATTGAAGCCGCCGAGAAGATAAACCATCTGAACACGCTGGACGACAGGTATAAGCAGTACGCCGCGAGGATAATCCGCTGCATGATTTCCGAGCGAAGCCGCGCCGACGCCGGCAACGAGGAAGCGGAGAGCCGCGTTGACCACATTTCCGACATTCTCGGAATCCCGATGGAGGACGTGGTGTTATGTATCGGCGCAATGCGCGAGGGCGGGATTCTGACCAACGCAAACGACCTCACCGCGTATATCCGCAAAAACGACACCGTGCGTAAATCCACGAATATCCTCAATCGCTACGCGGCGCTGGAGCGTTTCCTGCTGGGAAAGGTGAGCGGCGGCGCTGAGTATTACAATCTCAAGGACCTCAACGAGCAGGCGCAGAAAGAGCGCGTTCCCTCGGTTTCGGTGAAGTCGATAAGGACCCTGCTGTACTTCCTCATGATCAAGGACTATGTGCAGAAATCGCACATTTCCGGGGAAACCGTGCAGATAGTTCCGACCGACGATATCGGGAAGATAAAGGCGAAATCCGAGCTGCGCATTTCGGTTGCGGAGAAAATTCTTGAGCTGCTTTATGTCAAAGCGGACGAGCTGAAATCCCCCGAAAAGGACGAAGTTCTTGTGGAATTTTCAGAGCTGGAGCTGCTGGAATACTGCCGCGAAACCCTGCTCGAAAAGCCCGAAGCCGAGGACATCAAGTCCGCGCTGCTCTATCTGTCGAAGATAGGCGCGATAGACATCGAGGGCGGATTCCTGGTGCTGTACAACGCCATGCAGATCACCCGTCTGGAGCGCAACAACAATATCCGCTACAAGACGGAGGATTACAGGCAGCTCAGCGAATTCTACAAGCAGAAGATACAGCAGATACACATCGTCGGCGAGTACGCAAACATGATGACCCGGGACTATGACGCGGCTCTGCGGTTCGTGTCCGACTATTTCGGAATGGACTACAAGAAGTTCATCGGGAAGTATTTCGCGGGGCGGGAGGACGAGATTTCCCGCAATATCACCACCGAAAAGTTCAACCGAATCTTCGGGCAGCTTTCGCCGCGCCAGCAGGAGATAATCAACGATAAGGATTCAAAGTACATCGTTGTCACCGCAGGTCCCGGCAGCGGAAAGACCACGCTGCTTGTAAGCAAGCTGGCGTCCCTCTATCAGATGGAGGACATCAAGCACGAGCAGTTACTCATGCTGACGTTTTCTCGCGCGGCGGCGACGGAGTTCAGACAGCGGCTTACGGCGCTGATGGGCGGCGCGGTGCGCTATATGGACATCAAGACCTTCCACAGCTACTGCTTCGATATTACGGGGAGAGTAGGCTCGCTTGAAAATTCCGCAGATATAGTCAGGCAGGCGGCGGAGATGATTTCCGCAGGCGAGGTCGAGCAGGGGCAGATAACCAAGACCGTCGCCGTGATCGACGAGGCGCAGGACATGGACGAAAACGAGTTTGCGCTGATAAAGGCGCTCATGGAGCGCAACGAGGATATGCGGGTTATCGCCGTGGGCGACGACGACCAGAATATCTACGAGTTCCGCAAGTCTAGTTCCAAGTATATGTCAAGCCTTATCACTGAGTACGGCGCGGGGCATTACAGCATGACCGACAACTACCGCAGTGCGCGCAGGATAGTGGCGCTTGCGAACGCCTACGCGGCGAGGATAACTCACCGCTTGAAGGACGAGCCTATCCGCGCGGTGAAGAACGCCGACGGCGTTGTGAAGCTCATAAGGCACGCGGCGCGGAACATGGACATTCCCGTTGCAGACTGTTTACAAGCTACGTGGCACGGCGGTACGGCGGCTATCCTCACCAACACAAACGATGGCGCTCTGCGTATGCTCGGACTGCTGACAAATCGCGGCATTCCGGCGCGGCTTATCCAGAGCGGCGACGGATTCCGCATGAGCCAGCTCGCGGAGGTGAAGATGTTCTGCAAGCTGCTGAAATTTGAATCTGCTGACGATTCGCCGATAATCCCAGAATCTGCATGGAACAGCGCAAGGGAGAGGTTACGCGGCGGAATATACGCTGACAGCGCCTGCCTTGAAACGGTGCTGAATATGCTTGCGAAGTTTGAGGAGGTCAGCAATGGCGCACTGTACCGTTCAGATTTCGAAACGTTCATTTTCGAGTCGGCGTACGAAACGTTCACGCCGCAGGAGCAGGACGCGGTGACTATCTCCACGATACATAAGGCAAAGGGCAGGGAGTTCGACAATGTGTATCTCATGCTGAACCAGTCGGATGACAGCACTGACGAGGAACGGCGCAAAATCTATGTCGGCATTACCCGCGCTAAGAATGAGCTGTACGTTCACTACAACAGCGCGATTTTCGATGATATTTCCGCTGACGGCGCGGAGCATGAGAGCGATACGCAGGACTACCCCGAGCCTGACGAGCTTGAAATGCAGCTTGGCATGAAAGATGTGTTCCTTGATTTCTTCATCGGGAAGAAAGCTGATGTTTTTAAGCTGAAAAGCGGCGATGAATTAGAGATACGTGGGGATTTCCTTTATGCGAACGGGAAACGGCTTGTAATTCCGTCGAATGCGGTTAGGGAGAAGCTTGCGGGTCTGCGTGAAAGGGGATACAGACCGTACAGGGCGCAGGTCAATTTCATCGTCGAGTGGGTTAAGAAAGAAACAGGAGAATCCGCGGCGGTCATACTGCCGGCTATCCGGCTGAGAAGGAGGTTACATAATGACGGAGCTTGAAACGATGATACGCGCGGAATCCTATATCCGCAAGATGGCAGACGGGATAAATCCCATCACGAACGAGCCTGCGGCTGACTGCGACATGGTGAACAACGTCCGCATAACGCGCTGCCTGTACTATGTTTCGGATATCCTGCGACAGGTTATCGACAACGACGGGGTGATAAAGAAAAAGTCCGGCGGCTCGGGCAAAAAGGCGGATTTTTTCATCACCGATGAACAGCGTGCGGCTCTGACGGAATTTGACCGCCCTGCGTATGCCAGCGAACTGGCTGAAAAAATCAATGCAGTTACGGAGATTAATAACTGTAAGAAATTCGCCGCGAAATGGGTCACGGAGTACTTTGTCAGCATTGGTCTGCTGTATATTGACGATGATTCCAAACGCGCTACCGAGGCAGGAGCGGAGCTTGGTATTATTTCTGAAAAAAGGCGTTCAAGCTATACGCATAGGGAGTACTGGGTCAACGCTTATTCCCCCGAAGCGCAGCGTTTCATTATCGACAATATTGATTCCATAATCGCTTTTGCAAAATCGCCGCAGTACAAACAGCAGACCCACCCGAACAGTACAGGCGATGGCGCTGTGACGGAATGACAGGGAGCCTCAAAATGCCAACAATAACTCACAACAAACTAGTCCGCGACAAAATCCCGGACATAATCAAATCCGCCGGAAAGCAGGCGGTAACGCGGGTCCTTACCGATGAGGAATACCTCGTAGAACTTGACAGAAAGCTTTCCGAGGAGTGCGTCGAGTACCAGGCGGACAAGAGCCTTGAAGAAATGGCTGACGTGCTGGAGGTGCTGTACGCAATCGCCGCAGCGCGCGGGTACTCCGTGGAGGAACTGGAGCGCGTCCGCGCGGAAAAGTCAGAAAAGCGCGGCGGATTTGCGGATAAAATCTTCCTTGAGGAAGTTCTGGAGAACTGATATGAAAAATGAAACCATGGTCAATTCGGTGAACAGCCCTGCCGAGGACTTGTTCGTGCAGCTTTTCTGCGAAACTTTCGGCCCCGATAAGGCGGAGAAGCTCTACACGTGAGTCCGTGCGGTTTTCCGTAGGAAAATTGCCGACGGCTGTCGGCAAAGGCTGGACATCTTGCGCGGAGCGCACACTTTATTTAGTACCCGTTTGCCGACATCTACGGCAAGCAGAGATACATTAAGAACGTCGGCGGCAGAACGCTGTTTCTCGTGAATGCTCTCAAACTCGCTGACCAGGCTAAGGATACATTCGCAAAGATATGGAGCGAGGCTACTCTCGGCGAATACACCGGGCAGGAGAAAATCAAGGACACGACCGTTGTTTTCGCGACCATTCAGACTATTTCAAAGCACTTCGAGGAGTTTGCGCCGGACGAATTCGACTACATAATCATCGACGAGTGTCACCATGCCGCGTCCAAGAGCTATCAGGCGATACTGTCCTATTTCAAGCCGAAATTCATTCTCGGACTTACTGCAACTCCCGAAAGAGCCGACGGGCAGGACATGCTTGAGCTATTCCAGAATGTCGCGCACAAAATGGATCTCAGAACCGCAGTCGAGCAGGGGATACTTGCACCTATCCGCTGCGTGAGGGTCAAGACGGACATCGACCTTTCCGACGTACGCATACACGGCATAAAGTACGACGCACAGGACCTTGAAAGCAAGCTGTTCGTTCCGGAGCGCAACGAGCTTATCGTAAATACATATCTGAAATACGCGCGTGGAAAGAAAGCCGTTGCATTCTGCACCAGCGTAAACCACGCGGCGGAAATTGCGCGTCTGCTGAAGGAGGCAGGGGTCAATGCCGAGGGAATATCCGGCAGCATTAAGGTAAGCGAGCGAAACAGCATTCTCCAGCGGTATGAGCATGGAAATAATGTGTGCGCTTCGCGCAAGATGTCCAGCCTTTGCCGACAGTCGTCGGCAATTTTCCTACGGAAAACCGCACGGACTCAGCATTGATGTACTGTGCGCCTGCGACCTGCTGAACGAGGGCTGGGACAGTCCGCATACGCAGGTGCTTTTCATGGCTAGACCACTATGTCAAAGACGATTTATATGCAGCAGCTTGGCAGAGGTACGCGCAAATGCGAGAACAAATCCGACCTGCTGGTGTTTGATTTCGTGGATAACGCGAATATGTTCAAAATGCCGTATTCGCTGCACAGGATGCTCAATATGTCGGAGTACCGCCCGTTTGAGTATGTCCTCGCACCGGAACATCTGCGAAAGCACGACCCCAACATGACCTATTCCGGAGAAAAGCCGGTAGCCTATCTTGACACGCCAATCGACGCGGCGGATTACGAGGTCGTAGACCTGTTCAACTGGCAGACCGAGGTGCAGAACATGATTTCGCAGCTCGAGTTTGTCCGTATGATCGATGTGCAGTCGGAAACGGTGGAGCGGTACATCAGGGAGGGCAAGATAGTTCCGGATCTGGCAGTTCCGATAAGCGAAAACAGCTTTTTCAACTATTTCAGAGAGGACACCGTGAAATCCTACGCGGAGAAATACGGCTGGGACCTTATAACGCAGGGAAACATCAAGGGCAACACCGCACAAAGTCCACAAATTGGGAATTGAGCACGATTAGTAAACAAACCAGTTGCATAGTAAAACAAAAAATGGTATAATAAAAGTATGAATAAGCAGATAAGTTTATCGAACCTGGAGG
>ERZ827108.4239-NODE-4239-length-10702-cov-7.636799_pt1 | contig 10702 bp, 5 predicted proteins | sample MGYA00519921_ERZ827108 | MGnify/ENA primary metagenome ERZ827108 (study PRJEB31778, sample SAMEA3449258) | human gut metagenome | biome: human gut; feature: human-associated habitat; material: faeces | place: United Kingdom | collected 2010/2012 ... | reverse complement strand
CCCGTAGATACGGGCTTTACGGCACTGTCATCTATTTTGTCAGTGCATGATGTAATGCTCTGACAAAATAGATGACATATATGAGATTCCCCTTAATGTATTTTAAAAATAAAAAGTTTTTCATTGTGAAATCTAAAATTATAACTATATAAAGCAGTAACCTTACTAAAAAAGATAACACTACTTAAGCTTAATGATCAAATGATGTTAGACTTATATTTTTTGGCAAGTTTAATTTTTCTTGAATAAGTAGGATAAGTCAAATAAGAAATAAATTTGTTGTCAATTAACCCAACAAACCAGAATGAAAGTCCATAATAATGATGGTATTCATTCCCATACACATCTTGATACTTAATTACAAGATTTCCTTTATTTTTAGCAACAAATTCAATTTTATCATGAAATTCTGTATTTAAATTTGAATATGCATTAGCAAAATATGCGTTAAAATTATCCTTTTTCTTATATTGAATATCTTTAAATATTTTTTTTATTTCTTGTTTATAAAACTTTACTACAATCTTAATCGCTTCATACTCATTTGATGGAAGATAATCCAAGCCGGAACAGCCAGCACCTTTCATTCCTTCAATATAAAACATCATATCAATATTTATTGCAGCATTAAATCCTACATTTCTTAATATTATATCTGGGATTTGCAGTTGAATTATATCATATTTTAAGACATCACCCTTATATGAGCAAAAACTTATATGATATGAACTTTTATAGTCACTTTGATTTTGTTCATCATTTCTTTTTCTATGTTGCAACATAAGGATTGGTTGTGCATGTTGTTTCCTAGCAATATCATCATCTTTCTTTCGTTCAAATTTAATCGTAATTATAATACCTAGCATAGTAACAACACTTCCAAACACACTACCCCAAAAACCTAACCATGCATCACTACTGATATCTCTAAAATGAATATTTATATAAGAAATAGCATTCTCAATCTGCCCAATTAAAAAAACCATCGGCCTTATTAATGATATAATAACAAATGAAATAACAATAATATACAATATAATTAATAATACTGCTTTTCCTCTAGCTTTAATGAAGTCTTGCATTGCTATTTGCCTTACTTCTTTCTCTGTATACTCTCTGGCAAAATCATCTAATTGTGTCTTCCAGATTTTTTTATAGTAACAATATTTTCTCATTCCTTCATAAAATATAGTCTTATTTTTTTTAAAAAAGGATGTTATTTTAAACTTTACTTTCAAAATTCTTATCTCCTAAACCAAATTAGTTTTCTGTTTTCACTTTATTACAGCAACAATTGCAACATCATATCATACAAATAATTAAAATTATTTATTCTCTTGTGAAATTTTCTACACAAGTAGAACAACTCACTTTTTTCTCTTACTTTTTCTGCGCCTATGTGATTCATTTTGTTTGTGTTTGAATGTTATAAACCTATCTAAATTGTATTTGTTAACAATATTGCCAACAGTGTCAGATACATTCTTTTTGTTAAAATCACATATTGACTGCATGTATACCACTGGTCGATTAAAAGCGGTTATAACATTCTCATGCAAGTATATTACCAATTCCGAATAAAAGCATATAAGATTCTCTTCAATGTCATTACTTGAAATCAAATGCAAATTCACTTTGGAATTATTAAAGAAATGTCGAAGCGATTTTTCAACATTACGCTCAGTTTTATTATATATAATAAATACTGGAATCTTATCTGCTAGAACATTAAGTTGTGAGCAAAAAACATTCGACAATAGCCCGTTCATATGATCAGAGCATATAATTACCCTACTATACTTGAGTGACTTATAATTGCATAGATAACTCAGATACTCTCTGTCATTTAGTGCATATCTTCTCTTTGTGAACACATTAATTTTTACTTCTTCTGTAACATTATCATCAAACAGCATTTTCCATGCATTCTCCGTTTGTGTCATTAGTTTGGTTTCAATTTCTGTTGAATGACTTTGAATTTTATCAACTAAATCTCTTCTGTTTTCAAAGAAGTACTCTTGACATGGACGACAACTATCCTTTAACTGATTGTAAAATTCATTTTTGTATTTGTCATTGCTGTCTGACGAGAAAACAAACATTAATTCATCAGATGATTCACTCTTGTACATATACACCCTGTTTTCAACATAGAGTAGCTTTGAATACGAAATTCCAATCGTTTTGTAAATTTCACTTGTAACTGTACCGTTGCCAAACACGCTATTATTCTTTTGCTGTAATTGGTAAATTTCGTTAATCTCTCTAAAGTGAGAATTCAGAAAACTGTTGTCAATCTGAACTATACCCTCCAGCAAAACATCTCTCTGATTTATTCCTGACACCTTTACTGCATCTGAATCATATATCATGCCTGTAATCATATCTACCATAATGTCTTTTAAATAAATTTTTTGAATATCTACCCTCTGTCTTGTTTTTAAGGCATCTACGCCTTTTTTTGTTATGCCCAAAGTGTTTTCAGATGCATATATAAAGTCAATACTTACCATATCAATAATAGCTTCTTTCACAATGCTATAGGAAACTCCTAATATCTTTGCTATCTCATTTATATCTTTAACTGAAATATCAATTAATTTTAAGATGCTTTCGAAGAAAAGATTAAGTTCAGATATCTTTCTTATAAGACATTCTACGGTTATTTCCATAAAAGGTATGTAAATATTTTGTGTTTTCAAATAATAGTATCCAGGCATAGATTTAGGCGTATTTCGCTTAACATCATTAATTAAATTCTTCATAATCAATCCCTCGCTACAGTAATTTTACAACCTTCGGTTTGATTAATGTACTCAATAATTTCAGGGAATTTATTACCCTGTATTTGCGGATTATTGAGAAAATCTAAATCGCCTACAATAATTAGCAAGGATTGTGCTCTTGAGAGAGATACATTTAATCGTGCTTCCGATTTTAAAAAACCAATTCTTTTAGATTTATCACTACTTCGAACTGTAGAGTAAATGATTATTTCTTTTTGCCCTCCCTGAAATGCATCAACAGTATCCACTTCTATCTGCAAGAAATTGAAATTCTGTTGTCTAACCATATCTTTTATGGCGGATTTTTGTGCTCGGTAAGCAGTAATAACACCAACCTTAATAGGGTTTGAGACTAAAGAATCCAGTTCGCAAAGCTTATTTTTAATAATATCCAATTCTGCGTTATTCTTATATGTGGCATTTGTTTCATTTCCTACTTTTTTTTCAAATCTCTTATAAGAAGATAAACTTGAGGTAGTTATCCATTCTATTGCCACATCTTCGTAACAAGAAATTCCTGTGTTTCGTTGCTCCTTAGGTGTACCGTTTTGAATTTCATTGTCATAGAACACCTTACTTATAAGACTGCCTATCACGGGATGCATTCTATACTGAATTGTTAATCTATGCTTATTATTTTCAGGGAAATTGTTGTAAAGTTTTTCAAAAAGACCCTCCGTAAGGTCTTCTAAATGAATTGCATTTTTGTTTGCTTCGATAATTTCTGTGTCCAGAACCGGTGGCAGTTGCTTATGATCACCAACCAAAATAATCTTTTCTGCTTTAGCAAAAGAAACTGCTAATTCAGGATAGGTAGCTTTGGCCGCTTCATCAACGATTACATAATCAAACCCAGCATTTCGAATTACCCTATTAGAAATAAATCCCGTACAGGTACCTGCAATAATTGTTGTACTTTTTATTATGTACAGATCTACCTCCTCACACTGAGGCAATCGTTCTTCCCATTGCTTTTGAATTTCTAATATCATTCTAGTTTTTTCTTTACTGGGAGTACTGGTCTTACTGATAAAAGCATCAATTACTTGTTGGTTAATGGCATTGCGGTCAATATTTGAAATAAACTGCTTCTCGTATTCCCTATAATACTTTTCAAACTCCTCATAAGTAACACCAATTTCTTTACAGTAATATTCTGCTAGTGAAGCACAATTATCCCTTACTTCTGCAATCCAGTTATCCTTGAGATAATTCAATCCAAACTCTTCTCGAATCTCATCATTAAGTTTTTCATCACGTCCCACTCGAATAAGATTAGGTCTGTCATTGCTTTGTCGAATCAAATCATCTAGCATTTTATCAACCGCCGGATGTGACTGCGATACTAAAAGTATTTTCTTTTCAGGCAAATCTGGATAATCATTATTCATTTTTAGAATTTGCCTAATTATCTCAATAACAACATTGGTCTTTCCTGTTCCGGGAGGTCCTTGTATAATAGTCAATGACTCAGAATTTAGAGCTTTCTCTACTGCTGTCTTTTGCGGCAAATCAAGCTTTGAATTAAAAAATCTAATTTTACCCTGCAGCAAACTTGTTTTTGGAGGTGTAACTCCTGCTACAATTTCTTTTAAATTGTATTGGCAAGAATAGTTTTCCCGCTCAATGCTATCTAGAGCATCCAATTGGCGTTCAATATTTGTTATGCTTTCGCTATAATCCAAGCATATACTTCCTTTGGAAGGTAATCTATCCGGCTTTCGTAGAAATCTTATTTTTAAAACAACATGTTCATCTACAAAGCTGTCTTCATCATAGTTTCCAATATAGATCAGTTGCTTTTTATTTTTATTCGTTTTCTCAAATATAAATTTGTTTTCTTTCGTGTATACAGTATCACCTAAGAAAACACCAGCACTTAAATTAAAACTACAAATACTTCCTTCAATAGTATAGGAATCATATGGGAATCTCTGAACACTATCCTCTATACTCTTCTTAGTCAATGTTAACAAATCTCTCCATGCTCCATACTTTCGTTTATATTCCGCATCAATATTGTGCTTTGAACGATATTCATCGCAATGAGCATCAACAATATTTTTGATTTCTAAATTATCATTTCTGGATAGCCTATGAATGAACTTTGGATTCACAAAATCAAGTCTTGCAGATATCTCGCAAAACTTTTTCTTCATAATTTCCCTCTCAATTGGAACAATCTTTCTTACATCTGTAACCGCAAATATATTTGTTTGAGCATTGTAAATGCATTCAAAATAATAATTTGTTCCTAAAAATTGGTATTTATCTTCTACCTGATTAATATATAATTCTAGAAAATTGGCAGGCAAAGTCGTTTTTAAATCGCCAATAATCGAATTCTTAGGAATTAAATTTAAATTCTTAAGTTTTACAAACTTCTCATAGGCTACCGTTAACACAGCAGTATAATTTACATCCAAAAATCGTTCAATCAGTTCTGTCAAATCGTTCTTTAATTCAGATACATCTTTATATCTTTCATTGGGGTTTTCTGCTACCAGTTTCTTGACTATAGGCTTCAAATTAACATCAAATCCCGATGCATGATTAATAATATCTTGAAAACAAGTAGCAATCGGAGGCTGTTCACCAGTAAATAAATAATAGATTACCGCACCGATAGAATACAAATCGCTTTGCTCAGTTGCATTTTGACTATTTAAATGTACTTCTGGTGCAGAATATAAATTAGTGCCCATATGATAAACTGTGGCACTCTTCACCATTTGCTTTATCTTGCATATGCCAAAATCAATAACTTTAACATCTCCATTATCATCAAGCATTATATTATTGGGATTAATATCTCTGTGGATTATCCCATTATAATGAGCAATCTCTATTGCAGACAATAACTGCTTTATTATTTTAAACTTTTGCTTAGATGTCAAATTAGATATATTAGTATTCGTCAAAGTTTCTCCACTAATATATTCCAGAAATATGCATCCTACTTTCTCCTTATCATAGGTGTTCTTTTTCACATAAACTAAATTCTTATGACCTAATATCTTTACTATATTTTCACATGTGTTAAGTTTATATAATGCTTGTACTTCTCTCGAAAATATCCCTTGATATAGCGGTTGATCTATGCCAAAAATCGTCTTACGTACACAACGTGTACCAGTGTATTTATCACTAACAAGGTCAACTACAGAATTTGTATCACTACGTTCACTTAATCTATATAAATTTTTAAACTCATCATATCTAGGCATACCAATACTCCTTTTCATTACAAAACCATTAACCCAACTTATATTTTAAGTTCGGCTATCTTCATACAAACTCATAATATCATGTTGACCTTATTTAATTATTATCAATACTAGTATCTTATCTATAATCAAATCAAAGCAATTTCTTTAAAGATAAACTTTGAATTAATGCCTGCAAATGTATTACAAACATAAGCAGAATTAATCTTGAATAGTTTATACTCAAACTAAAATCTCTATTTTTGAAGTAGTTGTTTTTGCTCTGTTTTTGATATAGTAGAATCAAAATGTGTATATAATTTAATTTTTACGAATACTATTTATATACCCTGAAAGTTCTATAAATGTTTCCGGATACATACTTTTCCGCTTTTCAAATCCATATGGTATCCAACCGCCATTTTTTTCGGCTGGAATATACTTTTGTAACATTTTCAACATCAAATTGTTTTCTCCTTTTTTGATAGGAGAAGGAATATATTTAATAAATTTTGTATTATCACTTTTTAAATAAGTTGCCAATTTAAATATTACATCCTTATCTTGCTCAAAATCAGTTTTGCTTGTAATCAAAATGTTTATATCTTTATTATAGCTATAAACTTTTCCATTTATCAATGACAAAGAGTTGTTTCCTTTACTAATTATTCCTCCACAACATTTCGTAATATTAAACCTATCTACCAATAAATCTCCGTTAATAAATGACTTACTAAAAAGTCCCCATTCAGCATTATAATGAATTGAATCACTCGAATTAGAATCTCCAAGATTATGCATATAACCAATTGGAATTACTGTATTAAAAGGCTGATTACTTCCAATAAAGCACCAAATTGGATTACCAGTGTTTAAAATGAAACTTCTTGATAAAATAGTATAACCCTTGTCACAATGAGCTATAGGTATATACCCATGACTAGATTCCCATACACTACATTTTCTATCAAATTGCTTATCAACCATTAATTCTGCAATTAAGTATTTATAAATTTCCTCAATAAATGCTGTTTCAAGTGGAAATTCTTCTACTACGCATCTTGATAAATCAAATTTAATAAATCCGTTATAATCATTTAATGCAATAAGAGGTAAATGTATATCAAATCCATATCCGCGTAAAATTGACCAATGAGTATTAGACCACTGATCTTTATATTCATGATAAGGTGATGCCATTTTTTCAATCGGTATTCCGTTACATATTAATTCTGTTTCATAATGATAATAATTTGCTGAGCGTGGTTTATAACTCCACACAAAATCCGTATAATAATTGCTATTAAATCTATACCAACCATCCTCGTTTTCAAATGACGAAGGTAAAATACTTTCGTTAACAAATTTCTTTCCGTCTACAATTGTTATTATTTCTGGCTTTTCGTAACGATACCACTCACTCCATTTTCTGTGATTTTCAGCATTTTTAAAGTAACTATTGGATTCATCTGACATTTCGATTGTAATTTTTGTTCCTACTCCAATTTTTTCATCACAAGTTACATCAATTGATTTACCAGCATTCAATGTATATGTAAATTTATATCCAAATTTATTATTTTGGTACCGTGTTAACACTGTTGCTTTATTACCAATTAAAAACGTAGCAAGTGCCCCTATGCCAAATCTTCCAATTCTAATAACTTTTACATTTCCAAAATCATCTATAAATTTTTCTTTCCATTTTTCGCTGCTTCTATAAGAAGAACCCGCATTCAAATAATAATTACAAACAATATCTTCATTCATTCCTATTCCATTATCTTCAATGGTAAAAGTTTTGTTATTTGTATCAATAACAATACATATTTTTCCTTCATATCCATTTTGAGTTGCTTCTCTTTGTTTACATGCATCTACAGAATTTTGTATTAATTCTCTTACACCATATGCAGGATCATTAGCATATAATGGACCAACCAATAAAGGCAAGATATCTGGACTTATACCAAGTCTGGTATTATTTATAAAAAATTTATTTGCAAATTTGTCACGACTCTCACTTTTAAAAATATTTGATGTAATCCTACTTACAGTTAATGAATACTCTCCTTGATATATCTCATCTAAAACTGCCACTGATGCATCAAATTCTTTCTGGATGCCAAGAAGCATTTTCTCTGCATTAATAAATTCTGTCGTAGAATGTGGAGTAGCAGGTAAATCTAATGTATGTATTTTATTAGCTTTTCGCCAACCAAACGATTCGTACCTAAAGTTTTGATTTAAAATCCATTCTTTTCTTGAAATATCAGATAAATAAGTATGTACATCACTCAATGTTTTTGGAGCTCTCTCTATTCCAGCATCAAGGTAATCTGCAAGACGCAATAATACCATAAGATAATATATAGGACAATCATCAACATAATCTGTACTTCCAAAATAGGAATCACAATATTCCTCAATCTCAATATCTCTTAGTTCGACACAATGACTATATGCAATTAAGCCTATTATATTTTTTCTTCGTTCATCTAGCAATTTGGGCAGAATTTCTACTCCCATAAAATCACATAAAGCTATCTCAAAAGAAAATCGATGATGATATAATCGCAAAAAATCGCCAATAAATAAATAGTCTCTTATTGTCCACTTTCCAACATCCTTAAGCGAAGGTACCTTATTATATGACGTTCCTAAAAGATTATTCCATTTTTTCGTTGAAAATCTCATAGCCTTATGACAATAATCTTTCCATAAATTTGAATTTGTTTCATATGATTTTATAGGACAAATATATTCATTACGATCAATAAGTTTAGAAAATTGAGAATCATCAATAAACATACTTAAATCATGAATTACTATTGAACACAGCAATATTCCTACATCCTCTGCTTTTAATAACTTATTGTCTGTAATCACATTATCCGATATCAATTTTTCAGCGATTTCTATAACATGATTAACATGGTCAATTCCATGTTTAGTATATTCTGGAAAAAACTTTGGAGAGCACTCTAAAAACGGTTGTGCATTTAAAATAACATTATTTACTATAACTCCCCACTCTGTACCCGATAACTTATTTAAAAACTTTAACGGTATTTTTATTTTTAATTCCGACATACATACTTTCCTCCATTAATCAGCAATTTCTTAAATATTTAAAAATTAATATATTATAGAAACCACAATCTTTAGTTAAATCTAGTTGAATTTGCATCTATTTTTCTTTTAAGGCATTCTAATAAATTATATATATTAAATATAATATTTTTTAATAATTATCTTTAAACAAAACTATTATTATTTTATTACTTCAATATATTTTGCAATATAATTTTCTATTGTGTAATCCTTTTGTACATCAAAAACGAACATTATATCTTAATTATAAGATAAACATATATGCAATCGTACGGATTTCACTTAAATCCATATATGTAGAATGTTTTCTGTCCAAATTCAATATCTATCCCAATCTTTTCTATGCAGTCTTAAACTTCTTTGCTTATATAGAATACATCAGAAAAAGGTACACTGTATATATCAGAACTAACTTAGAAACAGAATAGCATTGAAAGTAACCATAGTGTTTCAAAACAATCCAATAGTTTTTTCACTAAAAATGTATCATAAATTTGTATTATTAGTTTTCCAAATAGCATATGGTTTAATACAAAAAATTCCATTTCCTTGACGTGTTATTTCGCCAAGTACATAAAATATAAAATCTTTACCATACTTTATATTATTGGTTAAATGGCGAACATTTCGTACCAGTTTTGAACCGCTGAAATACATATCAACATAATACTCTTCAGAATCTAAAGAGTGTTTAAAAACATCAACATCATTAGAGTAAAATTGTAAATATGGAGTACTTGCAAAAATAAAAGAAAGGTGATTATACTTAAATGGATTTCTATTAATTTCTGATTGTAATACCTGCCGTTTTTCATTCTCATCATATGCACTAATAAAACGAAATAAAGATTTGCAAGCAACTAATCCATCATAATTAGAATTCTTTAAAATATCAAACAATCTATCGATTTTTCCATCATTCAAATTGTTAAGTATAACATCTATCTTATTTTCTACAGTTATTTTCTCCTGCCGTTCTTCTTGAATTTGATTTTTAGTTTCTAAATCAGATCTCAATTTGGCTGATAATGATTTTAAAAAACCTATACGTAAATCAGAAGATAATCTTGCATCTGTATATTTAGTTGTAGTAATTTTAGTTGGCATAATCATGTCAGATAATTGACAATACAAACTATCAATACCTTCATTATCAATATAAATAAATCTTTTAATGTATTGTTCCATTATTATTCACCTTTTTATAAGTAATTTATTACAGATTTAACGCCATAATAACATTAATGCCATTTTAGAAAATTATTTTAATACGAATTAATTACTAATATTATACAATACATCAAAGCTAAATGCAACATTTTTTGGCAATTTATTATAGAATATCTTATTTTTTATCACTTCCTATATAATCAAATAATTCCACTTGTTAATATTATACAATAAAATAAATGTTTAAAACGCAGTAGTTCAAAGCATTAATTTAATCCAATATTAAATACCTTACATAAAGATAACGCTATTCAAATATGATGTTGAATAGCGTTAGGTTTATCATTTTGATTCATATTGATCTTTTAGAATCAGAATCATACTCTTTATATAAACTATCAAGTTCTTCAATTAATTCCGGAATAA
>ERZ827108.4232-NODE-4232-length-10719-cov-9.590023_pt1 | contig 10719 bp, 9 predicted proteins | sample MGYA00519921_ERZ827108 | MGnify/ENA primary metagenome ERZ827108 (study PRJEB31778, sample SAMEA3449258) | human gut metagenome | biome: human gut; feature: human-associated habitat; material: faeces | place: United Kingdom | collected 2010/2012 ... | reverse complement strand
ACTAGTCTATTTGACATTAATGATGTCTATATCCTGTTTTATTAAATGTGTCTATATCTGAAAAAAACTATAACGTAAAACATGGTGTTACAGATCAAAATCTTATTATGTTTTTGAAAACTGGAGAATTATATTGCGTAGATACTGTAGATGGTTTAGTTCTTGGACAAATCATTTTAGATTATAATGATTCAGAAGAAGATGCTTTTTTTGTTAAGGAAAAAAATGGGATTAAACACAAAATTATTGTTTAAACAAATAAGTGATTATAAGATTGGAATTGGGAAAATAATCTCAGGATTCCAATCTTTTTTTCTCTTTTCGTAAAATTAAAATGAAAGGAGAAAAAATAATGAAAAATCAAAAGAAGTACATTTTATTTGTTTATGGAACTCTTATGAAAAATGAAAGAGCTCATGATTTATTAGGAAATTCAAAAAGTTTAGGTGATGCATTCATTAAGGGATATAAAAAAATAGATATGGTTTATTATCCTGGAATTGTTGTTTGTGAAAATGAAACAGTAGAGGGAGAGGCTTATATCATTGATGAAGAAACCAAAAGAAAGGTTGATGTATATGAGGGTGAAGGTTATTTGTTTAAATGTGTAGATGTTGATATATATGTAAATCAAGAAGTATTAAAAGGTATTGTATATGAATATATCTTACAAAATGAAAAGTAAACCAAAGTTTTTCTCAGTATAAAGTGATCATAAAAATTATTTATGGTCCTTTTTTTAAACAAATTTACATTTTAGACATTGATAATGTCAATTAATAGGGGATAATACTATAAATTTAAAAGGGGTTAAAGTTTAATATGGAACGTTTATTAGAAAAAATTATTCAATGTAAAGAGAATGGATTGTATTTTGTGAATACACCAACGGGTTCGGCAAAGTCCTATAGTGCGGTGCAGTTAATGAAGAATCATTATAAGGATTTTGATTCACATTTTATTTTCATCACAAACAATCTAAACAACTTACCAATGGAAGACTTAGAAAAAGCATTTGGAGACGATTTTAAGAATCAGGTTATCCGCGTTGAAAGTATTGTGGATAATATTGTGCATCATTTTGATGAAAGCATTATTCCAGATGAATATAAACGATTGAAACATTATAAAGAGCTATATAATTGTTTGAATGACTATAAGTATCTAGCAAGTAATATTCAACATGATCTTGATAAAGGAAAGACTCCAAATATTGGATTATTAAAGTATTTTAATCAGTCTAAGGAAGAATTGGCAAATAAAGACTCTTCGTTTCGAAAAGATATTCGTACGCACCTAATGCAGTCTGGCTTTGCAGAATTGAATTTCGAAGAAAGAAAGTTGATTGTGAAATCAAAATATAAATGGCTAACTACTTTATATCCAGCAATGTTTATTGAAGATTTTAAAGTGATTTGTATGTCAGTCAAACGTTTTTTTACTTCAATTGATCCGATTTATATGAAGAAATATCGTTTTTCTGAATCAGAAATTATAGATCATAGCGTTCTTTTTATTGATGAAGTGGATGCGACTAAAAATGAAATTAATAATATTATTTTAGAAAATAGCTTGAAGTCAACGATTGATTTAATTCCCATGATTCATCGAATCGCAGATCAGTTTATTTACTGGAATCAGAATATGCCAAGGATATTAAAGGATATGGTTTTAGATAAAAATACAGCTTTTAAGAATATAAGAAAACAGGCTTTGGCAATTCGAAGTAATTATCATGATGAGCTTCCGTATTATTGTTCAGATATTAAGGATAGAAATTTCTTAATGAATGATGCGACTTTCCATGCAAGTTTTGAGGATCATTCTAAGAAGAATGCATATGTATATTATGATGCGGATAAGAATCAAATGACGATTGAAATTGAGAATAGTCGAAACAATGTTTCTGATACTTCAAGTGAAGTGTTTAGTTTATATAAAGTGATTCGTGATATGAATAATTTTTTAACGTCTGTAAAGAACTATATAAAAAGACTGTCTTTGACATATAAAGATATTCATAATTCAAGCATTTTAAAAGATGAAGAAAAAATTAACGATGAAGAGGCTCTAAATTCAGTATATAAGGCATTTCGATTGACGGATGCAGATATATCATATTTTAAAAATGAAATACATATTCAGTCTTTAATAAAAGGAAATACTGAAAGGAATAAGTTAAAAAAGACAAATGGTTATTATGATCGGGGGATTCGTTCTTTTGAATTCACGAATAGGAAGCATGATAGTTTTAATACAAATTTTAATTTTATACATGTATCGAAAAGTGCTGAGTTTACATTATCTCTACTAGCTAGAAAGGCTATTGTGATTGGTTTGAGTGCTACATGTAATATTGATTCAGTATTATCGAATTATTCATTAAGATACTTAAAGGAAAATTTGGAAGATAGTTTTCATAGAATTGAAGGTGAGGATTTTAAAAGAATCAAGGATACATATTCGATGTTGAATAAAAAATATGAGTCAAAAGATATTCAAGTTCACATTGAAGAAGTAATGGATTCTTTGAATTTGGATATGAAGGGTATGATTTGTACTGTGTTTGAAGATTTCAAAGTTCAAAGGAAAGTAGAACGAATCTTTTCATGTAATGGGATCAATGATTTGTATTCTATAAAAAGATATTTAATTATGGCACAAGTCTATCAGTATTTTATCCTACATGAAGATATTCGATCTTTCTTATGTTTAAATAATGCATTGCCAAAAGAGAATAGTAAGTTCGATTTGTGTATTCTTAAAAAATTGTTAGATGTGGTAAATGAAGAGAATAGTTTTGATAAGAATAATGTACATGTTGAAGTATTAAAAAGTGGCATATCTTTTGATGCAGATAAGAAGGATATATTAGAACGTTTATCAAATGGAGAAAAGGTATTTGTGATTTCGGCCTATGCCACAATTGGAGCCGGACAAAATATGGCATATAAGCTACCAGAACATTCAGATACGATCAACTTAACGGACTTTTCAAATAAGAAAGATGGAAGAAACTACAAAAAGGATTTTGATGGAATTTATTTAGGAAATATTACCAATGTGGTGACGAACCTGTTAGATATGGATTCTGACTTTGATGAATCCGACTTACTTCATTGTTTGATTGAGCTAGAGAATCTTTATGAAAATAATGAGATTACACATCATACATTAAATCAAGGTATTCAATCTGCTTATGAAAAGCTAAAAAATCCCAAGACAAAGGTGTTTCTTAATGAGATTCAAGGATGTAGAAGTGTGCGTTTATTCAAGACGAAACAAATTATTCAGGCCATTGGTCGTTTATCAAGATCCTTCAATAAGAATAGAACAATTCATATTTTAGTTACAAAGGATATTGTTCATAGTTTTGATACAACAGTTTTAGAAACTGAAATCTTATCACCTGAAACAATGCAGCTTGCGATGTATGCCAAAGAAAGACAACAAAATGTTCCTGTATATGATTATGTAGAGAATGAGGCGAGTCGAATTTCAAGTGTTGGTAAATTCTATATTTATGGCTTATTGTCTGGAAATTGGACAGAAGAACAAATCCAGCTTTATAAAGACCTAGGTGAAACCTGTTTGAAATATCCTACATCTTCGGATTTAGATAATGAAATTGTTAAAGAATATTATATTCATTCACATGGTCCATTTAATAAATACTATTTTGTGGATGTAAAAGATTTTGAATATACAGACATCTTCTTTAATGAAACAAAGGATGAGACAAAATTACGCATTCAAAATGGTAAAAAGAATCAGGAAAGGTTGATCAATTATTTACATGAAGTGAGTGAAGAAAATTGTCGTTTGGCTAGTATGTTAAACTATCCAGGCTTAAAAGAAGAGTTTGAAAAACATGGATATGCGACTTGTTTTGAAAAAAACGATTATATGCTTTCTCCTGTTTTATATCAGAACATCTATAAAGGTAGACTTGGTGAGTTTGTTGGAAAGTACATTATAAAAAAGGAATTGAACATTGATTTAGAAGAGTTGGTTACAGATGAATTTGAACGTTTTGATTTTAAATATGGAGATATCTATATTGATTTTAAACATTGGCGGTATTCATCATATAGTTGGAAAACAATGTCAAAAAAGATTCTTAATAAATTAGATGAAGTCAATGGAAAGAAAGTACTAGTCATCAACATATTTGATGAAAAGGATACGGATCAAATCATGGAATCTGAAAGAATAATTGAAATTCCATCTTTATTGGAAAAAGATGGTTTTCATGTCAATCAAGATGCAATTAATACAATTAGAAAGTGTTTAAAGGATGAAAAAAATGATTAAGACAAATAGAGTTAAATTAAATATTCAATATGATCATATAATGCAAGATTATGATATTTATAAAATTGGACAAGACTTAAATGGTATGGATAAAGAACAAAGAAAGATTGTTACAAAAGGTGTAGAAACACTTGCGGATAGTTTATCACCTGCTCTAGCCGTTTTATACCGATATGGTGGATATTTATATGCCATTTTCAATAAGGATAGTTTAAGCATAGAAGAAATGCAATCGCATATCGATGTGCAGGGTGTATTTGTTGAAAAGATAAAAGATATTTCTAGTATGTATCCTAATGAATTGTGCCAGTTATTCTTTAATATGCTTCCAAATATGGAATGTTTTAAAAAATATAATAATGTGTCAGGAAAACTATATTATTTTAATAGTCATTCATTTACTAAGGATATGGTAACCGCATATAATATTTCTATTGACCCATTTATAAAGGAAAATAATCAAGAGTATGTTTTAAGATTAAGTGTTGAATCATTTTGTCGATTATCTAAAGTTTTAGAATATAATCAAAAGAAAGAAAATGATATTCGTAAGTTACCTAAATATTATATTGATGAAGAAAATTATATATTTCGTAGAACCTTGACTCCAATGGACGATTATGATTGTTTTGTGAATAGAAATCCGGGTTCTAAAAAGAATAAGTATATTGCGAAGGATTTGGATATAAGAAATTTGCAGGCTTTCAAAGATTCAAAGAAGGGGATTTTTTATAGTTTTTTTAAGGATGTTGAAGATCATTTAAAAGACTATATTGAATTGATTCCAGTTGATTTAGAGAATGGGAAATCATTAAATTCGTATTCAAAAAATGTATCGAAAGATTATAAAACCAAAGTTTTTAATGATCTAGGAATTAATGTGATGGATCGTGTGAATGATACGCTGTCTAAGAAAATGGTTGAATTGATGGCTTTAAAATTAAGGGACAAAGGTATTGAAAATATTGGATTTGATAAAGATAAACAATTTAATATTGTCTTGATACACAATGCAGAATATTACCAAAAAAATAATATGCGAGATCAACATATAAATGATTTTTGTACGCAGCATTTTACATATGAAACCTGCATTGGAAACAATAATAAGATAGATATAAATGATAATGTGGTAGATAAAATTTTAACCGAACTAGCAATTAAAAGAGATATCGCAAATCAAAGTTTATCTACATATCATTGGCATTGGGAAGAACCGATTGAATATGTAATACCGGATAAAGATTATAATGTACAAAAGAAACGAAATGAAGATGTTTATTTAGTTTTAAATGTATCTAGTAATGGAACAATGAAGTTTCATAAGGTAAAAGATCAAGAATTGGAAGAATATAAAAAATATGATTGTATTTTTAAAGAAGATTTCGATAAAAAGTACTATAAAATTGTTCGTCCAGAAATGTTGATTTCAACAAGGAAACGTAAAATGATAATTATAGATACTGCGATGATGGTGATGCCTGATTCATATGAGTTACATAATCGCTTAGAGAAATATGGAAAGGATGAGCTCATCTCAAAGGATGAGTTGATGGACTACTTAAAATCTTTTAGTAAAAGAAATACAAACTTTAAGAATCAAATAGAACATATTATAGAAAAATTAGATAAAGAAAGCTATCAATGCCAAGAGATTGTAAGAAGACCTACTAAGACAGTTGATTTACCACTAATTTCTTTAGCTACATCTTTAGGAAAAGAATTTGTGAAGTATTGTAGAGATAATGTAGGTCTAGTTTTGAATCCTTGTCTAAAGAGTGATGTTGTGAAGAATCTTCAAAATATCAATATCATTAAAGATGGAGATGGGCTTTATTATTATGTTGGTAAAAGGAAAGGTATGAAGTTTGATTTAAATACAGCTTGTCATATTCGTAAAATGATTCTATTGGAAGGGGATTTTGATGAAGCCTTTAACAATTTTATTTTAGAACAACTAAGAGTCGATTTTGTTCGAAATGAAGAGTATACTGTGTTGCCATTTATAAGAAAATATATAAATGAATTTAATAAATTATAAAGGCATTCATATTTAAAAGGTCAATATTCATGAGGAATATTGATTTTTTTAGATTAAGATTTAGGTTTCAGAAAAGAGAAACACGGTATGTGAAATGGCACTAAAATATCACAAGATAATATTTGTTAAGAACGACAAAAAGGACTATTGAAACTCAATGCCATTAAGTAAAGCTAAAAAGCAGTGAGAGTGATATATTCTTATTAAGTTAAGTCTGAATGCAATTTATTTGATTTGATGTTTTTTTTATCAAAAAGGTAAACAACTTAAAGATAAATACAAATACATCAAGGTAGTTGTATTTGTATTAAAATATTGATTTTTGACACTACCGTTTTATCGAGAAGGATATAAATTATAGAAGAAGAATTTTTATTTTAAATATACCAGGACTAAAAATGGCTATATATTTATCGAATAAAATATGCTTAACATATATATTGGTGACTTGTTAATGTATTCGACATCAATGGTGTCTATTTAAGATTTATTGTATTGGTGTAAACGAAAGAGAGACTACACTTATGACTAGAACTTCAAAATATTTAAATCAGGCTACTATTGCTGCTTTACAATCTTTTCAAATCGAAAAGATTGATTGTGAAATCACTGATTATTTAGATACAAACAATAAAATGAATTCGTATCATTTTGTATACTGTCCAAAATGCTTCGTTGTAAAGAATGCGGAAAACGTTTTGTTGTGGAGCGCAGTCAGCTTACTTTTTATTCTCACCAAGACCAATCCAAATGGAATGAACTTATCCTGGATACATTGAATGGTGTATTTCTTAAAGAAATAGCTTCTATAATCAATGTAAGCGAACGCAATGTTTTTATTATGCGTCATAAACTTTAGGTTAGTTTAGGAACTGAGGAACGTCCCATACACAGTAGGTAATGAAGTTGAGATTAATGAAAAGTATACTCCATACAATCATAAAGGAACTAACATTGATGGAGTAGAACCTAAACATCGTAGAACACCTGCTAAAAAAAAGATTGTCTAATCAGCAGGTATGTATCATCACTGCAATACAGTGATTCGAACAAGGACATTAAATTATGGCAAGCCATCATCCATAGATCTATCAAGGTTTTGTGAATGTCTTGAATCAAAATCTTTTGTAATGCTAGATGGTTCTAACAGTTACAACGAACTTTTAGAAAGTAAGAATTGTACAAAGAAAGTGTTAATCATTCATGAGTCATATGATAAATTCAATCATTTAAATACAGCAAACAGTTTCCATAAATTGATTGAAGTAAAACTGAAAAAATATAAAGGGGTAGCATCAAAATATATAAATCGATACAATGCTCTTTTTGTCATGCAAAGAGAAACCCAAGGAATGGATAACACAGAAAAATTACAGTACATACTACTTGGACTGAAAAACATCTATAAGATCACTCGCTTAAAGGATTTGAAAAACGAATGGTTGTTCGCATAAGTGATAAAAAGAAGAATTATAGCAAAGTCACCAAATTACTAGTTAAGTCTTAAAATATTTAGTATCAGATTTGTGAGAGAAAGAAATTGATTTAAATGAATTTGAAGTATAATATCAACGTTATAAGTTTAGATGCATACTTGATATAGGTGCATCTTCATGTGAGTTGTTGATTGAAGCAATTGATACAAATTGGGCGGCTGTCATATATTTGAAAAAAGATATGAAGCATAAATGACGGATAAAGATTTATATAAATTATGTGATTTATTACAGTTAAAACCAGGCGGAGGAGTTTTTACATCATATATGTTTTTAAAATACATTTCAAATCATGCCCCACATAAATGTAAAAAACGTATAGTAAATTCTATACATTTGATGCGCTATCGTCAAGATAAGATTAAAGACAGTGAAAAACCGTGGAAAATATATTTTAAAGGTTGGAATAATTCTATGCTGAATAAAAACAGATCTAAATTTTGATAAAACGGTAAAGTTACTATGTAAAAAAGTAGCAGATTATTGTAGAGAGAATAATATTAGTTCCATGTGGTCCGATAAAATAAGTAATAAAAAAAGTAACGTATCAAAGGGAGAGTAAATATTTTTTTGTAAAGCCAGTATTGTTACTTTGAATTTATTGGTTTGAGTGTAATTTCAAGTAAAAGTTTTTAGCAATACTTGTTATTCTACTTTATTGGTTTATTGCCAATGGGTTTTGTTAAGGATTGAAAAGTATGTTAAGTAATAGAATGATAAAGATGAATAATAAAAGTAATTGATATTTATTAATGCTTTTTATGTAAATTATCACGTTTTACTGAATAATAAACTAAAACGTGATAAAATATAAAAATCAATCGAAGAGATTAAATAGTGGTAACATATAATAAGTTATTTCATTTATTGATTGAAAAGGAAGTTCCTATATCTGAGCTTTCTGAAATATTTGGTTTTAGTGCGAATATCATGACTCGAATAAAGAGAAATCAATATATATATCATTAGAAAGTATAGAAAAGATATGCATAGCTTTGTTTTGCAATGTTGATGACATATTAGAATTTAAAATGGAAACAGAGGTAGAAAATGATGAGGTATAGTAACACTAGTAAGAATAAAGAGAATGGAGTCGTATATACTCCGACGGAAATGGCTGATTATGTAGCATTTGAAATGCTTAAATATAAAAGAAATGGCTTTGAAAATCGCATTGATATTCTTGATCCAGCTGTGGGTGAAGGAGAGCTTCTTATATCTATGATTAATGCAGTTTTAGATAAAAATTTGAAAATTTATGCGGTCGGCTATGAGACAGATGAAAAAGTCGCAGCTATTACTCAAGAAAAATTACAAAAAAAGTATCCAGAAGTAAAAATTGAAATAAGAATAGGTGATTTTTTAAATGCTGTAGAAAATGATTCTGCAGGAACATATGATCTTGTGATTGCAAATCCTCCATATATTAGAACTCAAATTATGGGAAGTGAGAAGGCACAGTTAATAGCTGAAAAGTTAAACCTTGCGGGACGAGTGGACATTTATTATGCGTTTTTGATTTACACAAAACGAGTTTTGAAAAAAGATGGTATTTCTGGATATATTACCTCAAATAAATTTATGACGATTAAGGCTGGAAATTCAGTCCGAAATTACATGCTTCAAAACTATTGTATTCATCGTATTACTGATTTAGGAGATACAAAATTATTTACGGCATCTGTACTTCCTTGTATTATGATATTTTCAATAGGGAAGACAAAATGTAAAGAGGATGTTGCAGTTACTACAGTATATCAAGAGTTGTCGAATGTTGAAGATGCAAAGCTTGTGGACAATGTGTTTGATTCAATTTATAGTAAAGGTTTGTTTAGAATACCAGATGGTAGGGTTTATAAATATCAACAAGGTTGTCTACAAAGTGTTGAATCAGATCGAACATGGGCTATATCTTCGGATGAAAATAAAAAATGGCTTGATCAAATAGAAAGACATACGTGGTTGACATTTGGAGATATTGGGAAAATAAGAGTGGGAATCAAAACGACTGCAGATAACGTGTTTATTGGTGATGATTGGTCAGGTGACAATGCAGAATTAGAACTCCTGCAACCTCTTATTACACATAGAAATGCTGGTCAAATTGTTGCGAATAATCAAAATCAATGGAAGGTATTATATACACATATGATGGTAGATGGAAAAAAGGTCGCTGTTGATATTGAAAAATATCCTAAATCTAAAGAGTATCTTTTGCATCATTTTAAACAGTTAGCTGGTAGAAATTATGTAAAAAAAGCTAAACGTAATTGGTTTGAAATATGGGTTCCACAAAATCCAGATGCATGGAAGCATCGTAAGATTGTATTTAGGGACATTTCTGAAAAGCCACAGTTTTGGTTAGATGAAACTGGAGCAATTGTAAATGGAGATTGCTACTGGATTGATATAGATTCAAATATTATGGAAGAAATAATATACTTAGCATTAGCAGTCGCAAACAGTCCGTTTATAGAAAAATTTTATGATGTTAAGTTTAATAATAAATTGTATTCAGGAAAAAGACGCTATCAAGCTCAATATGTAGAACAATTTCCAATTCCGTATTATGATTCTGAACTTGCTAAAAAGGCGATAAAGTTGGTAAAAAAAATAATCGCCGAAAATGCAGATCTTGCGTTTATCGACGATAAAAAAGAGCTTGATTCAATTGTTGAACTTATGTTTTCTTGACTTAATCAAAGAAATCATTAGGAAGAGGAAGTTGTATTTTAGAATTGGTTCCTCCTTCATTGAATAATGTGAAATGATTTGTGAAATCTTCTCCTGTGACAAGGTATAGATTTTTTAGTATAAGACACATTTAATAAAACAGGATATAGACATCATTAATGTCAAATAGACTAG
>ERZ827108.4217-NODE-4217-length-10757-cov-3.128761_pt1 | contig 10757 bp, 7 predicted proteins | sample MGYA00519921_ERZ827108 | MGnify/ENA primary metagenome ERZ827108 (study PRJEB31778, sample SAMEA3449258) | human gut metagenome | biome: human gut; feature: human-associated habitat; material: faeces | place: United Kingdom | collected 2010/2012 ... | reverse complement strand
AAATGTAAGCTAGAAAGTTAAAAATGAAAGCTAAGACGATGGTTTTGTTTCCTAAGATTCTGCTATACTAGAAACATGATTATTACGACATCTTTACGGGAAAACGAGACCTTGATTGCGCGTGCCCAAGAACTAGCCCACGAGCTCGGAGCTGACTATCATCCTCGGCGCAAGTTGTCCTTGGCCAAGTGTTTAGAGCGCTTTGGACCTTTCTATCTCCTATATAAAGACAGACTGTCTTTTATCAATTCGGATGCTAGTGAGTTGACCTTCCATCCAGATACGGCTGCTCTCAGGATTAAGGCACCTCATGATGCTTTAGTCAATCTTTTAGGGCAGTCTTCCAAATCTATTCTTGACACGACCATGGGTCTGGCTTCTGATAGCCTAGTGATGGCAGCAGCGGGAAATCAGGTGACTGCCCTTGAGAGTCAAGATGTGATTTTTCAGGTGGTTTCTCGTGGTCTTGCCTCTTATCAGACGGATGATAAGCAGCTTGAAAAGGTCATGCGGTCTATTCAGCCTATTAAGAGCGATAGCTTGTCTTTTTTGAAGGTTCAAGCTGACAATTCCTTTGATATCATCTATGCCGATCCTATGTTTTCAGAGACTATCAAGGAATCAGAAAATCTACAAGCTATCAAACCTTTGGCCAATGGCAGCCGTCTGACAGAAGAATGGTTAAATGAGGCTAAGCGTGTCGCACGAGAAAAAATTATCATCAAGGCGCATTTTCGAGATACCGTTTTTGAGGAACTTGGGTTTGAACGTCAGATTCGTCCCAATCAAAAGCTGCACTATGGTGTCATGGATTTAAGCGAAGGCCATTGACATAGAAAATTAAAAGTATTACAATTGTTTTATTTATGTGATACAAAAGAAAAGAGAGACTTATGCGAAAGAAAATCAGTCCAAAGTTATTTAAAAATAAAAAAAGAGTTTGGATCATTGGAGGAATTGGCTTCCTTGTCCTTTTGGTCCTAGGTTTTAACCTTTTTGCAGGTGGTGGCAAAGATGATAAGGCTTTCGAGTCCCCCACAGCAAGTAAGGTAACCAAGGGGCAGTTGGCCTCGTCCACCCTTCTGACTGGCATGGTGAAGGCTCAGTCAGAACAGTACGTTTATTTTGACAATACCGTTGGACGCAATGCCACTGTGACAGTTTCTGTTGGTGAGGAAGTTAGCGTTGGTCAGCAACTGGTCCAATACGACAGTACCTCTGCCCAAGCAGCATATGATACGGCTAGTCGTGCCTATAATAAGGCAGTTCGTGACCGTAATTATTTTCAACAGTATGGGACAGCTCCTGCGGCTTCGGCACAAACAAGTAGTGATTCGGATGAGGATGATTCGACGACTACCGTTAGCCCTCAACAGCGTCAGCAAACCGAGGCAAGTAATTACCAAACCTTGCAAGATTATAATGATGCCGTTGCTAACGCAGCCTCAGAGCTAGAAAAGGCACAAGACGTCCTCAACCAAACGGTCATTGTTTCAGATGTTAATGGGACAGTCGTAGAAGTTGCGGACTCTGTGGACCCTGCTTCAAAAGAGAGCCAGACCCTAGTTCATGTGACTAGTGAAGGCCAATTTGAGATTCAAGGAACCTTAACGGAATATGACATTCCAAATATTTCAGTAGGTCAAAAGGTCAAGATTACTTCCAAAGTATACCCAGATCAAACTTGGACAGGGAAAGTCAGTTACGTTTCCAATTATCCTAAGCAAAATGCCAGTCAGTCAGCGGGTACATCTAGCAATTCAGGACAGACAGGCTCCCAGTATGAATACAAGGTTCAATTGACCAGTCCAATCGGCAAGCTCAAACAAGGTTTCAATGTATCTCTTGAAGTAACCAAAGATGATGATGCCCTGTTAGTTCCAGTAACTGCTGTGACCAAGAAAGGCTCTGACAACTACGTCTGGGTTTACGATGACGAGAGTCAAAAAATCAAGCAAGTCAAGGTCAAACTTGGCAATGCAGATGCTAAGCAACAAGAAATTGCCTCAGGACTTAAAGAAGGTCAAAAGGTTATTACTAAGGCTGAAAAATCCTTCAAGGATGGCGAGACCCTGAAGGATGTGACGGATGCCGATAGCAAAAAATCAAAAGAGACTAGTGGAGAAGAGGTGAAGTCTAGTGACTAAGCCAGCTCTTATGGTTTTAAAGGGGATCACCAAGTCTTTCAAAAATGGCCAAGAGTCCTTACAGGTCCTTAAGGGGATTGACTTATCAGTTGATGAAGGTGACTTCGTGGCAATCATGGGCCCTTCTGGTTCAGGTAAATCAACTCTCATGAATATTATTGGACTTCTTGATCAACCAACTACAGGTTCCTATCAACTCGAGGGGGAGGATGTGGCTGATCTCTCTGAAAACCGCCTGGCCAAGGTAAGAAATGACCAGATTGGCTTTATCTTTCAGCAGTTTTTTCTCTTGCCAAAGTTAAGTGCCCAAAAGAACGTAGAGCTTCCCTTGATTTATGCGGGGAAATCGCCACGTGAACGTAAGCAAAGGGCAGAGCAATTCTTGGAAAAAGTCGGCTTGTCAGATCGTAGCCATCATTTGCCGTCAGAGCTGTCTGGTGGACAGAAGCAGAGGGTGGCTATTGCGCGTGCATTGTCTAACGATCCGGCAATCATTTTGGCGGATGAACCTACGGGTGCGCTTGATACCAAGACAGGAACCCAGATTATGGATCTCTTAACCCAGCTAAACCGAGAAGGGAAGACCATTGTCATGGTTACCCATGAACCTGAGATTGCGGATTATGCCCGACGTAAGATTGTCATCCGTGATGGGGAAATCACCCAAGACACAACGGACAGTGTTCGGATAGACTAGGAGGTAAGAATGGAAAATTGGAAATTTGCTCTTAGTTCTATTCGTTCTCACAAGATGCGGTCCTTCCTGACCATGTTGGGGATTATCATTGGTGTTGCTGCGGTAGTACTTATCATGGGTCTAGGAAATGGGATGCGTCAGAGTGTTACCGATAGTGTGACAGGTGATAAGGATACTGTTCAAGTCTACTATGAAGCCAAGGGTGAGGAGCTAGATCCTGCCTATGCGGACCTGTCACATCCGACCAAACCGGTTAAAGAAGTTTGGTTGGAGCAAGTGGCTAGGCAGACGCCTGGTATCGATAGTTATTTTGTGACCAACAGCCTAACTTCCTCTATCTCCCTCCAGAAAAAGACTGTGAAGAATGTTAATATCACAGGTGCCAGCCAGGGCTACTTTAAAGCTAAAAAGTTAGAGATGTTGACAGGACGTTCCTTGCAAGACAATGATTATAAAAACTTTTCACGAGTCATTGTCATTGATCAGATGGTGGCTAAAAAACTCTTTGAGACGAATGAGGATGCCCTTAACCAAGTGGTTACTATTGGGAAAAATGATTATCGTGTGATTGGTGTTTATAAGAATAAAGACACAGCAATCGGTGCCTATGGTGAAATTGGAACAGCTCTTGTGGCCAATACCCAGTTAGCAGCTGAAAATAACACTGATGCTATTGGCCAGATTTTTTTCCATGTGACCGATGTGAAAAATAGTAGTAGTGTCGCTAAGGATGCTGCCAAACGCTTGACCCAGTTGGCCCAAGATGATAACGGGGAGTACAAGGCAGCAGATATGAGCTCGGCCCTAGATCAGGTCAACACAATCTTTGGAACCATTACCACCGTTGTCGGAGCTATTGCTGGGATTTCACTCTTAGTTGGTGGAATCGGTGTTATGAATATCATGCTAGTTTCGGTAACTGAGCGGACACGAGAGATTGGTCTTCGTAAGGCTTTAGGAGCCACACGCCGTAAAATCTTGACACAGTTTCTGATTGAATCGATGGTTCTGACCATCTTGGGTGGTCTGATTGGTCTAGGTTTTGCGGTCCTAGTTGTTGGGCCGATTGGAAGTGCTATGGATCTTAAAGCGACGGTTTCTCTTGGTGTAGCCATGGGAAGCATAGCCTTCTCAGCAGCTGTAGGGATTATCTTTGGTCTCCTACCGGCTAATAAAGCTTCGAAACTCGATCCTATCGAAGCACTTAGATATGATTAGAAAAGAGAACATCTGTAATCTTAGATTATAGATGTTTTTAACTTTATACGATAGATAATTGAACTTGTCCCGATAAATGGGGCAATAACTTGTTTCTTTCAAGAAACAATAAAGTGTTTACATGGTATAATTATATTATCTAATTAATTTTAGGAGATTATGATGGAGATTGATAATCGGAGTATTCGTCTTGGAGATGAATTAAAGAAGGAAATAAAGCCTGGAAGCAAGGTCAAAATTGCTGCAGCGACTTTTTCGATGTTTGCCTTTCAACAGTTAAAAGAAGAACTTGAAACGATCGAGGAGTTGAAATTTATCTTTACAAATCCAACCTTTGTGACTGATGAGACGAGAATTGGATATCGTGAATATACGATCCCTAAAAAAGAACGAGAGCAGTCTATTTTTGGAGGACGTTATGAGCTGAAGTTAATGAATGAATTAACCCAAAAAGCAATTGCGAGAGAATGTGCTGAATGGATTAGGAAAAAGGCTCGTTTTAAATCTATCAACATTGAAACCGATGATATGCCAAATGGTATGCGGATAGAAACGGATGATGATGCTGTCGCTGTGGATCGCCTCAAAAACTTCGATCGAAAAGAATTAGGCTATGATTCTTCGTTGTTCAAAACCACACGGCATATCTATCATGCTCCATTAAGTTTATCCTATCTAGATGAATTTGATAGCCTCTGGCAAAATGATGAGTATTTTCGGGATGTGACAGAAGAGTTCTTGGAAACTCTCAATTTAGCTCATAAAGAACACTCACCTGAATTTCTCTACTATGTCATGCTCTATAATCTCTTTAGTGAATTTCTTGAGGATATCAATGATGACTATACCCCAAATGAACAGGTGGGCTATAAAAATACCAAGTTGTGGAATCTTCTTTATGATTTCCAACAAGATGCTGTAAAATCAATCATTTCAAAACTTGAAAAGTATAACGGCTGTATTTTAGCAGATTCAGTGGGGTTAGGAAAAACTTTTACAGCTTTAGCTGTCATGACTTACTATGCCTATCGTGGGAAACGAATTTTAGTCTTGTGTCCGAAAAAGTTAGAAAACAACTGGAACATGTACCGACATGACTATGTCAACAACCCTATTTATGACCGTCATCTCATTTACGATGTTTTATATCATACCGATTTAAGTCGAGATAAAGGGATTTCAAATGGAATAGACCTTGCATTAAATAAATGGGAGAATTATGACTTAGTGGTTATTGATGAATCTCATAATTTCCGTAATGGTGGGTCCAGCGAAAGTGATCAAGCGGAGGGACGTGAAAATCGTTATAGTCGATTAATGAATCGAATTATCAAGTCAGGTGTTCCTACTAAGGTACTGATGTTATCAGCTACTCCAGTTAATAATCGCTTTAATGATCTGAAAAATCAGATCGCTTTAGCCTATGAAGGGGATGTAGAGCAGATAGATGGAAAATTAGATACACAGTCGTCCATTAATGATATTTTTCGGAATGCTCAGTTGGCCTATAACAAATGGGCAGACTTACCAGCTGAAGAGCGAACGACAGATAAACTATTATCGACCTTAGACTTTGATTTCTTTAAAATTCTGGATAGTGTGACGATTGCTCGTAGTCGTAAACACATCCGAGAATTTTATGATCGAAAAGCGATTGGAGATTTTCCAGAACGTCTGAAACCAAGAAACTTTGAGCCTGATTTGACAGTGTCGAATCTAGATGTGACCTATAAAAAGTTATACCAGTTGTTAGATCAGTTACAGTTAACCATTTACCAACCTTCACTTTATATCTATCCCTCAAAGCGTGAGAAATACGAAATAACATTAGCAGGGAATAAAGCCAACCTTACTCAACTGGGTCGTGAGTCGGGGATGAAAAAGCTGATGATGATCAATCTGCTTAAACGCTTAGAAAGTTCTGTAGCAGCTTTTCGTTATACCTTGATCGATGTCGTTAAATCGTATGTAGATGAGACTTTAAAAGCTATTTCAACATATGAGCAAACTGGTTTAGATGCTTTATCTGGAGTGCCTGTCTTAAATGAAGATGATTTCGATATAGAAGATAGCAACTTGGATGTCTTTATCGGGAAGAAGAATAGAATTGCTTTGAAAGATATGGACTATCGCAGTTGGAAATTAGAGTTAGAGAAAGATCAAGCAATTTTGCTGGAATTAGAAGAACTGATCGATCAAATCACTCCTACAGAAGATAAAAAATTGCAAACACTCTATCGGTTGATCGATGAAAAAATGACTCATCCAATCAATGCAGGCAATAATAAACTCATTATCTTTTCTGCCTTTGCGACGACCACTAACTATCTCTATAAACATATTAGCCAATATGTACTAGATAAATACGGACTTCATACGGCACAAATTTCAGGTACAAAAGGATTTGAAACAACGCTAAAAACAAACCATCGAGACCTTAATTCCCTTTTGACCTATTTTTCACCACAATCAAAAGATAGGAATCTCCTATTTCCGGATGATCAAAGAGAGATTGATGTCTTGATTGCAACAGATGTTATTTCTGAAGGACAAAACCTGCAGGATGCAGACATGATGGTCAATTATGATATCCATTGGAATCCTGTTCGAATCATTCAACGCTTTGGCCGCGTGGATCGAATTGGTAGCAAAAATAAGTTTATTCAGCTTGTAAACTTTTGGCCAAATATCGAGTTAGATGAGTATATCGATCTTAAATCTCGTGTTGAATCACGCATGAAAATATCCGTTCTCACATCTACCGCAGATGATAATGTTCTTTCTAGTGAAGAGATAGAAGACAATAACTATCGGAAGAAACAACTAGAGCGTCTTAGAAATGAAGTTGTCGACTTAGAAGAGATGAGTGAAGGAATTTCTATTATGGATCTAGGATTGGAAGACTATCGAATGGATTTTCTGAAGTATCTTGAAAGCCATCCTGAATTGGAAAAAGTACCAAAAGGTCTGCAAGCCATCTTGTCGGTTGAGAATAAGGAAGCTGAAGGAGCAATCTTTGTTTTAAAAAATAAAGACAAACTTAGAGGTAAGAATCAGAAGAATCAACTTCATCCATATTATATCCTCTATGTAAATAGTGCAGGAGATTTAGTGGTTTCTCCAGAAGAGAGTAAGAAGATTTTAGATCTCCTGGGGAGTCTATGTAGAGGAAAGAACCAGCCATTGCAATCTCTGGTGAATCAGTATAACCGTCAAACAAAAGACGGGAAAGAGATGTCTGGATATTCCAAGCTATTACAGCAGGCCATTGAGCAACTGATGGAACAGGATCAACTGTCTACTATGGATGCACTCTTCAATTTTGGAACGGTTAATTTGATGAATACCAGCATTGAAGGGATGGATGATTTTGAACTGATTTGTTTCTTTGCCCTGCTAAAAGGAGAGAATTATGATACAGTTTCCTGATTATACTTGTTTGCCAACTCCTCATGTGCTCTACAGACCCCACAAAAAGGGCAATCGTGATTTCTTTGATAACCTAGCTCTGACAAAACAGGAAAAGCAAGCATTACGCAATCAGATTCGACTCATTCAAGTCACCCATCAGATAGATTCGCAAACGACGAATATTCCTGGGGGAAATATCGTTAAGCAGATCATGGTCTTAGAAATTCACCTCAATCAGCAAGAGTTCACAACCAGTTTGCTAGAAAAAATGGATGAACGACTTGGTCTTTATACAGTCTTTGTTCTTAAGTTTCCTTTGGGAAAGGAAGAGCTCTTGATTCATTACAAGGAAGCTCTGGCACAAGAAAAAGATGGACGGCATTTCAAAATTATCCGCCGTTTCCGTACAAAAGAGGATTGTCAAATCCAACTTGAAGGCAATGACTTAGACCAAGTCTATGAAATGCTGATTAAGGAAATGGGTAAAAATCAGCTTCAAAGTAAGTTGGACGGTAACTTGAAAGAGTCGGTTGAGCTGACGAAAAAACTAGAAAATCTGGAGAAGCAAGCTCAACGTCTTAAGAAGCAAATGTATGCAGAAAAATCGATGAGAAAGCAGATGGAAGTGAAGAAAGCCTACCAAGCAGTTCTCAAACAAATCCAAGAATTAAAATAGGGATTACTTGTATACTATAGACAAGTACACAGAAACCATTATAAGAAAGGGTAGATATGACTACAGAGCAATACAAAGGGGAACATACTGGCCTCGATCTTTTAAAAGTAGGATCAAAAGATGTCTTCACAGATAATATTTCCAAAATTGGGCAACTCTTTCCAGAAGTCTTGACAGAAAAAAGAGATGAACATGGAAGACTTCGCCCTGCAATTGACTTTGAGAAACTAAAACAGTTTTTATCAGAGGAAATCGTGGATGGTCGAGAATCCTATGAGTTTACCTGGGTTGGAAAGCGCGAAGCCATCGCAGAAGCTGGGCGACCAACGACTAAAACCTTGCGACCAGACCTTGATGAGAGTGTTGACTTTGATAAGAGTGAAAATATCTTTATCACTGGGGATAACTTAGAAGTTTTGAAAATTTTGCAAGAGTCCTATCTTGGAAAAATTGATATGATCTATATCGATCCACCCTATAATACAGGGAAAGATTTTGTATACTCTGATAAGTTCCAAAAAACGGACCAAGAGTTGAAAGAAGAAATGGACCTCTTGGATGAAGAAGGACGCCAAGTCGTTGGTCTTACTAAAAATGAAAAGAGTTCGGCTCGTTATCACTCAGACTGGCTCAATATGATGTATCCACGCCTCCGTCTAGCACGTAATCTTCTCAAGGATTCGGGTATCATCTTTATTTCTATTGATGATAACGAACAAGCGAACCTAAAGGTCATGTGTGATGAGATATTTGGGGAAGAGAATTTTAGAAATATTCTTTCGGTTAGACGATATGATAAAAATCTTAATCGTCAATTTATGGAAGACGGTTTACAGTCTTTAAATATCGGTTTGGAATATATTTATATATATTCAAAAACAGAAGCAGCAAAATTATCTCCAGTGTTTAGAAAAGCAACAGACGATCGCTCTAATAAAGGATATTGGAAAGGTTTTTGGAATAATGCTGATAGACCAACAATGAGATATGATATCCTTGGATATACTCCTAAAGAAGGACAATGGAAATGGAAAGAAGAGTCCGCAAGGGAGGCGATTGAAAATTATAGAACATTTGAACAAGAGTATTCTTCAAAAATGACGTTAGAAGAATACTGGAAATTAACAGGTGAAAACAAAAAATTTTTACGAAGAAACCTAAATGGAAATGGTAAAAATAAAGGTGTAGAACATTGGGTAGCACCATCGAGTGGAATACTAAGAACAAGCAATTGGTCTGATTTATTGATCTCGAAACCAACTGGATTAGATATACCTTTCGATAGTCCTAAGAGTGCTGAGGTAATTCAACAATTGATTAAATTGTCTGGGATTGGAGAAGGAGTTATACTAGACTTCTTCGGTGGTTCTGCTACGACAGCTGATGCAGTCATGCAACTGAATGCGGAAGATGGAGGCAATCGTAAGTTTATCTTGTGTACTTTAGATGAGGAAGTAGCTGACAAGTCTGCTGCTAAAGAAGCAGGATATGAAACTATTGACCAAATTTCACGTGAGCGGATTCGTCGTGCTGCTGCTAAGATTCAGGAAGAACACCCAGAGTTGGTTGGCAAGCAAGACTTTGGTTTTAAAGCTTACAAACTAGACTCTTCAAATTTCAAGGATGTTTCAGCTCGACCAGATCAATTCATCCAAGGGGAACTTTTTGATAGTGTATCCAATATCAAGGAAGGACGTTCTGGACTTGATTTGCTCTTCCAAGTTATGTTGACATGGGGGATGGAGTTGTCTTTGGCGATTGATTTGAAAAAAGTAGCAGGAGCAGAAATCTACGATGTAGATCAGGCCTCCCTTATAGCCTGCTTTGATGATGATATATCGGAAGAAGTCATCCGGTACATTGCGCAAGAACAACCACTCCGTGCCGTTTTCCGTGATAGCTCATTTGCCAATTCAGCAGATAAGATTAACGTAAGTGAAATCTTCAAAGAATTATCACCTCATACCAAAGTGAAGGTGGTGTAGAGTGGATAAACAGGAGATTAGTCAACTTAGTAAAGATACTTTAGTTGAAACGTTTTTAGATGTTATGATTGATGCGGGGAAAGACTGGATTAAGGAGCAAGGACTTTCTACAATTACAGAAACTACATTTTCTCTAGGACTTTCTTCTATTCCAATTTTAGGTAATGCTATTTCAACTTTTAAATTAACTAGATCAATAAAAAACCTTGAAATATTGGTAGCTGAGCTTCAAGATGATTTTGATGCTCTTAAACGGAATCTCAACGTTATGAGTGTCGAAGTTAAGAGAGATATAGATTCAGTATTTACATATATGCTTGAAAAGACTGTTGAGGAAAAACAAGAGGAAAAGATAAAGTTTTTTGCAAGTAGTTTTGTGAGGCTGTCAGAATTTCAGAGCATAGATGTTGATATTAGTTATATTTATTACGATACTCTTTCTACGCTTACTGCACTAGATTTGAAAGTGCTATTTGAAATGCAACGTGGATTTTCTTATTATTATTTAAACCCAGAAGAGACACCGAGTATAGATATTTCTCCTGAACAATTGAGAGCTGTTAAGTCTAATTTAGAAAGAATGGGATTAATTGAGAATCAATTTATATTGGACGTTGGGAAAG
>ERZ827108.4210-NODE-4210-length-10783-cov-27.859806_pt1 | contig 10783 bp, 8 predicted proteins | sample MGYA00519921_ERZ827108 | MGnify/ENA primary metagenome ERZ827108 (study PRJEB31778, sample SAMEA3449258) | human gut metagenome | biome: human gut; feature: human-associated habitat; material: faeces | place: United Kingdom | collected 2010/2012 ... | reverse complement strand
CGGTCTTGCGTGCGGTCAAAATCTATCCGCCGGAGTATTGTATGAATATGAAAAAAATGTCCGTCAACCGTTTGGTGCGCTGCGCTGTCATCGCGGCCGTTTATGTGGTGGTCTGTCTGGCGCTTGCCCCGTTCAGCTATGGGGCGGTGCAGGTGCGCGTGGCTGAGGCACTGTGCCTGCTGCCGGTTTTCGGCGCGGAGTACATCATCGGCGTCACGCTGGGCTGCCTGCTGGCAAACCTGCTGGGCTCCACCGTCATTGATGTGGTGTTCGGCACGCTGGCCACGCTGCTGGCCTGCCTTGTGACCTACAAGCTGCGTGACATCCGCGTCAAGGGTCTTGCCATTCCGGCGTCCCTGCCGCCCGTTGTTTTTAATATGCTCATCGTGGGTGCGTTCGAGATTACCTTCTTCTTCTCGGACACGGCCCCGACGCTGGCGCTGGCCTGCTTCAATGCCGTGGCCGTGGCCATCGGCGAGCTGATTAGCTGCACCGTGCTGGGTGTGGCGCTCGTCAAGCTGATCGAGAGCAATGAAAGCCTGAAAAAGATTTTTACAGAAGAATAAAAACGAGGTAACCTCTATGCGCCCGGAACTGATTTTGTGGGATTGGAATGGTACCCTGCTGGATGATGTCGAACTCTGCGTGGACGCGCTCAACCGTCTGCTGGCAGACTTCGGCTACCCGCAGCGGTACGACCGCGATCAGTACCGGGCGATTTTTGGTTTTCCCATCGAGGAATATTATACCCGCGCCGGGTTTGACTTCTCCCGCCACAGCTTTGCCGAGCTGGCAGCGCGGTATATGGAGATCTATGTTCCCGCCAGCGAGGTCTGCCCGCTGATGGACGGCGCGGCCGAGGCGCTGCAGGCATTCCGCAGCGCCGGGCTGCGGCAGGTCATTTTATCGGCCAGCAAGCGGGATACCCTCTGCCAACAGGTCGGGCAGCGCGGCGTGACCCGGTATTTTGACCGGCTGCTGGGCCTGAGCGACATCTACGCCAAGAGCAAGGTGGAGATCGGCCTTGCCTATTTAAAAGAGGAAGGCTTCGACCCTGCCCGGGCGGTGATGATCGGGGATTCGGTCCATGATTTTGAGGTGGCGCAGGCGCTCGGCGTGGGCTGCGTTTTGCAGTCCGGCGGCCACCAGCCGGCGGAAACGCTGCGCAAAACCGGCGCACCGGTCGTGGCCGGTTTGCGGGAGGCCGCAGCGCTGATTTTGGGATGAGCGCTTACGGGAGGCTGTAGGGGGGCGGATGCTTGCATCCGCCCGGGTGGCGTCGAGGACGCCACCCCCTACAAGCAGAGGGGTAAAATATAATGTCTGACCGTGTAAAAGGCGCCTGCCTGACGATGGGCGGTGCGACATGCTGGGGTGTTTCGGGCTGTATGGGGCAGTATCTGTTCACCCGCGAGGGAATGGATTCCACCTGGCTTGTGCCGATCCGGTTGTTTCTGGCCGGGCTGATCCTGTGCGGGTATTTCTGCATCCGGGATCGTAAAATGCTTTTTGATCCGTGGAATATACGGAAAAATCCGCGCAATGCCATTGACCTGCTGGTTTACGGTTTGGCCGGTGTCAGCTGCTGCCAGTTCACCTATTTTCTGACGATCCAGCTGTCCAGTGCGGGCATGGGGACGATCTTGCAGGACCTCTCCCCTGTCATTATTCTGCTGGTGGTCTGCATCCAGCAAAGGCGCGGGCCGCGGGTGTTTGAGATTTTTTCCATCCTGCTGGCGCTGGTGGGGGTGTTCCTTATCACGACCCACGGCAGCCTGACCGACCTTGCCGTCAGCCCGGCGGCGCTGGCCTCGGGCGTTGTCAGCGCCTGCTGCGTTGCCATCTATACGATGTGGCCCAAGAAATTGCAGGAGCAGTACCCCACCCCGATGCTGCAGGGCTGGGCGTTCTTGATGGGCGGCATTATGTTTGCGCTCATCTTCCGCCCGTGGCAGATCGACTATGTGCCGACGGCGATGGGCGTGTTCGGTATTTTCACGGTCGTGGTGCTGGGCAATGTGCTGGCGTTCAGCCTGTATATGTCGGGTGTGCCGCTCATCGGCCCGCAGCGGGCAAGCCTTTACAGCTTTGCCGAACCCGTCACGGCGGCCATCATCAGCACGCTGGTGCTGGGCTCCCCTTTTACGCTGTGGGATGCGCTGGGGTTGGCTGCATCTTTTTGATGCTGGTGCTGCTGAGCTTGCCGGCTAAAACAAAAGCATAATAAGCAAAAGGCTGTCCGCACAGGGCGGCCTTTTTTGCTGCCGTGTAGGGGCCGGACATGTCCGGCCCCTACAACAATATAATAAATAAACCCAATGTAACTATGAATTGACATATCCCCCCGCCCGGGTGTATTATAGTAGCATGTGTAAAACTATATAATCAGCCGCACCTCTACGATATGCGGCGGAAGATACAGGGGAACTGTTATGTCTTTTTTTGAAAAACTGTTCGGCTCCTTCTCGGACAAGGAACTCAAGCGCATCAACCCTATCAAGGATAAGGTCCTTGCCCTTGAGCCGGAGATGGCCAAGCTGACCGATGGGCAGCTGCAGGCCAAGACGGCCGAGTTTAAGGAGCGCCTTGCCAAGGGCGAGACCCTTGATGATATCCTGCCGGAGGCGTTTGCAGTCTGCCGCGAGGCGGACTGGCGCGTGCTGGGCATGAAGCCCTACCCCGTGCAGATCATCGGCGGCATTGTGCTACACCGCGCCTGCATTGCCGAGATGCAGACCGGTGAAGGTAAGACGCTGGTGGCAACCATGCCCACCTACCTCAACGCCCTGACCGGCGAGGGCGTGCATGTCATCACCGTAAACGACTATCTGGCCCGCCGCGACTCTGAGTGGATGGGCAAGGTCTACCGTTTTCTGGGGCTTACTGTCGGTCTGGTCGTCCATGGCGTGGAATCTGATGACCGCAAAAAGGCCTATGAGGCCGATGTCACCTACGGCACGAACAACGAGTTCGGCTTTGACTACCTGCGCGACAACATGGTCGTCTACAAGGCCAACATGGTCCAGCGCGGCCACGCCTTTGCCATCGTGGACGAGGTGGACTCCATCCTGATCGACGAGGCCCGTACCCCGCTGATCATCAGCGGCAAGGGCGAGGATTCCAGCGTGATGTACAAGCGCGCCGATGACTTTGCCAAGACGCTGAAGAAGAGCGTCATCGTCGAGCTGGACGACAAGGTCGAGGCCGAGGAGCAGGTCGACGGCGACTATGTTGTGGACGAAAAGCGCAAGACTGCCACCCTGACCGAATCCGGCGTCAAGAAGGCCGAGGCGTTCTTCCATGTCGATAACCTGGCCGATGCCGACAATATGTCGCTGCGCCACTATGTGGACGGTGCCATCAAGGCGCGCGGCGTCATGCACCGCGACATTGACTATATCGTCAAGGACGGCGAGGTCATCATCGTTGATGAGTTCACCGGCCGCCTGATGTACGGCCGCCGCTTCAATGAGGGTCTGCATCAGGCCATTGAGGCCAAGGAGGGCGTGACCGTTGCCGCCGAGAGCAAGACGCTGGCTACTGTCACCTTCCAGAACTACTTCCGTATGTACAAAAAGCTGGCCGGTATGACCGGTACAGCCTCCACCGAGGCCGATGAGTTCAGCGAGATCTACGGCCTGAACATCGTCAGCATCCCCACCAACAAGCCCCGCGCCCGTCAGGACCTGCCCGACAGCGTTTACAAGACCGTCAACGGCAAGTACAACGCCGTCATTGATCAGGTGGCGGAGTGCCACGCGAAGGGCCAGCCCGTGCTGGTCGGTACGGTCAGCGTTGAAAAGAGCGAGGCGCTGTCCAAGCTGCTGAAAAAGCGCGGCATCGAGCATAATGTCCTGAACGCCAAGCAGCATGAGCGCGAGGCGGAGATCGTTGCGCAGGCCGGCAAGCAGGGCGCTGTGACCATCGCCACCAACATGGCAGGCCGCGGCACCGACATCATGCTGGGCGGCAATGTGACCTACATGGCCAAGGCTGCCCTGAAGAAGGAGCTGTCCAAGGCGCTGACCGCCGATCTGGCCCAGCTGAAGGACGAGTACGAGCATGCCAAGGCGCGCGCCAAGGCCAACGGCACCGAACTGCCCACCCCGCCGGAGGCCGGCATTGACGCGAAGCTGGAGATGCTGATGACCGAGTGCGACGGCCACGCCGAGACCGAGGACGCCGAAATTCTCCACGCCCGCAAGCGCTTTGAGGAGCTGTGCGAGGAGTTTGCCCCCGAGGTCAAGCGCGAGGCCGAGGTGGTCCGCGCTGCGGGCGGCCTGTTCATCATCGGCACCGAGCGCCATGAGAGCCGCCGTATCGACAACCAGCTGCGCGGCCGTGCCGGCCGTCAGGGTGACCCCGGTGCCTCCCGCTTCTTCCTGAGTCTGGAAGATGACCTGATGCGTATTTTCGGCGGCGAGCGCGTGCAGAACCTGATGGACTCCCTGGGCCTTGACGAAGATGTCCCCATCGAGAACAAGCTCATCACCAACACGATCGAGAGCGCCCAGAAAAAGCTGGAGGCCTCCAACTTTGCCATTCGTAAACAGGTGCTGCAGTATGACGATGTCATGAACCAGCAGCGCGAGATCATCTATAAGCAGCGCCAGATGGTGCTGGACGGCGAGGATATCTCCGGCAAGCTGCATGAGATGATGCGCCAGTCTATTGATGATGCCTGCGCGAACTACCTGAACGGCGAAACGGCCGATGATTGGGACTTTGCCGGTCTGCGCCGCCACTTTATGAACTGGCTGTGCCTGCCCACCGACTTCAACTACACCACCGAGCAGCTGGGTGAGCTGACCCGCGAGGGCATTGCCGATGAGCTGTACAAGCGCGGCATGGATATCCTGACCGCGAAGGAAAAGCGCTACGGTGAAAAGACGATGCGCGAGCTGGAGCGCATCTGCCTGCTGCGCAATGTCGATTCCAAGTGGATGGAGCATATCGACAATATGGACCAACTCAAGCAGGGCATGGGTCTGCGCGGCTACGGCCAGCATGACCCCGTGGTCGAGTACCGCATCGAGGGCTTTGCCATGTTCGATGAGATGATCGCCTCGATCCGCGAGGATGCCGTCCACATGCTGCTGACGATCGAGATCCGCCAGCAGAATGCCGAGCCGAAGCGCGAGCAGGTAGCCAAGCCCACCGGTGAGGGTGCCCCTGCACAGGCCGGTGCCAAGGGTGCCGCCCCTGTCCGCGTGACGAAGATCGGCCGCAACGATCCCTGCCCCTGCGGCAGCGGTCTGAAGTGGAAAAAGTGCACCTGCAAGGAGTACCACCCCGACCTGTAAAACCAAGTAAGGCGCTGCCCGGTACATGGCAGCGCCTTTTTTGAATGAGGTAACACCATGAAAGCCCGAATCATCCGTGAACCCCGGTGCGCCCTGCTGTGGCGCATTGATGAAAGCTACCCCCACTACGCCGCCATTGAGCGCGCGGCCAAGCGATATGAGGTGAAGCTGCGCCGTGTGGCAGATGGCGACCTCGGCGGCATTGTGGGTGACCTCTGCGCGGGAAAGCCTGCCCCGGCTGCTGCGCCGCTCATTGCTGTGCCGGACCGCCCGGCCATTATTATCAGCGGTCTGCGCCATGATACCGGTGAGCTGGGCGCGTTCCTTGACCTTGTGCAGGCAGGCGGCGCGTCCATTCCGGTGCGCAGCATGGTCACGCCCACCAGCAAAGGCTGGATGCTGGCGAATCTGCTGCTGGAATTGAACACTGAACACGAAACTGTACAAGGAGAAAAAGCGTGAAGCGCCGCCTTGCTGCGTTGGCGCTGGCCATGCTGCTCTGCCTGCCGCTGACAGCCTGCCAAAAACAGCAAAAATTGTACAGTGCGACTTGGTTTGACCTGTTTGATACCGTGGCTGTGGTGCAGGGCTATGCCGCCAGTCAACAGGATTGGGACCGGCAGGCGGCGGTGCTGTATGACGATCTGGCGCACTATAATCAGCTGTTTGACATCTACAACCATTACGACGATGTTGTGAACCTGTACGATGTCAACGCGCAGGCTGCCGCCGCACCGGTGCGGGTCGGGGATGAACTATACGCATTTTTGCGCTGGTGTAAGGACACCGCCTACCCTGCGACCGATGGCGCGACAAACATCGCAGCGGGTGCGGTGCTGCGTCTGTGGCACGACGCGCGGGAGAGTGACTCCCCCGCACCGCCCGCTGCGGATGCCATCGCGGAGGCATTGCAGCACATCAACATCGAAAACTTGATTTTGGACGATGCTGCGCAGACTGTCTGCTTTGCCGACCCGGATATGACGCTGGATGTCGGGGCGGTCGGTAAGGGCTATGCTGTGGAGCAGGCCGCCCGGGCCGCGCAGGCGCGCGGCTTTACGAGTGCCCTGTTGAATGTCGGCGGCAATCTGCGGGCCATCGGCACCAAGCCCGGCGGAAAGCCGTGGACGGCGGGTGTTGAGAACCCGTGGGGCGATGACCCTGCGTATATTCAGGCGGTGGAGTTGGCCGATGGAGACAGTTTGGTCATCAGCGGCGATTATCAGCGCTATTTTGAATATGAGGGCGTGCGCTACGCCCATTTGATCGACTTGACCACGGGCTACCCCGCCCGCTATGTGAGCAGCGTGGCAGTGCTGGCCCACGCCGAAACCGGCGGCTTGGCCGATGCGCTCTCCACAGGGCTTTTCTGCCTGCCGGAGCAGACCTGCCGCACCCTTGCAGACCGGAACGGCTGGGCCGTCCTGTGGATGCACACCGACAAAAGCACGGCCCAAAGCGCAGACTGGCCGCAATAAAGCAGAAAAAAGAGCCGCCGAACATTCGGCGGCTCTTGCTGTATCAAAGTCGTTACTTCAATGCTGCGGGTTGATGATGGTACGCCAGTCGAGGTCGCCGTGTTCCAGACCGTGGATCAGGACTTCGGCGGTGGCGATGTTGGTGGCAACAGGAATGTTGTGGACATCGCAGATGCGCAGCAGGTTCATCTCATTGGGCTCATTGGGCTTGGCGCTGATGGGGTCGCGGAAGAAGAGCAGCATGTCCACCTCTTCACAGGCGATGCGCGCTACGATTTGCTCGGCGCCGCCATGGCCGCCGGGGAGAAATTTTGTGACCTTCAGTCCGGCGTTCTCCTCGACCAGACGGCCGGTGGTGCCGGTCGCCAGCAGACGGTGCTGTTCCAGAATATGGCGGTAAGCCATACAGAACTGCACCATCAATTCCTTTTTGGCGTCATGAGCTATCAATGCGATCGTCATAAAAATGCCACCATCCTTCGCAGCAGAATTGTTCATCAAAAGGTCAGGGGTACGCGCTGCCCGCACAGCCGTTTTGCCATCGCCTGTGCGGCAATGACAGCGGGATCCCCGGCGGGCGGTATCGTGCCGTTGGCACCGGCCAGCTGCAGCGTGCGGCTTTCGGGGATGACTGCCAGCAGCTGGGCACCCACGGTGTCGATACATTCATCCAGATCAGCTACCGAGGCGTTTTTCCCAAAGCTCTCCCGCCGGACACGGTTCATGACCAGCCGCACAGCACTCTGCGGGCGGGTCCCGGCCAACAGGCGGTCCGCCACGATCTTGCCGTCACGCAGGGCCACGGCATCGGGGGTCAGTACCAGCAGGGCCTTATCCGCCACGGCGGCGGCCGCTGTAAACGGCGCGCCCATGCCGGCGGCGGTGTCCAGAATTACATAATCAAAATAGGGGCGCATGGCAACGAGGAGCCGCCCCAGAGGTGCGGCCTCCACCGCGCCGCCCTCATAGGGGGCGCTGATGACCGACAGCCCCGGGTAGAGCGGGCTGGGTACCACAGCCTTGGCGCCCTCACACCGGCCGCAGAGGACATCCTCGATGTCGTACACCGTGCGGCCGTAGACGCCTGCGATAATGTCCACGCTGCGCAGACCCGAGTCCAGCTCGATCAGCAGGACCTTACGGCCCAGCCGTGCAAGGCAGGCGCCCAGCAGCACAGAAACCGTACTTTTGCCGGTACCGCCCTTGCCGGAGCAGACCATGATACACTGTGCGTTCATGTCGGCTCCTCTCCACAGTTGCATTACACTATCCTATCTTATTTTAACACACTTCCGGCCGGACTGCAACTGGCTTTTTCGTAAAATATAACAGGTCTTTTTTGAAGAAAATCACGATGCGGGACACTTTTTGCTGCGGCCGCGGCGGCAGGCCGCCCAACCGGGCCGCAGCGGCGCCGAAATGGCGGAAACGATTCAGCTGCCGAACACCGCATCCAGCACGGCCCGCAGGATCGGGGCGGCGTTTGCACCGCCGCCCCCGTATTCCAGCACAACGGCCGCCGCGATCTGCGGGGCATCGGCGGGGGCGTAGCCGATCAGCACTGAGTTGACATAGTGCCCGCCGTCGGGGAGCGTGTCTGCCAGCTGGGGACTGCCGGTTTTGGCGGCGCACAGGACCGGAGCCTCCCGCAGGATGCGGGTGGTCTGCGCCATACGCCTCATGCCATCGCGGATCGGGCCGAACACCGCTTCGCCGCCCGGTATCTCGGTAAAGGAGACCGGATACTGCCAAAGAACCTCGCCGGTGGCGGAATTGACGGCCCGGTCGGCAAAATGCAGGGCAGGGCGCTGCCCGCTGTTGGCCAGCGCCGCCGCATAGGCTGCCAGCTGCAGCGGGGTCACGGCGGTGTTCCCCTGCCCGATGGCGGCCATCAGGGTCAGGCCGGCCTGATAGTTTTCATCGGTCGTCCATGTCAGGCGGCCGTGCGCCTCGGCAATTTCCACGCCGGTGGGGGCGGCCAGCCCCAGCTGCCGGGCCATGGCGGAAAAGGCATCTACACCCAGCCGCCGCCCGACATCGTAAAAAAAGATGTTGCAGCTGTATTCCAGAGCGGTGCGCAGATCGACAGGACCGCTGTGGCCGTACTGCAGGCAGCCGGGCTGGTAGCCGCTGTAAAAGCCATAACGGCCGGTGCAGCTGACGGTGGCAGCCGGGTCGATGCCCGCTGTCAGTGCCGCTGCGGCCACCGTCGGCTTGAAGGCAGATCCCGGGGCGTACAGACCCTGACAGACCCGGTCGAGCAGAGGTGCGGCGGCATCGGCGGAAAGCGCGGCGTAGTCGATGCGGTAGGCGTTCAGGTCGAACCCCGGCACATTTGCTGCCGCCAAAATGCCGCCGGTGCGCACATCGACTACTACGGCAGCCCCGGCGCGGCATTCCCGTCCGGCTCCGGCGGCCCGGGTCGTGCGCAGGGTGTTGATCTGGCCGAGCAGGGCATTCTGCAGCATTTTTTGCAGTGCGCTGTCTACGGTCAGTACCAGTGCGGCCCCGGGGCGGGCCTCCCGCAGCTGGACGGTGCGGCGCACCGTGCCGTCAAAGCCGGTGTTGATCAGCAGCCGCCCGTCCTGCCCGCGCAGCAGTGTGTCGTAGGCGGCCTCCAGTCCGCTCTGGCCGATGACGGCGTCCATGGCAAGGCCGCGCTGTCTGGCGGCGGGCCACTGCTCGGCAGTCAGGGGGCCGGTAAAGCCCAGCGCGTGGGGCAGCAGCGCACCGTCCGGCCAGCTGCGCACGCCCCGGGCCGCAGGCCGCACGGCACCGCTCTGGACAAGACCGGCCCGGTACAACGCAGTCAGCAGGGCGCTGTCCGCATTCCGGGCTACCGCCAGTTCCCCCGCCGAGGCGGCAGAACAAAAGGCAGCAAGCTGTGTTTCCACATCCTTGCTGCCTGTCAGTTCCTCTATGGTTTGTACGGTCTTGCGCAGGTCGGTGCCGGGCGGGGCCGGTATGCGCAGGTAGATGTCGTATACGGTGGCATCGCGGGCCAGCACGGTGCCGCCTGCGTCCAGAATGGGGCCGCGCGCAGCGTGCTGGGTGACGGTATAGCTGGCCGAGCTGGCCTCGGCGGCCTTGTCGGCGTAATGGTCAGCCATGACGAACTGCATCCAGGCCAGCCGTGTAAAAAAGGCGGCAAATACCGCGCTGCACAGTACCATCAGCACCGCAACGCGGGCGCGGCGGTGTGATTTATTGCGGTTGGCCATGGGATCACCTCATGTCGTGGATTTCAAACACATTTATTATAGCGGAATTTCGACAAAATATCAATCGGTGCGCACAAAATATACGGCAGCGTGCAGATCGGCGGTATCAATCAGTTGGGCGGAGGCCGTCAACCCGTCCGCATCGGGGACCGGGGCTGCGGCCAGCATACCCAGCCAGTCCCCGCCCGGGGTGGTCACAATCTCTTCGGCGGTCAGCGTGCAGTCGGCGGGCAGGCCGGTCAGCACCCACTTTCCCGGTGTAGCCAGCCCAACACAGCTGCCGCACAGCCCGGCTGCTGCGGTAAAGGCTACTGTGCAGCAATTACCGTCCGAGCTGGTCACGGTCCCCGCGTACCGCCCGCCCGCGTCCAGCACGGCGGCACCGGGGGCGGCATCCGGGCAGGCCAGCGTAAGGCCGCCCGGCATCCGGGCCAGCACCCGCGCCGGGGTGACGCAGCCGACGGCGCGCCCGCTGCCAAGGAGACTGCGCAGGGCCTTATTCTCGGCAACTGCGTCTGCGCTGGCTGCAAGACGCTGATGCAGTGCAAAATTTTCCTGCTGCAGGGCATCGAGCCGCGCAGTGTACCGCGCCCCGATGACCCGGTCAGCCCGAGCTGCCGCTGCGGGCAGGGCTGCCGCCAGCCGCGGCAGGCAGAGCCAAAGCACGGCCGGAACCAGCGGCAAAAGCCACCAGCGCCGCCGCCTGCGGGAACGCGATAGATCCAGCTGCACAAACATCACCCCAAGGCAGAATATGCCTTGCGGGACAGGGTTAGACTTT
>ERZ827108.4206-NODE-4206-length-10799-cov-3.314501_pt1 | contig 10799 bp, 8 predicted proteins | sample MGYA00519921_ERZ827108 | MGnify/ENA primary metagenome ERZ827108 (study PRJEB31778, sample SAMEA3449258) | human gut metagenome | biome: human gut; feature: human-associated habitat; material: faeces | place: United Kingdom | collected 2010/2012 ... | reverse complement strand
GGATGTATACCGAGATCACATTCCCACAGAATAACGTGCGGTTCATTGCCGTCAACAGCGGTGTGGACAGCGCTAACCAGCAAGACAATGAGTTCGTCCCGTTCGTCAACATTATCAACGAATACTACGTTCGGGACGGCAGCAAGAAAGTGCGTACCTCACTCCGGATCAAGGGAGAATCCGGCGAACACCTGACGACAATTCCGCCGTATGGCTACGTCAAAGACCCGGATAATTCAGAGCATTGGCTCGTCGATCCGGAAGCGGCACAGGTGGTCAAACGCATCTTTTCCCTTTGCATGGACGGGAACGGTCCGACGCAGATTGCTCGGATGCTGAAAGAGGATCATGTATTGACGCCCACCGTTTATCAGGACAGGCAAAAACGAAAAGTCCGCTGCGCTTTGCCTGACAATCCTTACAACTGGAACGGCAGTACCGTTGCTGCAATTCTGGAACGGATGGAGTATTGCGGGCATACCGTGAACTTCAAAACGCACCGGCAGTCCTACAAAATCAAGAAGACCATCGAGAATCCACCGGAGCAATGGAAGATATTCCGCAACACCCACGAAGCCATTGTGGATGAGGACACCTTTCAGCGGGTACAGGAGCTGCGCCGCAACAAACGCAGACCGGCAAGAACGGGCAAGAGCAACCTCTTTTCCGGCGTTGCCTACTGTGCCGATTGCGGAGAAAAAATGTACTACTGCACCTCGCGGAACTTTGAAGAGCGACAGGATCATTTCGTCTGCTCTACCTCTCGCAAGAAGGGAAAAGACGTGTGCGGGACGCACTTCATCCGCGCGGTTGTTCTGGAAAAGGGCGTGCTGAAATTTCTGCAAGTTCTGCTTTGGTATATCTCCGATTGTGAGGATCTGTTCCGCGATAAGTTGGGTGCAAAGCGTAAGGAGGACTTCAAGAAAGAACTCGCCGCAAAGCGCAGACAGCTCACGCAGGCACAGCGCAGGATGGAAGAGCTTGACCGTCTGTTCAAACGGCTCTATGAGGACAATATCTCCGGCAAAATCAATGATAGCCGATTTGAAAAGCTGTCCGCCGACTATGAAAATGAGCAAGCAGAGCTGACGGAGAAAATGCAGCTTTTGGAGCAGGAGATTACCCAGCAGGAGAAAGAAGCCGACAGCATTGAGCAGTTCATCCTCCGGGCGAAGAAATATCCCAACTTGCAGGAACTGACGCCCGCTGTGCTGCATGATCTTGTGAACAGGGTCTATGTTTCCGCGCCGGATAAGAGCAGCGGGCAGCGAGTGCAGGATGTGCATATCAGCCTTGCCTGCATTGGTTTCCTGCCGGAGAGCATCATTGCCGAAATGCTCACTCACGCATCAAAAAGCAGAACAGCGTGACTTCCGCCACGCTGTTCTCTCTAAACCTTATAAACCTGTCTTATGCGCTGCTACCCTGGTGGACGCTCTTTTCTCTTTTATGCGGCAATATTCTTCCCTTTGCGCATTTCGCACCGATAAAACGGGATGAGCAGCGCCGTGGCGCCGATCCAGGCAAGCGGCGAAGAGAAGCACACGCCCGTGTAGCCAAGCACACGCGCAAGTCCCAGCGCGCCGCCGATGCGCATCACCAGCTCGACAACGCAGGCGAGAAACGGTGCGGTGCTGTTGCCCATGCTCTGCACCGTGGATCGGTAGACGATGAGAAGCCCGAGCACGACGTAAAACGGCGCGACGGCAGTGAGATACCCGCCGGCATAGGAGATGATCTCCTCGGTCGGCGCGTCGATGAAGAGCGAGACGACCGCGCGCCGCGCGCGCAGCATCGCCGCGCACATGAGGACGTTGACGCTCTCGAGCTGGATGAGCGAGGCTCGGACGCCCTCGCGGATGCGGTCGAACCGGTGCGCGCCGTAGTTCTGCGCAACATAGCCCGAAATGGCGATCTGGTACGCCGTATTGACGAGCACCGAGAGCTGATCGACCTTTGTTGCGGCGGTATAGCCCGCCACCGCCGCCGTTCCGAGCTTGTTGACGCACGCCTGCACAACGAGCTGTCCGATGCACATCACGGACATCTGAAAGCCCATGAGAAACCCGACGCGCAGATGGCGCGCCGCGGCGATCCTGCTCCCCGCGAAGTCCGCCCGGCGCGTGCGGAGCACCGGATACTTCCGCAGCCCGACGATCGTGCAGAGGACCGCCGAGAGGAGCTGGCTGAGCACTGTCGCCCATGCCGCGCCCGCAGCGCCCATATGGAACGGGACGATGAAGAGAATGTCCAGCCCGATGTTGAGCAGCGACGAGAGCACGAGGAAGACGAGCGGCGTACGGCTGTCGCCGAGCGCACGGAGCATATAGGAAATGATATTATAAAAAACCGTCGCGCCGGTGCCGAGCAGTATCACGAAGAGATAGGCATAGGCGTCGGTGAAGATGTCCTCCGGCGTCTGCATCCAGCCGAGCACCGGCCGGGCGAGCAGACACACAAGCGGCGTGAGAAGCAGCGTAAATACCGCCGAGAGCGTCCACGACACCGCAGCGCTCCGGCGCATGCCGGTCTCATCCCCTGCGCCGCAGCACTGGCCCAGGCAGATACCGAAGCCGCCGGTAAGTCCCTGCACGAAGCAGAGGACGAAATAGCTGATGATGCCTGTGGAGCCGACGGCGGCGAGCGCGTCCGCGCCGAGCGTTTTGCCGACGATAACCGTGTCGGCGAGCGTATAGAAAAGCTGGAAGAGGTTTCCGCCGAGCACCGGCAGCGCATACCGCAGCAGCACGCCGAACGGACGGCCTTCCGTCAACTGTCTTTCCATGCAGAAAACTCCTTTTGATTTTCGCGCAGATACTATACTCCACGCCGCCAAAAATGAAAAGCGGCATAATCCACAAGGATGCAAAACCGGCTTTCGCCGCATTTGTACGGGAAAGCCGGTTTTGCATTTTTCTATGTAAACGCCCTGCGGCGGTCGTTGTTGGTCTGCCGCTTTCGGCTCCTCCGCGGTGGACAGTTACCTCTTATGTGCTGCTGTTTGCAAGCGCGTAATACTGCCTGATAGTTTAAGAAAATGTATTCATAACCCTATTCTGTAGGCAACTTATTTGCACGCAAGTTCAACAGACGTATACATCCGAGCAACACAACAAGCAGACTGCCGCAAATCAGCGGAATGACGTAAGACTCCACCATGTCAACAGTCTTTCCGTATGCAGCACAAAACCCGCCGCACGAGCGTTCGTGCGGCGGGTCGTTTTTTTGATAGCTTATTCGAGTGAGAGCGTGCAGTCATGCCCCGTGTCGGTGCGGGCGATGAGCGCGGTGAGCTTTTCAAAGAGCGTTTCACCCTCGCCCCGGCGCGCTTCGGCGAGCAGCGCCTCCATGCGCGGGCGGTTATTCGGGTGGCAGCGGCGCAGGAGTTTTTCATAGTAGATCACCGTGGCGCCGTAGCCGAAGTCCTCGCGGCTCTTTTCGGAGTTGAGCCAGCGGATGTGCAGCCGCGCGCCCGCCGGGATCTTGCCGATGCCGCCGCCGAGCAGGTCGTTAAGCGCGTCAAGGCTGTGCACAGCCTCGTCCGGTCCTACGTCAAAGAGACGGTTAAACTCGCGGAACAGGCCGTCCATCGTGGAGAAGTTCGCCCCGTCGATCACAAGGGTGCGGCGGCGGCCGTCGCCCGGTTCGGCCGCTGCAGCTGCCGCGGTGCTCCGGCCTGCGCCCTTGCCGCCGGATTTCTTCGCTTTGAGCTTATCGATATAGTCCCGGAAGTCGGCAGTATAGAAGCTCTCCGGAATGCGGTTGGAGATCGCGTATCCGGCAAAGCCGCCGATCGAGCCGGTGATCACGCCGCCGAGCACGTCGGTAGCGTAGTGCACGCTGAGATAAATGCGCGAAACGCCCATGGCGAGCGCGAACAGCAGCGCCGTCCAGCTGATCTTTTTGTTGCCGCGGAGAAACACCGCAAGCGAGGCCGCCATTGCCGCGGTCATATGGCCCGAGGGGAAGCTCTTGTCGCTTTCGGTATGCTTACCGAGCATTTCCCAATACTGCTGGAAAATGCTGCCGTCGTGCGTATACGGGCGGGGCCGGGCGACGAGCGGTTTAAAGCAGACGTTTGTTACCAAAGCGCCGATGGCAAGCGCGAGCAGCATCGTTGTGCCGTACCGCCGCGTTTTGCGGAAAAGCATCAGCGCGATCGAGAGCAGGATGAGGAAGATACCGCCCTTGCCAAGGAGCGAAATGAACGAGAGGAACGGGGTGAAGAACCACCCGGCGGCGACGTAGAGCTGATGGATCGCGGTTGCGACCGCTTCGTCAAAGCCCGCGAAGGCCGTATTCAGCCACAGCGCCAGAGCCGTGAGTTGCATAAGCCGGACTCCTTTTTCTTTTAAATAATCGCATGGATATCTTTGGTATTATAACCGAGCCGCGCCGGAATTGCAAGTCAGCCGACGACACGCCCAAATACGCGCAGCTCGTCCCCATCCGCCACACGGATGGGGGCATACCGCGGGTTGAGCGACACAAGCTCCACGCGCCCCGGAGCGCGCTCGAACCGCTTGCAGTACCCCGCGCCGTTATAGAGGAACACGCCGATCTCGCCGGAGCGGAGCGTTTCCTGGCGATGCACCCAGACGATCTGCCCGTGAACAAAGCGCGGCTCCATGCTGTCTCCGGCAATGCGCACGCCGAAGTCCGCGTTCGGCGATACCTCGTCGCCGACCTCGACGGTGTCGTAATCCGTCCCGTCGAGCAGCTCGCCCGTACCGGCGGACACCGCCAACCGGTAGAGCGGCAGCGTCCGCACGGCGCGCCGCTCCTCCGCGGGCGCAAACGCCGCGACGACATCCCGGATATGATAGAGACGGCAGAGCTCTACAAGCTGACGGGCGCTCGGCAGCGTTGTGCCGCGCTCCCACTTGCTCACTGCCTGCGTCCGCACCGGGAAGCCCGCCTCGGTGATGTATTTTGCCACCTCCGTCTGGTTGTATCCCGCGGCGCGCCGCGCCGCCGCCAGACGCGCGCCGAAGCTGTTGTCGTCCATGGGCGTTCTCCTTCCTGTGGGTCTGAGATCTTCTATCTACAATATATAGGGTACTGCCAAAAAACGCAAGCCTTTTTCTCTTATAAAGCGAAAAGTTACCGCTTGATTTCGCTTATAAAGCGAATTATAATGCAATTAATCGCTTGTAAGGAGAATTTTTCAGTATGGACGCGCTGAATATGCCTCTGGAGATGATCGCCGTATGCTCGCCGGACGGGGAGCTTTCCCCGGCGCGGTTCCGGCTGGAAACGGAAAGCGGCGAGCGCGTCACGGTGCGCATCCGTCAGATCCGCCGCCGGGAGGAGATCCGGCTCATGGGCGTGGAATCGATCCGGTTCGACTGTCTGGCGCTGCTGGGCGGACAGCTGCGGCGCTTTGAGCTGCGCTACGGCGTGCGCGCGCACCGCTGGACGCTCTGGCAGTTTCTCGACCGGGATGTTCCCGCGGGCCGATAGATAATCTACACATGTGACAAATTCAAAAATCTGTTGAGCTTTTTAGCGGCGTTCCGGGTTGCAAAGCGGAAAAATTGCTATATAATGTGGTATATTGTAAATTCTTCCGTTATGGGGTGGTTCTCATTCGCTGGGGTGTTTTCTTCCTGCTCTGGGCAGGGATGATGGTTTTTCATCTGGTCACATATTTCGGCTCGCAGTATCTTGAGGGCGAGCCGCACACCGTGGGCGGCGCGCTCGACGAGCGCATTCCGTTCCATCCCGGATGGATCTATATTTACAGCTCCTGGTTCGTGCTGCTGCTCGGCGTGCCGACACTGCTCAACATCGTTGCGCCGGAGCTCTGTCTCAAATACATGCTCGCGCACAGCATTGACCAGCTTTTGAGCAACATCATTTATCTGATCTACCCGACGACGTTTGAACGTCCCGTACCGCCGAAGAAGGGGCTGACCGGCTTCGTCATCGGTACGGTGTACGGCGCAAACCACCGCTTTCTCAACTGCGCGCTGAGCGTGCACTGCTCGGTGTCGTTCCTCTTCGCATTTGCCGCGCTCGCCGCGCCCATGCTGCCGCTGTGGCTGCGGCTGGTGATCGTTGTGTGGTCGCTTGCGATCGTCGCATCGACGATGCTCGTCAAGCAGCACATGGTCATCGACGCCGTGACCGCGCTGCCGGCCGCCGCAGTCTGCTGGCTGCTCGCAGGGCTGGTGAACTTCTCTTCTCTTGCCGCAAAGTTTTCTTAAATAAAATCGTCCGCCGCATTCCGATGGAATGCGGCGGATATTTTTCGTTTTTCCTTTATTTCAGGGCGCGGCGCAGCGCGTCGGCGACGGTCTGCACCGTCTCACGCGTGAGATACGGATGCATCGGGAGGCTCAGCACCGTGGCGCACAGCTCCTCCGTCTCCGGGCAGGGAATGTACTGCTTCAAGCCGTCGAACGCCTGCTGGGTGTGCATCGGCTTCGGGTAATACACCATGGTGGGGATGCCCTGCGCTTTAAGCTCCGATTGCACGCAGTCGCGCTCCTCCCGGCTGCGCAGCCGGAGCGTATACTGCGCCCAGCTCGAATACCAGCCCTCCGGAACGACCGGCAGGATCGCCGGGATACCGGCGAGCGCTTCGTTGTACATGGCCGCTGCCGCGTTCACGTCCGCGAGCTCGTACTTTTCAAGGGCGTCCATCTTCACGAGCAGGATCGCCGCCTGGATCGTGTCGAGACGGGAGTTCATGCCGATGCGGACGTTGTCGTATTTAAAAGAGCCCTTGCCGTGGACGCAGAGGGAGCGGATCATGGCCGCCGTTTCGTCGGAGTCGGTGAACACCGCACCGCCGTCGCCGTAGCAGCCGAGGGGCTTCGCTGGGAAGAAGGACGTGCATGCCGCGTCGCCGAAAGCGCCGTTGCGCTTGCCGTGCAGCATGCCGCCGAAGCCCTGCGCCGCGTCCTCCAGGAAGAGCAGGCCGTGCTTTTTGCACACGGCGGCGACCGCCTCATGGTCTGCGGGCAGACCGAAGAGATCGACGTCCACCACGGCCTTCGGCGTGAGCTTTCCTTCCGCAATAACGGCTTCGATGGCCGCCTCAAGACTTTTCGCGTCCGCATTGAACGTATCGGCGCAGACATCATAGAATACCGGCGTGCCGCCCATGGTGGAGACGGCCTCGCCCGAGGCGAAGAACGTGAAGTCCGGCACGAACACGGCGTCGCCGGGGCCGACGCCCCACGCCATCATGCACAGCTCCAGCGCGTCGGTGCCGTTGCCGCAGGTGATGCAGTGCTTCCGCCCGACGTAGGCGGCAAGACGCTCCTCAAGCGTTTTCACCTGCTCGCCGCTGATGAAATGCGCGCCGGACGCCACGGCGATCATGGCCGCGTCCATCTCCGGCTTCAAAACCTCATACTGCTTTTGCAGATCACGAAATTGCATTAGTCCTTTACCTCCGTAAGTCCGTTTTCGCCCTCGCGGTATTTCCGGCCGCATTTGGGGCAGTTCAGTCCATTTTTCAAAAGCTCGCCGCATTCACACGCCCAGCCGCAGCGCCGCGCCGGAACGCCGAGCATCAGCGCATGGTCCGGCACATTGTCCGTCACGACCGCGCCCGCGCCGATGAGCGCCCAGCGCCCGACGGTGTGACCGCAGACGATCGTGGCGTTTGCGCCGATGGACGCGCCCTCGCGGATGAGCGTCTTTTTATAACCCGCCGCGCCCTTGGGATACTTCGCGCGCGGCGTGAGATCGTTCGTAAATACGCAGCTCGGGCCGCAGAACACATAGTCCTCCAGCTCCACGCCCTCGTACACCGAGACGTTGTTCTGGAGCTTGCAGCCGTCGCCGATATGTACGTTATTCGATACGTTCACGTTCTGGCCGAGCGAGCAATGTCTGCCGATGAGAGCGCCCTTCTGGATGTGACAGAAATGCCAGATGCGCGTCCCCTCGCCGATCGTGGCACCCTCGTCCACCACGCTGGACGGATGTACATAGTATTCGCTCACCGGTCAAACCTCCCAACATAGTCCATCGTCGAGCCGCGAGAGAGTGGGAAGCGCACGGGCTTTCCGCTCGCGGCGGATTCGTATATGCCGAGCACGAGTTCGAGCGCCTTTCGCCCTTCGATGCCGGAGCAGACCAGCTCGCGGTCGTGTTCGATCGCGTCGATCATGTCGCGGTAGAGCGGCGTGTGGCCCGTGCCCATGTCCGCAACGGCGTATTTTTCGATCGCCCCCGGAAGGGAATCCGTGCCGTTTTCAAACTGCCAGCGTTCGACCTGATCGAGATACTTGCCGGACACGGACACCGTGCCGGTCTCGCCGAACACGGCAAGCGCGTCGCTGAGGTTATTGGGATATACGTTCACCGTGCCCTCCACGGTCGCATAGGCGCCATTCTTAAAGCGGATGAGCGCGAGACCCATATCCTCGGCCTCGATGTACGGATGCGTCAGGCGGTCGGTGTAGGCGAATACTTCGTCCGCGTCGCCGAACATCCATTGCAGAAGGTCGGTATAGTGGATGCACTGGTTCATGAGCGTGCCGCCGTCGTTCTTCCACGTGCCGCGCCATTTTCCGGCGTCAAAGTACGCTTTGTTGCGGTTGCGGCGGATCTGCGCCGCGCCGTGCAGAAGACGGCCGAAGCTGCCGTCCGCGACTTCCGCGTGCAGCGCGCGCATCGACGGGCAGAACCGGAGCTGATGGTTCACGCAGAGCTTCACGCCGTTTTTCGCGGCCGCGTCGATCATCGCGTCGGCGTCCTCGAGCGAGAGCGCGACCGGCTTTTCCACGATCACGTTCGTCCCGGCTTCGAGACAATCGCAGACGATCTGCCGCTTGATGCCGCTGCCGAGAGCGACCGCCGTGAGAGCGGGGCGCTGCTCGGAGAGCATGGCGTGATAGTCGGCGTAGAGCTTCACGCCGGAGCGCTTCTCCTCCGGGAGCATCGCAAGCGCCTTTTCTCGGTTTTCCTCCACGAGATCGCAGAGCGCGACGATCTCCAGCCCGGTCTCGAGCGCGGCGCGGATATGGTTGGCGCAGATCATCCCGCAGCCGATGAGAGCATATTTCATAGTTTTTTCTCCCGCAGAATATCGCAGATTTTTTCCGCCGCGTGGCCGTCGCCGAACGGCTGGTAGGCCGGGTCGATGTGCTGCTCGGCAGAGAGCTTTTTCAGAATATCGTTTTTGTCCGGCCGGGCGAGCTGATTGCGGTTATCGACCATTGTCTCCGGCCACACCACATGATCCATAACGAGCAGGCACTGCACACCGGCATAGAATGCTTCGCACTGCAATCCGCCGGAGTCGGTAACGATTTTTTTCGCATGCTGCGTGAGATGCACCGAATCGGAATACCCAACTGGCTGCGTAAGAATGATGTTTTTAAAGCCGTGCCGCTCGCGCAGACGCAGCGCACGGGCATGGTTGCGCGGATGCACCGCGTAGATCGTCGGCGCATCCAGATCGTTCATAGCGGAGAATATCTCCTCGAGCGCTTCGTCGCTGCCGGTGTTTTCCTGCCGATGGCAGGTCATGAAGTAATACTCCTTCGGCACGGTCACAGCCTTGCCGTCAAAGTCCAGAATGTTGGGGTGCTCCCACGGCTGGTTGGCAAAATGCAGAAACGAATCGTACATGATGTTGCCCACGAGGTGCGCCTTGGCGGCGAGATTTTCCTTCCGGAGATTCTCCATGCAAGACTCCGTCGCCGCGAAAAGCATGCGGGAGCAATGGTCGGTGCAGATTCGATTGATCTCTTCCGGATTATCGTTCGTGCCGAGACGGTTGCCCGCTTCCACATGCAGCACGGGGATCATCAGCTTCACCGCCGCGAGCGCCGCGGCCAGCGTAGAGTTCGTGTCGCCGTACACAAGAAGCGCATCCGGCTTTTCGGCGAGCAGGACCTTTTCGATCTCTATGAGCATGCGCCCAGTCATCTCCCCGTGCGTTCCGCCGGCTATGCCAAGATTATAGTCCGGCCGGGGGATTCCCATCTCCTGAAAGAAGATGTCCGACATATTGGCGTCATAGTGCTGACCGGTGTGGACAAGAATCTCCCGGTGTTCGCGCCGGAGAGCGCGAGAACCGGCCGCAGCTTTGATAAACTGCGGCCGGGCTCCGACGACGGTAACGATCTTCATTTTAGAGCACCTCGATGTTGCCGCGCTCGGTGACGGCCTTCATCGCGTTCTTGGTGTCGAAAACAAATTTTGCGTTTTTCTGCACGAAGGCATAGTCCACGTTCGTGTGCGCGGTCGTGACCATGACGAGGTCGGCCTCGCGCAGCGCTTCTTCCGTGAGCGCCGGGATGCCGGTCATGCTCATGCCCTTCCAGCGGAAGGACGGCACCCACGGGTCGTAGTACGCGATCTCTGCGCCGCGCTTTTGAAGCTCCTTGATGACGTTGATCGCCGGGCTCTCGCGGAAGTCGGCAATATTCTGCTTGTAGGCGACGCCCAGCACAAGGATCTTCGCGCCGTTCATCGACTTTTTGAAGGTGTTGAGGATGCGGGCGGCGCGGTCCACGCAGTACTCGGGCATGCGGTCGTTGACCATCATGGACGATTCGATCATCGAGGTGTGGAAGCCGTACTCGCGCGCCTTCCAGCTCAGATAATAGGGATCGAGCGGGATGCAGTGGCCGCCGAGACCGGGGCCGGGATAGAACGCCTGGAAGCCGTAGGGCTTGCTTTTGGCCGCGTCGATCACTTCCCAGATATTGATGCCCATCCGGTCGCAGAGAATGGCAAGCTCGTTGATGAGGCCGATGTTCACGTTGCGGTAGGTGTTCTCGAGGATCTTCTCCATCTCGGCGATGGCGGGAGAGGAGACTTTATAGACC
>ERZ827108.4205-NODE-4205-length-10801-cov-3.853620_pt1 | contig 10801 bp, 8 predicted proteins | sample MGYA00519921_ERZ827108 | MGnify/ENA primary metagenome ERZ827108 (study PRJEB31778, sample SAMEA3449258) | human gut metagenome | biome: human gut; feature: human-associated habitat; material: faeces | place: United Kingdom | collected 2010/2012 ... | reverse complement strand
CACTATGCCTCACCGTTATTTTACAACCGAAATCTCCAATGGCACCGCCACCCTGCGGGGAGCCGATGCCCATCATCTTTCCCGCGTGATGCGGGGCAAGCTGGGGGACACTGTCATCTTATGTGACGGCAACGCCGTGGAATACACCGCCACCATCACCGGCTTTGGGCCGGAGACGGTGGAGTTCAGCGTGGAGCCGGGCTATCCCAGCGCCGCCGAGCCCAGCGTGGAAGTGACCCTGTTCGTGGGTTACCCCAAGCAGGACAAGCTGGAACAGGTCATCCGCCACGGCGTGGAGCTGGGCTGCACCCACTTTGTGCCCTTCTTCAGCCGGTACTGCGTGGCCGCCCCCAAAAAGGAGGAGCAGAAAAACGAGCGCTACAACCGCATCGCCTTTGAAGCCGCCAAACAGTGCGGCCGGGGCGTGCTGCCGGATGTCGCCCTGCCCCTGCCCAATTTCGGGGCCCTCTGCCGCAGTCTGGAAGGGTACGATCTCGTGCTCTTCTGCTACGAGCTGGGCGGCGCGCCCCTGCGCCAGCTGCTGGCAGATGCACAGCCTGCCGACGGCCAGCGGCTGAAGATCGCCCTCATCACCGGTGCCGAGGGCGGCTTTGCCGTGGAAGAGGCTGAAATGGCCGCCAATGCCGGTGTGAAAACGGTCGGCCTCGGCCCCCGCATCCTCCGGTGCGAGACCGCCCCGCTGGCGGTGCTCTCTGCCGTGATGACCCTGACGGGTAACTTGGAGTAATTTTTATTTCCACAGATACAAAAAGGACGGCGTATGCCGTCCTTTTTGTTTACTTTATTTTCGCGTTCATCAGCGCTTTTTTCACTTCAATGAGGTTTTGCGGGCTGACCGAGAAGCTCCGCAGGCCCAGCTGCAGATATTGCAGGGTGTTGGCCGGATTGCCCACCGCGCTGCCGCAGATGGTCACGGGGATCCCGCCCTCCCGGGCAGCCTCCACCACCATGCGGATGAGCTTTTTCATTGCGTGGCTGGCCGGGCGGTAGTAGCGCTCGGCAATGGAGATATCCCGATCCACCGCGTGGGTGTACTGGGTCAGGTCGTTTGTCTCGATGACAAAGAAATTGCACCCGTGCTCCACGAATTCCTCTGCCGTCAGGCAGGCCGAGGGCACCCCGAACATCACGCCAAAGGGCGTGTTCGGTTCAAACTCCTCCCCGCGCTCCCGCAGCAGCTGGCGGCAGTGCGCTACCAGCCGCATGGCCTCATCCCAATCTTCGAGGTTGGTCACCATTGGGAACATGACCCGCAGAGGGCCGTGGGCCGCCGCCCGGAGCAGGGCGCAGATCTGCGTCTCAAACTGATGGGTCTGGCGCAGGCTGCTGCGGATGCCCCGCAGGCCCAGCTTGGAGGATTCCAGCCCCCTATGGATATCGGCCATGGCGCGGTCCACACCAAAATCAAAGGTGCGCACTGTCACCACACCGCCCTTTGCGGCGGCAATGCAGGATTGATAGAACACGAACTGCTCCTGCTCGTCCACCGGGCGGCCCGGCAGCATCATATAGCCGCTGCGCAGCAGGCCCACGCCGGAAGCGCCTGCCTGCAGCGCCGATTCAATATCCTCCTGCCCGTAGCAGTTGGCCAGAAGCTCAAACGGCACATCATCCTTTGTCCGGTTGGGCAGGACGCTGATGCGGGCGGCTTCCTCGCTCTCCCACTGCAGCTCACAGATGCGGCTGACCGCCTGCTGGCGGGTGTTGGCATCCGGGTCCAGAATGCACTCGCCGTTGTTGGCATCCAGCACCACGGTGCGGCCGTCGCAGTCGTCCAGAAACTCCCGTCCCACCTGCACCACGCAGGGAATGTGCATGGCCCGCGCAATGATCGCCGCGTGGCTCTGCTTATTGCCCTCCGAAGTGATGATGCCCAGGATCATCCCCGCCGGAACGCTGAACAGATCGCTGGGCATCAGCATCTCTGCCGCCAGGATCACCGGGTGATCCAGCGCCAGCCAGACCCGGGGACGGTTGGTCAGCACGTTCACCACGCGGCGGGCGGCATCCAGAATATCCGCACTGCGCAGCTGCATGTAGGCGTTGTCCTCCATGGCAGCAAGCTGCTCCGCATAGCGGTTGCCCGCACGGTACATGGCCTCGGCAGCGCTGATGCCCGCCTTGATCTGGAATTTGACCTCGTTCATAAAGCCTTCATCTTCCAGCATCATGCTCTGGAACAGGAAGATGGCCTGCTCCGTGGGACCGCTGCGGTCTGCCATGCCGTCCAGCTCACGCTGGGCTGTCCGGACAGCGTTTTCCAGCAGACGCTGTTCCCGTTCCGCGTTGAACGGCCCGGTGGCAAAATTTTCGTGCCAGCGCTCCAACCGGCTCACCTGTCCCATCACAAGGCCCGGCGAGGCGCTGTGTCCCTGATAGACCTTCATTCTTCGATCACCTCCGGCAGTATCGGCCCGGTAAGGGCACGGCAGACCAATGCCTGTAAAAACGTATTGGGCAGCAGAGCGGCCCGTGCGGCCTGTGCCGCATTGCCGCTGCCCTCAAACAGGGGCGCAAAGCTCTCGATGCGCTCCCGGTCGCATTTTTCCAAAAAGGCTTCCGCCAGTGTCCGGGTGGTATAGAACACGGTGGGGTCCACGCCCGCGTCCTCGGCGGCAGCTTCCAGCGGGGCCAGCTGGGCATCCTTCATGTTGGCCAGCAGCAGTGCCGCATCCGCTGTCAGGGTCACGGGGTATTTTTCCCGCACCGTCTTCTGCACCTGCTGGAATTTCCACGCAAAGGCGGCGGCATCCTCACAGCTCTCGGCGCTGGAGGAAACCGCATAGGCGCAGCCCCGCAGGTATCCCATGGCGCGGCGGGTATCGTAGTAGCCCAGCTCCGTCTGGCGGTATCGGGGTCAAAGTGCAGGATGTCCCCCAGCTCCCAGTAGCTGCGGATCATGGTGGTGGGCAGGCCGGTGCGGTTGGGCAGGGTGATGCCCACCCCTTCCAGATCAACACAGACCAGCTCCTCCGCGCCCATCTTCTGGGCCAGCGCGGTGGGCATGTTGTCCCGGTAGCCGCCATCCAGGAACTGCACCCCATCGATCTGCTTTGCCCGCAGGGCGGGGAAACAGGCGAGCAGGTAATCCTTCACCTTGCCCGCCGGGATATCCTCCAGCGTCAGCTCCCGGGGCTTCAGCCCCCGCTTTTCCACGGTGACAAGGCCGAACCGGATGGGCGAAGCCCGCAGGGCATCCTCATCCAGCACCCGCTCCACGATCTCTTCCAACGGGGTCACGTCCATGCCGCCGTCCCGCACCACTTCCCGCAGGAAGGCGTGCAGTTCAGAGAGGTCGGCGTTTTCCTCCGGCAGCTCCATCACGTCCTGGCTGCGGATGCTCATCCACATATCCCGGGCCGTTTCATACAGGTCCAGCGCAAACATGGCACCGTTCAGGCTGCCCACACTGGTGCCGGTGATGATCTGGGGCCGCCAGCCCAGCTCGGTCAGGGCACGCCACACACCCACCTGATAGCTGCCGCGCGCACCGCCGCCTGCCAGCACCAGTGCCTTGACCGGGGTATCATTCTGTGCCATCTGGAACGCCTCCTAGTCATTCTTTGGAAATCTGTCAGAAGTATACCATATTTTCCGGAAAAATTCTCCCTGTTTTTGGAACAAAATCCATGGTATAATTTTGTTAACTTGTGTGAAACGATGGTGGAGGTAAAACAATGCACTGCAACAACTGGATCTTTGATATGGACGGCACCCTGACCGACAGCATGACCGTGGTATGGGAGGGTGCGCCGGACGCCCTGCTGCGCCGCTACGGCCGCACGCCCCGGGCCGACCTGCGTGCCACCCTGCTGAACATGGGGATGCAGGAAGGCGCACGGTACCTGATCCGGGAATACGATCTGCCGCTGACCGAGGAGAGCTACTTTGCCGTGATGCGGGAGGTGATCGCCGAGCTGTACGAGACCGTGGAGCTCAAGCCCGGCGTGCGCAGGATGCTGGCAAAGCTGCAGGCCGAGGGTGCCCGCATGTGCATCTGCTCCAACACCTGGGCCGACCAGTGCCGCACCGTGCTCACCCGTCTTGGCATTGCCGGGTATTTTTCCTTCATCGTGGAGGCGCAGGGCGCGCTGCACAAGAGCCGCCCGGAAGTGTTCTTTGAATGCATGAGCCGTCTGGGCGGTGCAGACCCCGCCCGGTGTGCGGTGTGCGAGGATGCAGTGTACGCTGCTTCCACGGCGCACGGGGCCGGATTTTACGTTGTGGGCATCGCAGACCCCGCCTCTGCCGCCGACGAGCCGGAGATGCGCCGCATCTGCAGCCAGTTCCTCCCCCGGTGGGATGCGCTGGACTGGACCGCCGTGTAATAAAAAAGGGCCGCAGAGTGCGGTTCTTTTTCATATTAAAGGGGTATTACTCTTGCTTTTTGCCGTCAAGAAGAGTATGATATTATAAACAGGACTGTCCCAAGGGGGCAGTGCCCTCATTTCCCTGTTTTTGTAAGATATGTGAGAATACACCGTTTGATTTTCAAAATATAAAGGTATAATATCCGTAAAGAGGAGACCTTCCGTCATGAACAACCCACTCGTCAGCATTATCGTGCCAGTGTACAATGTGCAGAATAGTGTTGCCCGCTGCCTGGAGAGCATCTGTGCGCAGACGTGGAAGAATATCGAGATCATTTTGGTCAACGACGGTTCCAGAGATGAAAGCTTTTCGGTCTGTGAGCAGTTCCGCGAAAAAGACCCGCGTATCGTTTTGGTGGACAAGTCCAATTCCGGCGTGTCGGACACCCGCAACTGCGGCATGACCCTTGCATCCGGCAAGTACGTACAGTTTGTGGACAGCGACGATTATATCGAGCCTGATTTTACCGAGCGGCTGGTAACGGCCGCCGAGACCAACAATGCCGATCTGGTGATCGCCCCCTATTGGATGGTGATCCCGGCAAACTCCTGCAAGGCCGGTCAGGCTCTGGAAAACCTGCAGGAGAACCTTGGCATCGAGGAAAAGCGTCCCGATGATGTGCGCGAATACGGTTTTCTGCCCGAGGGCATCTATGACCGCGACACCTTTGCCCTGCGCCTGATGGAAAAGCCCGCATCCTTCTTCTACAGCGTTCTGTGGAACAAGCTCTACCGCCGCGACATCCTTGTGGACAACCATCTGCAGTTCACCAGCGAGGTGCGCTGGGCCGAGGATCTGGTATTCAATCTGGAATACATCCTGTACGCCAACGTATTCGTTTCCATTCCCAAGGCAGGCTACCACTATGTGCAGAATCCTCAGAGCATCTGCCACACCCAGATCAATCTGGCTTCCATCGTGCAGAACAAGCTGCAGGTGTTCCGCTACTACAAAGAGCTTTACACAAAGCTGGGTCTGTACGACAAGGTGCAGCCGCAGCTGTACAAATTCCTGACCGCATTCTCGGAGAATGCCTATCCCGCCGGTTCGCCCCAGAAGATCATCATGGACATGGCCAACCGCTGGGGCTTTGGTGTTCTGGATGCTTCCGACAAGGAAAAGAAACGCCACGCCAAATCAGAGGCCTGAACTTCCGTACATGAGAAAGAGCTGCACAAGGCAGCTCTTTTTTGTTTGCTATTTTACCGGTCGGTCCAGCTGCGGACAGCCTCACGCACCATGCCCTCCCGCCCGCGGGGGATGGGGATGCGCGCACCGCTGCTCATCTGCAGCTCGCCCGCCGTCAGCAGCCGGGCCGCCGCCAGATTGACCACATAGGAGCGGTGCGGCTGCAAAAAGCGGCCGTCCGCCAAAAGCGGCCTTGCCACCTCGGCAAAGGATACCCGCAGCGAAAGGGACATCACATCCTCCCCGCTGAGCAGGTGGAAACGCACCACATGGTGGGTGCACTCCAGATACTCGAGCTGGGCATAGGGCAGCAGCCGCAGGCCCTCGGCCGTGGCCACGGTGAGGGCCGGGCCATACTCCGGCTCGGTGGCGCGGGCCAGCAGGGCCGAAAGCTCCTGCTGATGCACCGGCAGCAGCAGATACTGCATGGCGTCCACCCGGAAGGCACTGTAGGCGTGGGCCGCCGTGCGGGCCGCAAAGGCCAGCGGAGCCCTGCGGCCCCGGCGGCGCAGCTCCGCAGCCGCCGAAAGCCCTGCCGGGGCCGCTACAGCGCCCAGCTCGATGAGATACAGGTCAAACCGTTCTCCCTCGGTGTCCCGGCGCAGCAGCGCATCTGCATCCGGCAGCTGCTGCACGATGCACGCATCCTGCCGCCGGGCAAAATATTCCATGCACTGACGTTCCAGCCCGCTGCGCAGGGCCGCATCCGTGCTGCATACCGCAATGTGAAAGACCATCCGACATTCCCCTCTTTGCCAGCCGCCCGCCTTGATTTTTGCGCAGGGCTGGAGTATGATAAATGAAACCTCGCTGCACCGAAAAAACAGAAATGGAGACCATTGCCATGCCGGAACCCCTTGTCAGCATCATTGTGCCCGCCTATAACGCCGCAGGCTGCATTGCCCGCTGTGTGGAGAGCATCGTCTCCCAGAGCTATCAGGAGCTTGAGATCCTTCTGCTGAACGACGGCTCCAGGGATGACACCCTTGCCATCTGCCGGAAGCTGGCCGAAGCCGACCCCCGCATCCGGGTGATCGACAAACTGAACACCGGCGCAGCCGACACCCGCAGCTGCGGCCTTGCGCTGGCCAGAGGCGAGTACATCCAGTTCGCGGACAGCGACGACTATCTGCTGCCGGGCTGCACGGCAAATCTTGTGGCAGCTGCCCGGCGCAGCCGTGCCGACCTTGTGCTGGCCCCCTACCGGATGATGGTGCCCCGCAGAGACGGCGGCTATGACACCCGGGAATACAGCCTGCTGCCCGCAGGGGAGTACAGCAAGGTGGATTACCTGTGGCAGCTCACCGGCCATGCCGCCGCCTTTTACTACGGCGTGCTGTGGAACAAGCTCTACCGCCGCGACCTGATCCGGATGGCGCAGATCCGGTTTGAAAATGTCGTTTTCGCCGAGGACCAGCTGTTCAACACCCGGTATCTGCAGGCGGCGCAGCGGTTCGCCGCCATCGACGAGGCCGTTTACTGCTACATCCAGAACCCGCAGAGCGTCTGTCACACGCAGGTGAGAGTGGCAGACATGCTGCGCCACCGTGACCGGATGTACCGCGCCTACCGGCAGATGTGCATTCAGCTGGGCGTGTACGACCGGTTCCGTCTGCGGCTGCGGGGCATCTACCTGAGCCTGTTTGAAAGCCCCCTGCCCAACGGCCCGGTGCAGCGGCTCTCCGATGCCGCCGCCCGCACCCACAGCCGCATCTGAGAAAAGGAGACGCTATGGAATTTCCCCTTGTCAGTATCATCGTGCCCATGTACAACGCCGCAGGCTGCATTGCCCGCTGTGTAAAAAGCATCTGTGCCCAGAGCTACAAAAGCATCGAGATCATCCTGCTGAACGACGGCTCCAAGGACGGCACCCTCTCGGTCTGCCGCGCTCTTGCCGCTCAGGACCACCGCATCGCGCTGGTGGACAAGCCCAATTCCGGCGCGGCGGACACCCGCAATCAGGGGCTTGCGCTGGCCCATGGCCGCTACGTCCAGTTCGTGGACAGCGACGACTGGCTGGCCCCGGACTTTACCGAGAAGCTCGTCACCGCCGCCGAGACCCACGCCGCCGATCTTGTGATCGCGCCCTTCTGGATGGTGTATCCGAAGGACTACGTGGAACACATCCGCCCGTGGGAAAAGGCGCTGGGCACCGTGCTCCGGCGCAACCCGCCCCGCACCCGGGCCTACGGCTATCTGCCCGCCGGGGTGTATACCGGTCAGGAGTATGCCCGGCAGCTGATCGAAAAGCCCAATACCTTTTACTACGGTGTGCTGTGGAACAAGCTCTACCGCCGGGATCTCCTTGCCGGGCACGGCATCCGCTTCCGGCAGGAGCTGTTTGCGGAAGATCAGCTGTTCAACACCGAATACCTGCGCTATGTGCGCACCGCCGTTTCCATCCCGGACATCGGCTACTATTACCTGCAGTGCAGCCAGAGCGTTTCCCACTCCAGAGTGACCACCGCCGATATCCTTCGGCTGCGGCGGCGGGTGATGGGCCTGTACAAGAGCATCTATACCGAACTGGGCATCTACCCGGAGACCCGGGCCGCCATTCTGCGCTCCGCTTTTGGCGAGAACGAGTTCACCCTGCCGCCGCTGGACACCCCGCAGGCCCATTCCTGCAGGCTGTAACCGGCTGTTTCCGCGGGCAAAACGGCGCACCGCTTTTCTGAGAACCACACACCCGGACTGCCGCTGTACGGCATCCGGGTGTGTCTGTTTTTATCCGGCTCAGCAGCCGATGGAGGCGCACTTTTCGGCCAGCCAGACCCGCTCTTCCGCGTTCAGGTGCGGGGCCAGCTTTGCAAACACCTGACGGTGGTAGTCGTTCAGCCATGCAAGCTCGTCTTTGTCCAGCACACCGGGCAGGATGGGCGAGGTGGCAATGGGCACAAAGGTCAGCGGCTCAAAGCCCAGAAAAGTGCCGTACTGGTTATCCGCCTTGTGGATGCACACCAGCTCGTTCTCGATGCGGATGCCCACAAGGTCGGTCTCGTAGACGCCGGGCTCATCGGTGAGCACCATGCCGGGGCGCATCCGGGTGGTGTTGCGGCTGTTCAGTGCATGGGGCCCCTCGTGCACATTGCCCACAAAGCTGACGCTGTGGCCGGTGCCGCAGCGGTAGTTGATGAGGTGGCGCCACAGGGGCTCCCGGGCGATGGTATCGATCATCTTACACTCGCAGTAATCCAGCCAGACGGCCCTGGCAAGGTCGATGTGGCTCTGCAGGGTCCATGTGTAGAAGCGCTTTTCGTCCTCGGTCAGCTCACCCAGCGGATAGGTGCGGGTGATGTCGGTGGTGCCGTCCATGTAGGTGGCACCGCTGTCCACCAACAGAAAGCCCTTCTTTTCCAGCACAGCGTGGTCTTCCGGAGTTGCGTGGTAGTGCATCATGGCCGCATTGCCGCCGTAGGCCGCAATGGTGCCAAAGCTCTCCACAAGGAATTTATCATCCGCACTGCGGTACTTGTGCAGGATCTCGTCCACGGTCAGCTCGGTCAGGGTCTCACCGGCGGCAAGGCGGCTTTCCAGTTCCATCTGGAACCGCACCATGGCCACAGCATCCCGGATATGGGCCTCCTTTGTGTGGGCAAGCTCCGTTTCGTTCTTCACGCCCTTCATCAGCAGCAGCGGGTCGGTGCCGTCCTTCACGGTGAGGGCGGCATTCTGTTCCAGCACCTGATACACGGCATAGTTGACGGTGGCCGTCTCGGCCAGCACGGTCTGCGGCTCGGTCTCGGCCGCAAGGCAGGACAGCACATCATCATACTCCGCCAGCGTGACGCCGTTTGCTTCCAGCTCTGCCCGGGCTTCCGGGGCCACGCGGGCTGTATTGATGAACAGCACCGCCCGGTCCGGGGTCACGTAGCAGTAGGCCATGGCGTAGGGGGTGCACTCGATGTCCATGGCGCGCAGATTCAGCAGCCATGCCAGATTGTCCAGCTTGCCCACGAACTGCGCAGTGCAGCCCAGTTCCCGGAGCCTGCCGCGCAGCTGTTCCAGCTTTTGGGCAGGGGAGAAGCCCGCATACTCCTCCGGCAGGGTCCACGCCGGGGTGTCCGGCAGGGCGGGGCGGCCCTCGGTCCACAGCTCGTCCTCGAGGCGCAGCGTCCGGATGGAAGCGCCTTTTTTCTCCAATGCCTTTTTCAGGCCGTTCACAAGAGCCGTGCTGGCGGTCAGGCCGCACAGACCCAGCACCTCCCCCTCATTCAGGGCATCGGCACAGTATTCCTCCACGGTGGGCACACCCGGTTCCCCCATGCGCTGCAGCTCGATCTCGGTACCGGCAAGCTCTTTTTCCGCCTGCACGAAGTACCGGCCATCGGCCCACAGGGCGCTTCCGGTGCGGGTGACGACAAGGTTGGAGTTCTCGCCGTGGAACCCGGAAAACCAGGTCAGGCTGGTGTAGTGGGCGGGCAGGTACTCACTGGCATGGGGGTCCCCCACCGGGATCAGATAAACAGCCACGCCGTTTGCGGCCATGGCGGCACGCAGCGCGGCAAGGCGCTCGGGTACGGTATTCATGCTCATAATGACAGCTTCCTTTTTTCTATGGTCGGACCGCCGGAAAAGCCCCCGGCGGCGGGGAATTTTTCTGTGTCCTATTGTATCATTCCGGGAAAAAGATTGCAATGCAGGGGCGGGACGAACCCTCTCCGTCATCGCTGCGCGATGCCACCTCCCCCGAAAGGGGGAGGTTTTACTCCACTTATCGGCAGATGGCAAAAAGCTCCCCCTGAGAGGGTTGGCGTCCTCTCAGCAAAACCGTCAGGTTTTGACTGAGGGAGTTCGTTCTCCTTCAAAATGCCGCCAATTTGCAAAAAAAGTTACAATTTTTTCTTGAAAAAGGCCGTTTTCCCATTGACAGCCTTGTTATAATAGGAATGTAAGATATTTGAGCCAGCACTCTGCGGCTCTTTGCGCTAAAAAGAAAGAGGCAATTGAATCATGACCAAAATCGATATTTTCTCCGGCTTCCTGGGTGCCGGTAAGACTACGCTGATCAAAAAGCTCATCAAAGAGGCCTTTGCTGGCCAGCAGGTCGTTCTGATTGAGAACGAGTTCGGCGAGATCGGCATTGACGGCGGCTTTCTGAAGGAAAGCGGCATCCAGATCAACGAGCTGAACGCCGGCTGCATCTGCTGCTCTCTGGTGGGCGACTTCCGCACCGCCCTGCAGCAGGTGGTGGAGCAGTACCACCCCGACCGCATCGTCA
>ERZ827108.4204-NODE-4204-length-10810-cov-6.442492_pt1 | contig 10810 bp, 13 predicted proteins | sample MGYA00519921_ERZ827108 | MGnify/ENA primary metagenome ERZ827108 (study PRJEB31778, sample SAMEA3449258) | human gut metagenome | biome: human gut; feature: human-associated habitat; material: faeces | place: United Kingdom | collected 2010/2012 ... | reverse complement strand
AAATCGTTGGTAAAAATCTACTGTAACATCCCCAAAACACTGTAAAATCAAGTATTTTTAATCAAGGTTAGTATATTGCCGTGGCAGATGAAAAGTACTCTCGTTTTCATTTTTCACCTCCTAAAATGCCGTGATACGCCGTGTTTTGGGGACTTTTGCGTACTTGCAAAAATCTACATAAAATCTGCATAATGTGACACACTATGCAAAATAAGGCAAATTAAGGCAAAATGTAATAGTCATTCGTAGTCAAATAGTAGTCAACTACAACAAGCCGGACTACTCTGATTTACCCCCAATTCCTATCGTTAATAGAATGGGGGGTCGGGGGGTTCTACCTTTTAACGATAGAATCGTAGGGGGTTCGAACCCCCTACATAAAACAGGCGAAAGCATCAAACCTTCGCCCGTGAAATTACAAAAGCATTGATTCCAATTGAGCCTTAATATTCTTTCTTCGTTCACTTAAAAACAACTCAAAATTAGCATAGCTATATTCCATATCTGGAATGTAGTGAATAGTTCTATACTGAATTTTATCAGAATCTGTTTTATGAGTATTAGCAAACCAATCTGCGAAGTCCTGATTCTGCTTTTCAATATTTGGTATTGCAGCCAACAACTGAAGATTGCTCAAATCATTTACATGGTCAATATATGTTTGAACCTTATCTTCTGCTACTCCCTTTTTAATAAGAGACTTCTTTGTAAATACGCTCTTTGGATACATATGGTCAATATGAAATTTATTATTGAAATCCAAAGAAGGATAAAGCAACATAAGTACTGTGAGAGTTTCTCCCTTTCCATACTGATGCTCAAGTAAATTCTCAATATCATCATTTGTAAATACGATGGTTTTACTTGTACCTTTGAGTTTACTAATAATCTCATCAATCGGAAATTCTTTAGTTCCGTTTTCTTCTATAATCGCACGGATAGGGCGGAGAACATTATCCGGCTGTCCACTAAATGCTCTCTTTAACAATGACATAATAAGCCACTTCTTAATCTTTTCTCTATTAGTTGTAGCCGATGTGGATGTATCAAAGTTATCCGGCATTCCAATCTTCATAAGATAATATGCAATCGGAATAACGGCATTATTCGCTTTCAAGCTATCCCTATTAAAACCGAATGAAGATACCAACTGGAATGCCTGATATAAAGCCTTCTTTATTGTCTTCCAGTTATTTTCAATCTTGGACATATTTTCTTTATTGAAATTATCCACCTTAAATGCTATATCAGAAAAACCAGTTAACACTAAAGCACTCTTAAGCACAAAGTCTTTATTTACATTGAAGCCACTACCAATTGCATTTATATTATCTACACAATCATTAATTTCTTCCCTTGCGTCCAAATTATCCCACTGCGCTGTTGCAATTGAAAGCAATAAATCAGAATAGCTTAATACTGTACCACCGCTATTTACACGGATAAATATATTCAACACCTTATCCAATTCATCTGATTTTACCTTATAGTAACTGATGCTTGGTTGAGTATGAATAACCTTGAAAAGCTGTGATAGTGTATTATTTGCAAACTGACCTTGTTCTTGAGAATAAACTCCTGAAAAGACTATGTTCTGCATAAGATAATTCATAACATCTCCAAGTTCCTTCATATTCAAAATATCTCCTACAAGGAACCAGTAATGTGTACCATCATTTTGGCACTCATCATCCGTAAGGAACTTGAATTCAAACTTATCACTGCTTTCAGTCTTTGGCTCAACAATATTCAAGTAAAGTTTTCTTTCTGGGAATGCGTCATCGTTCTCCCACTGTTTATGTGGCATCTTATATGAGTAGGATCCCTTTAGTCCAACATAAATAGAGGTGAGTCTTTGTTGGCCATCCAAAACAGCCATCACATTTTCACTACCCTTTAAATCTATCTTCGAATTATGTCTGCACTTCTTTTCGTGGTACTTCTGAAGAAAACTATAAAACTCATACAGATTATGCTGCCCATTAGAAAGCTCCCAAAACAAAAAAGCTCCTATAGGATAATCCTGCATAATACTGTCAAACAATCTTTCTATCTGTGAAGTTCCCCACACATATTCTCTTTGAATTGCTGGAAGGACATATTTATTTACCGAAATATCTTGTATTACTTCAGCTATTGTAAGTGGAGATTCATAAGCCATAGAACGCCACATCCTTTCTCATTTTGTATATAAAATCCCTAAATTTTATCATAGCATAACACCCGTGTTTTTTCTACAAAAAAATGACCCCGGCAGCATATCGCCACCGAGGTCATCGTCCTAATTTCTTATTAAATTGCCTTGAACATCTTCTGGCTTATCGGCTTTTCGTCTGTTACCTTTTCGACTTCCTTCTTGGCTGCCTCAAGTTCTTCAAGCCTAATCATTTCATCCTTGGCATCATCAAATCCAAGGTGCGTGTAAACATTCATTGTTACCGAAATGTCCGAATGCCCCATAAGGTACTGCAGGGGCTTGGGGTTCATTCTTGCTCTCGCCATATTGCTACAGTATGTATGTCTACAAACATGAGGAGTGATGTTCGGCATCTGTACCTTGAAAATGTCATCGTATCTCTTGACTGCGTGATTGAATCTGTGTTCCCAATGCATGGCTAGCACTCTTTTTCCGGCTCAAAAGTAGCCGTTTCACTCTTTCAAGCAGAAAAAAGCAAAAAAAGAACAGCCATCACGACTGTTCTGAAACATTTTCTATTTTTTATCCTTCATTTCCTGTATCCGCTTTATGTCCACAAAATGTGTCACATACCATTTTTCCACGTTCGGATTTCCGCTTTTACTAAACCGTAAGGGAATAATCTTCTTTTTTCCCTGCCCGCCCTTCTTTTTTGTCCCCCATTGCTTATAGTAACAAAAAGACGGTTTCAACCCTGTCTTTTTGGCATATACACGCATTTGGTGCAAAATAGCAGAAAGGGTTCGGAGATTAACGGTACAGATGCTTTCCAGATATGTAACCCTTCCGAACTACCAATCCTCGTACTTCTTTTTTGGAAGCACACCTATATCCATCAATACATCCACAGGCGTTGCATAACCTCATTTATGGCATTGATGGTACATAGAAGAATGTATTTTCCCATTTAGATTTTTATCTTTCAAGTTTCTGCCTCCCCATAAACGATTAAGAAACTTACATATTATATTACACAACGAACAAACACTCAATATTTTCTTCAATGCTTATCCTCTCGACTGTTTTATCAAATTCAAAGTTGCCACATCAATATCAAAAACTGTCTGCTTTCCATCATACCATCTATCCCAAAAATCTATAGTTGCACTCTTAGGCTTTTCTTTTGGCTTGTCAAGAATAATCTTGGATGGTAGCATAATTGCATCGCCAACAACAACACATTCACCAACATCCAGATTAGGAAGCATTTCTACAATTCCCACCAATGAATCTGTCAGCATTGCCGCTACTGCCGATTTGTCCCTGTCATTAGTTACCTTTAGGCTGACAATATTATTACACTGGGACATAATTGTTGTATTTAATTCTGCCGGTCTTTGAGATACAATCAACAGCCCAATACCATACTTTCTTCCTTCTTTGGCAATCTTCTCAAAAATTTCAAGGGATTTCTTCTCTACCGCTTTCATTTTTGACATGTCATTAGACATATAAATATGAGCCTCATCACATACTAGCACCAGCGGATGACGTACCTCATCTTTTGCCGGAGTCATCCAGAACTGTATATCATATATTATACGAGTGACAATGCCAATAATAATTGCTAACATATCGGATGGAACCTCTGATAAATCAATGACCTTAATTCGATACTTATCGTTCCCCATGATCCTTGCAGCAAATTGATTTAAATAATCCGCCTGCATTGTATCCTTTTCATTAAATACAAATCCATACTTTTTATCATCCATCTTTGTTCTCAGACGGGTAATCAAATTGGTCAGTTTATCATAATACTGCCCTCTCTTTGTTTTTGCCTGTCCCTTATTGTTCCCTGATTTATAGATTTCTCCAGTATCTATATCTAAAATATTCTGCTTTTCCAGATATTCTATTAGTTCTTTTGCTGAAAAAGGAACCGGCGTATCCGCAGTGACTATTTCTTCTGAAACAACACTCATATTATTTTTGATATATTCCTTTTTCTTCTGCAAAATATAATTGATTACCGCTGCCCTTTGATTGGTTGATGTCCCTTCTGACGATTCTACAAATAATGAATGAATTTCCTCATAATTAAAAAACCATAACGGAATATGTAAACCGTCCGTTTCATCACAAATCTTAATCTGATCTGCATAGGTCAACTCATTATATTCTCCATGCAAATCGAAAACAATCATATTGGAATGTGATAATTGATTAGCTTTTTCCAATATCCCTGCAACCGTATAGGATTTTCCACTTCCTGTGCTGCCAACAATACATGCATGTCGTTGAAAGAAACGGTTGCCATCTAATATTGCTGCCACATCCTTATTGCTGGCAAAATGTCCGATTTCTAAACTTTTACTCTCTGCCGCCTTGCCGCTCACAGCATTCATTATCATCTGCATTGCGGCTTCATTAGCCTGATATACTTTACTATTTATTTCTGGATATGTATTAATTGCTCTTTTGAATTTATTCTCACTTCCGGCACCATATTTATTGTAAAAACTTCCCACCAAATTAATAACACAGCAGTTATTTGAATACGATAGGTCTTCGGTCTGCTCTGTTTCATCAAATTCAACTTTCTTCTTTGTCACCTTAGTCAAAATTCCAATCAGCTTCTCATCAGAATTACTTCCACCCAAAACAACAATATCGTTGATTTTTAATGTATTTAGTACTCCTTCATTTTCAACCCCCACCACAACTTTTCGGGTGTCTACATTTTCCACCATACCTATGCAATTTGTGTCTGCCAAGCAATCATTAATATTTCCCGCCATAAAATCACCCCTTTTATCCTATAAACAAATCAGCAAATTGATTAATATCCCACACTGGCAAGTCTATTGTGTATTTTTTCGACTTATAAATCATATATTCTCTGTCATCCTCATGATAAAATACAGTAATGTTCTTTTTCTCCAGTGCCTTATTGATTATATCTGGCTTAACATCCCTTGATAAAATAAGGACATTCTTCTGAAAACTGTCAAATAGTGCAGTATCAAAATGATCATCATTAAATCCATATCCATATATTAAAAGCGAATAATTATCTCTCGGATTCAACAGCTCATTAAATTCTTCTCTCATACATCGAAACGTATTGTTTGTCATTCCTACCTTATACTTTGAACTTCCAGGTGTTACAATCTCAATATATTCCGCTTTTTCCTTTAGAATTTCATAATCATTTGTTAGGTATTCTTTTCCATTCTCACTAATCCAATTTATGGAGCCATGAGGTTTAAAAAGCCTGATCCATGAATAATTCTTACAATTATATACTTCTGTTGGCTGTTTTAACAGATTTCTACTGAATTTTCCATACAGGCTCCCGTAAAATCCTGTGATAACGCCTATCCCCAACTTGTCACATATAATCTCTATAATCCGGTCATAGTTTGGTGTCATAATATCAATTATCTTTTTATCGACACTAACCGTACCACTCAAATAGTTCAGCAGCCTGCAAAAACCAGTATCTTTTTCATAAATCGTTCTGTGAAGTTTTTCCTCACTCTCCAAAATAAACTTCGCTGTTATCGGCTTAATCGCATCTACTAAATCATTTTCATTTTGTGCAAGATTAGCCAAACCTGCCTCTAAGCCATTTGCTTCTATCTCATCACAGTGATTCTTCCAAATCTCTTTCAACTGCTCATCAGATGATTGTGCAATTTCTTTTGCCAAGTGCTCTGCTAATTTCTTCATCCCCGGAACTCCATAAATCACAGAAAGTCCTGTCCCCACAATAATTTTGGGCATATTATTTCTTGAAAGATTTCTTTGTTTAATATCTTCCACTATTTCGTCAAAATTCTCTGAATGTATTTCCAGATGCTCCATATACATACCTTCCTAACTATCTCTTTTATACCGATAACCGCATAATTTCTCCGCTTATCTATTGTTCAAAATATCTCTTACAACTACCTCTCTTTCAAATTGTACCACAAAATCCCCAAATAATCATCATATTCTACAAATGTTGCTTATCGTTTGGATATTCTTGTGCGGCAGAGCCGCCTTCTATATATTCAGTCATGCCCTGCAGGATGGGTTACTAAGAAATGAATATTGTATCTCTACAAAGCATGCCATACAGACCTCCCCAGTTAATGTGCGTAATCTTTCCCTCCATCTATCTACCATATTCAGATACCTATTGGATTTCAGTTTGTTTGGCAATCTTACCTGATATGCCAAGCTTTATATGTGATTTCTGTGCGCCAGACCAAATGTTTGTCATCCGGCTTCCTGCAGATTTCACTTCACAATAGACGCACTGCCATTGACTGTATGCTTTCCACTATCATGGTACTTTATAGACCTGCACCGATTAGATTACACCCATGCTGGACGAACCAAAAACTGAAGGATAACTTTTTATTATCCGTCACTTTTTAAAGGGAACAGACAATTTGAGATTATCCATTGAGAGTTAAATTGGATAGGATAATTAATGATTATCGGGAGGGAAGATGATGGATAACTTCCTATTGTCCGTCAGATTTAAAGAAAATAGTAGATTATTGGTGGCTTTTCATTGTTGTGGAAAGTGTAATAAGATTCATAACTATAAAGTATAGTTTGTTTTTGGGGGAAACTAGAATGTCATCTGCTGATAAGGGAACTGAGTTTGAAAGAACAGTGTGTGAAATATTATATCAAACCAATCCATATAGCATATCACATTATATTGGGGGATCAGATCGCGGTAAAGATATACTGCTTCAATATAAAATAGGAACTCAATTATATGATATTATTGTAGAATGTAAAAACTATACTAAGCCTGTTAATAAAGAAGTTATAATGCCTGCACTGGATTGGGCTAAAATACATAGACCTGCACTTTTATATTTTTGGATAACACCTAATCTAACACCTTCTGCAAAAGATTATGTAAAACTTTTTAGTGAAGAATATAAAATAGCTGTGCAATTTGAGGAAAATTTAAATATAGAACGTTATATTTCTGCATTACAAGAAGATGACTATATTATTTTTTATGGTTTGAAAACACGAATTACCAATTCTATTAACTGTACTAACAATAAATCCCTACTCCTGTATCTCGCTGGATGTCTGTTACTGTTTCATCGCCTTCAAGCATTCTCGCTATTATGGCTTCCTTCATTTCCTTTGGATATTTGTTATAACTCATAGCAATCACCTGTCCTTCTGATACTTATCATATCAGCTTGGGAGGTGGGTGACAACTCCCCTACGCTAGAGGGAAACTGATGGTAATGAAATATGCTATTAGTCGTTTCATGATTATCCTTTTATAAATGAATAGAAGTTTATATATATTATTCTTAAAATAATATATATAAATAATACAAACAGAAAGCATATAATATAAAGATATTGATAATCAAATATCCAAAAATCTACTCTTAACAAATACAAAAATAGTGAAACACTCTCTTGTCTATCATATAAATCCTTACCAAACGATAGAAAATCATTCTTATATAACTGTATCACTCCTCCGCTAATTTCTAATAAGGCAAATAATCTAATCAGGCCAAGTTGTTGCCGCATCGATAATTCATGTAATCGATTTATAATACCAAAAACAAACACAGATATACACATCAAAATCAGGTGGAAATCAAACATATGTAATGAATACTGCTCTGAAAAAAACGTTATACCTATTACTAACAAAATTTTATAAATCATGATTAAGAGCGGCATATAAATCCTTGTTTCTAATTTATTATGTAAATAAATAAAAGTCACTGTAAGCAGAATGCATCCTAAATCAGCAACTAAAATATTCTCGAAAACAACAAATAATGGAATCAAGCCAAAAAGAAATCCACCATATAATAAAATAATATAATCATACCATTTATTCTTTTTTTGAAAAAGCAACAAACTCAGATTTATAATCAACACTAATATATTTACTAATTCCAATACAATAGTATAGTTATGAATTATTTCTATAATTATCGTCATTTTTCACTCCTCCTTTTCTGCCTTATATATCATACCGTTAATCTTGACAGTAGTAAAAATGGTAACAGTCTTTGCTTTCTTATTAACAGGTTTTATATAAACAACTTCTTTTTTGGCCGTATCCAGTATTTCATACTTTGCTACACCTTTATCATCCCTTACCACATCACCCTTCTTTGGTGACTGTGGTGTGGTGACTTTCTTCTTCGGAATTGCATCCGTCTTTGTCTTTCCACAGACAATACAGGTATAGGTCACTACGCCTTCTTCCGTTTCTGTTGCTTCCTTTGTAACCTTTCTTGCACCCCATGTATGCCCAAGGGCATCAATCTCTACCACTTCTAAAACCTCACCACATTTCGTACATTTATAAGTAATGGAACCCTTTATCTCACAGGTTGGCTCTTTCCTTGTACCTTTATCTTTCACATGGATAGTATGGGTAAGTTTCTCTATTTCTGCAGTTTCCTTATAACCACATGCGCAGCTTCTCTCCTTCAAGTGTTGTGGTCAAGCTTTTTTGTAACACTACGACCTGATTTCTGCCACAAGGTTTACGTAACCCCGTAGCGTGCCTCATAAGGCGTTTTGTAATTATTATAAGAATGCGGACGGACATGGTTATATTGTACATACGCAAATTCTTCGACTGCGAATGAATTGCTTTTTCAAGCGTTCTTATCGCTAAATCAGCGGTTATATTTTTATCCGTTATGCTTGAAATAACGCCTCGGTCGTGTAGGTCAATAATAGTACAATTATAACGTTTGCTACCATCTGTCAAAAATAGATATGTAAAATCAGTACACCATTTTGGATTTATTGCATTTGCATGAAAATCCTGATTCAGCTTGTTTTCATAAACTTTGTGAGCAACACCATGTTCATACACTGGTTTCTTTTTCCTGGATATTGAGAACAGCTGCATTTCAGTATTCATATATTTGTGAACCGTTAAACTACTGATATCGTATCCTTTACGGATAAGATACGCATGTACGGTTCTATAACCATCAACTCTGCCATGAGAGTGATAGATTTCTCGAATAGAGTTTTTGATTTCATCTTTCTGTTGATGATAATCAGCTTTTCGATTTTTAAGATAGTTATAATAAGCATTTGGACAGATATTAAATTTCCTGAGTAGCCATCTAAGTCCAAATTTCTTGTTGTATTTCTGAACGAATCGATAAGCCTCTAATCGATTTCCTTCGCAAAGAATGCCGCTGCTTTTTTTAGAAATTCATTTTCCTTCTGAAGCTCTGCAAGCTGCCTTTTGAGCTGAAGGTTCTCCTTCATGTAATCATAATCGGCTTTGGCTTCTTCACTAGTCTGGCATTCTTCGCGGAATTGTTTGGTCCAAATGGAAATGCTTGCTTTGGATACACCATATTCAGCGGGTTCAACAGAACCTCTGAGTTTATCCGCACTCTTCCACAAAGCTTCTTCCATTGTGATTTCTTTCTTAGGTTTAGCCGCCTTAGCCATTTTGGTTATCTCCATCTATTTGTACTATAAACCTTAATCCAAAGTTAATCCAACAACACTTAATCCCTATTTTACACAACTCGCTGTCCCTTAATACGGACTCACAACATCATTTTAAGACATTTTCACTTTTTTCACAACCTTATCAAGCAATCTCAAAAAACAGATTGCCCCCTCATCGGTCGACGTCACATTAACTTTACGCCCATCCGTATAAGAAATTTGTAAATCAAAACGCTTTTCTGGACAACTATTCTCCCTTGCAAACACTGGTACATTCAACTCTTTTCGCAAAGCTGATGACAATTTCTGCACTTCTTTCTTTTCGATATGTTTAACTTGTTTATCGACAGATTTTCTTGATGTTCCCTCATACCGGTAAATCCGAACCAATCCATTCGGAAACATTTCATACACGGTATACCGTTGTATATCTTCGCTAATTCCTATTGAAGTCCATACTTTAAAACGTATTTTCACCATATAAGAGGCAGGTAATAATTCTGGTGCCCATTCGAATTTACAATCAAGACAACCGTAGTCAGGTTGTGGCAAATCGTCTATAATGATATCACAACCACCAAGAATCATTTTACCTTGTTCTGCCAATTTGTACGCCTCTCCCGTTGGCATTCCATATAGAATTTCACACACATTACTTGAACCGCATTTTGGACATTTAAGATTCATAGTTACCTCCTCTCTCCAGCATCCTCTTATCTTGTACTATTCAATTGTTCCGCTATTTTTTCTGCCTCTTCATTCGAGCTCATTGGAATCTGACATACACCACCTGTAATCGCCACATGAACATATGGCGCGGCAATTCTATTTTCATCTATATAAATTTCCACTTGGTCTCCAATATGCTCCTCCGTTATCTTTGCAAATTTATTTGCCCCTTCATCCGTGATTCTGTCTTTTGAAACCATGCCGTACCATGATACCCCTGATACGCACCTATGCTCGCATTTATTATGGTTAACACAAGACACAAAACTAGAACTAATCTGCATAGCGCAACTCCTCCTTAATACACATTAAACCTTACTGTTTTACAAAATAGGAGTACAATGGGGGTACAAATCCCATCCACATTCCCTAAAAGCCTTGATTTTAAGCCTTTTCAGCCGAAAGTACGGTTTCTGGGCAAATTATAGCATATTGTTGCAAGTCTATTCTTACAAT
>ERZ827108.4200-NODE-4200-length-10825-cov-5.233705_pt1 | contig 10825 bp, 17 predicted proteins | sample MGYA00519921_ERZ827108 | MGnify/ENA primary metagenome ERZ827108 (study PRJEB31778, sample SAMEA3449258) | human gut metagenome | biome: human gut; feature: human-associated habitat; material: faeces | place: United Kingdom | collected 2010/2012 ... | reverse complement strand
GGCGGCTGTCAATTCGACATAATTTTCTTGTGATACTTTACCGTACATGAGCATTACCTTTGCAAATGAACCGTACCAGGTCGGCCTTCTCCATAATGTCGTTATAGCGCCGCTCCCAATCCGGCCAGCGCTTCTCAAAGCCCTCAAAGGGGCTGGCGCAGATCAGCTTAATGTCGGCTCCCTTGTCGCGCAGCCGGAGGACGATCTCCGCAGCCCAGATGTCGACACCGGGGGCCATGCCGGAGATGAAAACATTGTGTCCATCTGCGATGGATTTCTTGATGGCGGTTTCCAAGTCCTTTAATACCTGGCGCTCCGGGCGAGTGAGCTTCTCCGGCCGGTGACCGGTAAAACATACCCTGTGTTTTCTCTTCTCCGCTTCGGTCATAGTACCCCTCCTTACTGATGACTCCCTAATATTACATCGTAGTACGAATGTAGATACGATACAAGTCGTATCTAATAATGTGCTCAATTTGGATGTAAGATAGTTATGAGAAAGGTGGTGATGCTATGGATACGCACGCTCGTTTACAGCAGCTGCTGCGGGAGCGCGGATGGACGGAGTATAAACTTTCAAAAGAGTGTGGGTTGGCACAGTCCACGATCGGCAATATCTTCAGAAGAAATACCGTCCCCTCAGTCGCGACGTTAGAAACGATCTGCAAAGGTTTTGGCATCACCCTGTCACAGTTCTTTGCTGACGAAAACCTCGTCGAGCTGAACCCTGAAATGAAGGAAGTCTTTGACGCCTGGATCTGCCTCAAGCCGAGCCAGAAGGCTGCTGCGCTCCAGATGCTCAAGGCCATGAGCCACGATAACGATTAACAAATAGGAAGCCTCCGGGCTTCCTATTTTTTTGCTCATTGCGTCCGAAGTGAGTTATATTTATCACTCAGTACAAACATTTTCGGCTTTTTACGGTATTACCAAACCAATTTCACACTGAGTACCACCGTGTCACACTGAGTCACACTAAAACTCCGATTCCATGGGGCTTTTTGGTGGTAGAAAGCCCAAAAACAGCGTAACAGCGCTGTTCTGAAAATACAAGCATTTTGAAGAATTCTGGTAGAAACTCGGTAGAAAACCAACTGGATAAAAGTTGGTAGAAACTTGGTAGAAGCCGAAAACAGCCTTAAAACGGTAGAAAGCCTGTTGACAAATCAAACTGGATAATGGACAAAAGCGGACGGTGTTTCATAACAGAAGCGCTGTCCGCTATTTTTATGCCCAAAATTGAATACCGTACATCGCTTCTCAGCAATGAGGAGCGATTTTTTATTTCAGATGAACTATGTCAAGGAGGTTTTTCTATGCCAAACCCTACAAGAATCAGCTTACCGAGGGTAAACTACAACTTCGATGCTAAGGCTTGTGTTCCGGTTCTTACCGTAATGCTCAACAAGGTCGAAAAGGATTATTCCACTGTCGATGAACTGTGTGACCACGATGAGCTGTCGAAGTTCACCCGTGATGAGATCAAAAATGCTGTATCTGAGCTGAACGGCAGAAAGTTTCTCCTGAAAGTGGATAAGCCGTAAGTATGCATCCCAATAAGTGAAAAATGATATAATTCACATTATTGGGATGCAATTTCTATCTTGACAGAAAGAAAAAAAAGATGTATAATATATACAATAGGGTTTGTGTACCCTTTTGATGTTTTCAAGTTATAATCCACACAAGTTGGCTTGTGTAAAATATTACTTAAATACAATGCGAGGAAAGGAATTATCATGGCAAATAAAGAGAAAATGGGCCCTCCTACATTAGAAATGATTCAGGGCAATCCGTACAATTATACTTTTGATGAAGTAGCCAAATGTATGGGAGAAGAACGAGCTAAGTCTTTATTCAAAACCTTGTATAAAAATGGCGTAAGTCCTAAAAATCAAACTATGACTATAAAAGACATATATGTAGGGGGAGATACTACAAAGTATGCTTTTGAATTACAAGATGGCTACTGCATTGAAACAGTATGCATTAAAAGAAGGACTGGCAATACGGTATGCGTTAGCACTATGGTCGGTTGTCCGGTGGGGTGTATTTTCTGTGCATCAGGAAAAAATGGATTTATTCGCAATCTTTCACCAGCTGAAATAGTTCAGCAAATCGTTCTTTTGAAAGAACGTGTCAACAGAATCGTTTTTATGGGGATGGGAGAACCTCTCTTTAATTATGATAATCTGATTAAAAGTATTCATATACTTCGTGATCGCAATGGACTTAATTTTCCTACAGATGGCATAAATGTATCGACTGTTGGACCAGTTGAACAGTTGAAGCGACTGAGAGAGGAGCATTTAAAGATTCAGTTTACACTCTCTCTTCACGCAACGGATCAAGCAACTAGAAACATGATTATGCCGCACATGAAATCCAATAGCATTCATAGTGTTGTCGAAGCTGCGCTTTCCTATTCTGAACGACATAACAGAAAGATTACCATTGCATATCTGCTCGCTCCTGGAATTAATGATAGGGCTTCAGACGTAAGACAACTTGGTAAATGGTTTAGAGGAAAAAATGTACTGATTAATCTTTTACAATATAATGAAACTGCCTGTAAGAGAATCAAACGTCCTAACAAGCAACAATTGGTTGCATTTAAGATTAGACTAGAGGAGGCTGGCTTGGAAGTAAAACTTCGGGAATCAAGAGGTAATAGAATAAAAGCTGCCTGTGGTCAATTAGTAAGTGATTATAATAAAGGGAACGACGCCCCTATGTCTGATTCACCTGAAAAGATGTCGCCTGTGATACACAAGCTTTCTGACAATAAAGCTGATACAACAAGAGGGATAAGAAAAGAAAAACGTCACCCTTTTGCAAAACATAAAGCCAAAAGGAAACGTAAGAAAAACTAATGATGAATTATCCCTCTAACCATTGTTGACTATTCTTTTAATGGTTATCGTTTGCGCTCACCATAATCCGAATCTCACACTTGGACAGGTCAATCATAAGAAGAAACCACTACGGCCACGCGGCCGTACAGATGAAAAGAGACAGTCCGCAAAGGACGCAATTCGTGATGCCTATGCTAATGGACCCCAGCGAGAGGTACAGATCATTCCAGCCAAGCGCGACCTGGAAACAGGCCAGCCGCAAAAGAAACTACGCGTGTGCGCCTACTGCCGTGTCAGCACCGATGAGGACACCCAGGCCAGCAGTTATGAGTTGCAAGTCCAGAACTACACGAAGATGATCCAGGAGAATCCTGAATGGGAGTTTGCCGGGATCTACGCTGACGAAGGTATCTCGGGCACATCAACTCTGCGCCGGGAGCAGTTCCTGGCTATGATCGAGCGCTGCAAGGCGGGAGAAATTGACCTCATCATCACGAAGCAGGTCAGCCGATTTGCCAGAAATGTTCTGGACAGTCTCAACTACATCTTTATGCTGCGTAAGCTTGACCCGCCGGTTGGCGTCTACTTTGAGACGGAAAAGCTCAATACGCTGGACAGAAGCAGCGATATGGTCATCACCGTTTTGAGCCTGGTCGCACAATCGGAGTCAGAGCAGAAATCGAATAGCCTTAAATGGTCGTTTAAACGCCGACGAGCCCAGGGCCTGGGGATCTACCCCAACTGGGCTCTTCTCGGTTATAAAGGCCACGATTGGGAAATTGACGAGGATGAGGCTGATGTTGTCCGAACCATATACAGTCTGTATCTGGAAGGCTTCTCCTCAAGTCAGATAGCCGAGTTTTTGACGAAGAGCGGCATCCCCACAGTAAAGGGTCTACCCACATGGAGTTCCGGCAGCGTCCTGGGAATTCTCCGCAACGAGAAATATTGCGGCGACGCCCTGTGTCAAAAAACAGTTACGGTGGATCTCTTTACCCACAAAACCGTCAAGAACAACGGCCTGGAAACGCAATACTTCATTGAGGGGCACCATGAGCCTATCATTGAAAAGCGCGACTGGCAAATGGCCCAGGCTATCAGAAAAGAACGGCGATATACAAAAAGATGCAAGCGGCACAGAAAACCACGCGTTGTTGTAAAAGGCCCCTTAGCTGGCTTCTACTATGTCGACCCATCATGGACCCCAGAGGACATCGACAGCATTTTTGACAAGCTGTACGAACCCGTAATCGCACCTCCCGTGGATACCATCGAGGAGGATGAAAACTTTGAAATCGAAAAGGAGTAATTATCATGTCTGTACTTGACAAATTTACCGTTATCGACCTTATTAAGACCCGTTCCGCTTCCGTTGCTACCATCGCAGGCAGTATTCTGAAGTTCAACAACCAGACTGCAACCGAGCTTCACTACGCACCTTACATCCAGGTCCTCATCAACCCCAAGGATAAGCAGTTTGCGATCCGTGCCTGCAAGGAGGATGCGCCTAACGCGATCCCGTTCTCTAAGCCGGAGGGCGAACAGAAGTATCAGATTAAGATTAGCGCAGCAGCCGTTGTGGACATGATCCGCAAGATGGCGAACTGGTCAGCCGAGGATAATTGGAATGTCCCCGGCATTTATTTTGCCGATGAGCTGGCGCTGGTTTACGATGTGGGGGCTGCATATAGGCCGTCGCCCAAGGGTGGCTGGGCAGTAAAGCGCCAGCAGGAAGCTGCAGCCGCTGCCGCGTTGAGCGGGACCGGTAGCGAAGGAACGGAGGTCGATGAATAAATAAAAGGTGCCGGGCTGATATTCAATTGTCAGCCCGGCGTTTTCACTTTTTCCTCTTCAGTTACAGATAATTCCGTATAGCAGTCCTTCTCTTTGAAAGAACGGCGTAAATAGTCCAACCCTCCGTCTACGGCGCAAGCGCCACAACTGCAGGTGACATATTGGTGGCGGGAAGTGGACTCTATTTCATCGCCGCACAAATTGCAGCGGATCGCATTCTTAATAATCTTCATCTGGCTCCTCCTCATAGTTTCCATCAAAGATAAACAGGTTGTCGATGGGTATCAGCTCCCGCATTGTAGCAGACAAGGCGGTGTCGCCCAACAGCAGATCTTCGCAAAGTGAGCCGATCTGTTTGTGTACCTCACCAGCCGTATCGGTCATGGTTAGCTCCCACGATCCGACATCGGTCGCCAGCATAACGATTGCACGGTCATCGAAATAGCGGTCCAACAGGTCCAGGATACGCCCGGCCGCTTCCGACCCGATGTTTACCTGGAGTTTCCGACCTACTTCGTAATCTCCGAAACCGTGGCCGAAATTATAGCCAGAGAACCATACCCGGCCATTTGCAGCAAGGGTAAGTCGCTGTTCGACCTCTTCGTCTGGTTCCGGGCATGGCCCATAGCAGATATTATTTGAAACAAGGGTGAACTTCCGGAGTTCCATCATGCCACCCTCCGCTCCACAAACCAACGTCCGATGTTGTTCCCGGTCAAGTTGGCGCTTCTTTCAAAAAACAGGTAGCTGCGCTTCCTGTTGATTTCAATGGTGTATCTGTCGCCTTGGCCACCAGCTTTCATCGCAGCCGCTTGCCGGATGTCAAGAACCCGGTCGATCTCGTACACCGTCCCATCCTCCCAAGTCAGAGAGGTTGGGATCATTACGCCATCTTCATTAAAAGAGGCAGTAACAGCCACATACACTTTGGGGTTTAAGGTTTGACCCTCCATTTATTGTCCTCCGTCTGGCGCATTTTTCAACCAGTTACTATTCGCCCGTAGGGGCGCATCAATTACCTTATATCCTTTCCACTTCAAGGTGCGGAACTTGAAGTCCAGAATCTCGGCCGGAACATAAAGCTGGGCCGCTGCCTGGAAGAAGGATAAGTCGTCATTCAAAAGCTCCAGAACATCAATGTCCTTGAGCAGGTATTCTGCTGCAAAAATATTTGCTTCGTATTCAAAACGGCTTGCCGCATCGAAGAGCGCGAAGTCATGAAACGCCTTGACCCCCGACTGGTCTTTATGCAGGATCGCGTGGCCCAGCTCATGGGCGCAGATGATCCTTTGGAATTCCTCTGACAAATCGGAATTAATCGTAATGCTTTTTATCCGGCTTTGACACAGGAAGAAGCCTTTACAGCTCTCTGGATGGGTTCCCATTGGTGAAAAATAGACAGAGATACCCATAGCCCGGCATAAGCGAAAAGGGTCGGTTTCATCGTACTTACGCAATACGCGCTGCACTTCGCTGCAGATGAACTGGAAATCAGCCACAGGAAACCACCTCACAGATTCAGTTATTCATTCTATAGTGTAACAAACCTAATGTCCCATAAAACGGACTGACTGTGAGGTTTAACTTTTCTTGTGGCCGAACTTGGCGCGTGCTTCTTCCTTGCTGGACATATAGGCCTGCAGCACGGCCTCAAAATAGGCGTCCTTCGCCTCCTGGGGAACTTCGCCACCGGCGAACAGAGCGACATTGCGCTCCATAAGGAAGTCGATCTCACGGGCAGCCTTTGCACCGTAGCGCTCCCGTGCCTCTTCGACATAGGGCTGCTTCTCGATGCCGTACTGCGGATCGGTAATATCATCATTAGTAAGGTAATCAACGGAAACCTGGAGAGCTTCTGCCAGCTTCGCCAGGGTCTTGGCGCGAGGACGGGTACCGTCGGTCTCGTAGGCAGCGATGGCACGCTTGGACACACCGACCAGCTTGCCGAGGGTTTCCTGGTTGAGATTCAAAGAGATTCTTGCTTCACGCACTTTATCAGAAAAGGACTTCATAGTGTGTGACGCTCCTTTCTAAATGTAAAACTTCATTCACAACTTCATTAACTTCATCAGGACTATTGACAAACTTCATTTTCGCCGCTATAATAAAAATGAAGTTGATGAAGTTACAGCTTCATTATAGCCAACAAAACTTCACTTGTCAATAGTTCTTGATGAAAAAGATGAAGTTTAATGGCAAAAAGAGGTGAAGTTTGATGGCAACAGAACCGATTATCCTGCACAGCGACCTTAACTGCTTCTATGCGTCTGTTGAGATGATGCTCGATCCCCGACTGCGTGGAAAGGCAGTTGCTGTATGCGGATCGACTGAGGATCGCCACGGTATTGTCCTGGCTAAGTCCGAACTGGCGAAACGCGCCGGTGTGAAAACGGGAATGGTAAATTGGGAGGCAAAGCAGCGGTGTCCAGATCTGATACTCGTACCGCCCCAGTATGAACAGTATCTGAAATACTCCAAGCTGGCCCACGAAATCTACTACCGCTACACAGATATGGTCGAGCCCTTCGGCATGGACGAGTGCTGGTTGGATTGTACTGGCAGCCGAGGTTTTTACGGTGATGGCCCCCGCATCGCTGACGAGATCCGCACCGCAATGCGCGAGGAGCTTGGCCTTACAGTCTCTGTAGGGGTTTCCTATAACAAGATATTCGCCAAGCTCGGCTCCGACATGAAAAAGCCGGACGCTGTTACCGTCATCACTTCCTCCGACTTCAAAGAGAAGGTGTGGCCGTTGCCCGCTTCCGATCTTTTATATGTAGGAAGAGCAACGACCAAGCGCCTGGAAGGTTACGGCATCCACACCATCGGTGACATCGCCAGAACCCCGCCGGAGCTACTCCGCTCTTGGTTTGGTGTCAACGGCCTCGCCATCTGGAAGTATGCAAGCGGCACGGATACATCCCGCGTCATGCATAAGGACTTCGTTTCCCCGGTGAAGTCCATCGGCCACGGCATAACCTGCACAGCCGATCTGGAAGATGAGGAAGAGGTGTGGAAGGTTATCCTGGAGTTATCCCAGGACATTGTCCACCGGCTCCGCGTCCACAAGCTTGCTGCCAACGGTGTGCAGATCGCCGTAAGGAGTAACGATCTCTCCGGCAGACAGTTCCAATGTCAGCTGCCAATGCAGACCCAAAGCCCCATGGAGATTGCAGAGGCCGCCCGTGATCTGTTCTGCAAAAGCTATCGGTGGTCCAATAAGGTACGAGCCATAACCGTCCGTGCCATCAACCTTCGCCCCAAGAATGAGGTCGTCCAGATGACCCTCTTTACCGATGTTGCCAAGATGCAGCGACGGGAGAAGCTGGATGACGCGATCGAGGAGATAAGGCGTCGCTTCGGCAAGAAGGCCATCTACTCGGCAGCGCTGATGGGCGACCTTAAGATGCCCGGCCAGAAGTCTGCAGAGGTCATTATGCCGGGAATAATGTACCGCTAAAGATGCGTTGCAAGTTCTTGCAAGAAAAATATGATGCAATTGTAAATACTCGCAACGCCCCCTTGACAATCTTGCAATTATGTGATATTATTATTCCACAAAGAAGCAAGATAGCTTGCAACGAAATGAAATGGAGGTAGATAGTGTGGCTGTTATACCCGAAGTAACTATAGAAGTCTTTATGAATGAATATGAGCAGATCCGCACCCCAGATTTTGCTGCCATTGCCAGCTATGTCAACAGAGCGAAGGGAATGGAGCGTAGTATGGCTCAATTTGCGGAGGCCACCGGCATTGGTGCGTCCACTCTTTCCCGTATAGTGAATGGTCGTAGCACAAAGCCGCTCTCCAAAGAGTACATTGTAAAAATCTTTGAGGCCAGAGCGAACCCAGACGAGGTGCAGCTCTTGGATATGCTGGCAAGGGCCAATGGTATGTTCCCGAAAGAATACGCCGACAGAGTTAAACGCGATGATCGCTTCGCTGCAAAACGAAACGAAGAAATCAGCCGAGAGCATATGATGAAGAACGCCCTCATCGCCGGTGTGGTTTCAGCTGGCCTCCCCGTGTCCCAGGTCGTTAACCAGCCTTTGTATAGGACTTCCGTCGTACCTGCATACATTCCCCGCAGGCGCGGTGACTTTCTTCTTGAGCTTGCCACCACAGACACTAACAAGCCATTGCGAAAGAGCTGGACATTCTTCCTGTTCCCGCATATGCACGACGAGCTGGACGATGAGCGCCACCTATCAGTGAAGCGGACCGTCTACAACATCATTGAGCGCCTTAATGGTTGGTTCCTTATGGACGCTTGGGATGTGGACATAGTCAGAGGTGACAAATTCTCTTTCTGCTTTGTTGATGAAGAAATCTTTCAGACATTCATCGAGACGCTGCAGGTAGCGAAGCTCAAAACCGAAATGACCGCGATTCTCATGAACCCAGCAAATTACACGGTGGATCGTGAGGTCTGGCTGCCTGGCGAATATGAGCAGCTTTCCAATATAAGCATTTTCCAGGTTCCCGCACCTGGTGACGACTATATTTTCAATGATAACGACGAGGAGGACACCGAATGACAGAAGCCCACCAGCAAAATCAGCGACCTAAGTTAGTTTATACGCCGGGAAGTCACATTCCCCTGGGTGAGCCGATAAAGACAGAATCTGGCCACCAGGCGTTAAAAGTTCAATATAAAGGTAGGTCAGAGGTAATAACCCTCGAAAGCCTATGCGCCCTGGTATTCCAGGCTAATGCGCAGAAAAAGTAAGCAGCGCCCCCAAGCGAGGGACGCGCTACGGCACCCAATCCTACCAGCTCTTAACGAGCAGAACCAGTAAGAGTTCGGCCGGTACGAGCATTCCGCAGGCACACCATGCCTGGAATGTTTGTACCGGCTTTTTCTATTTATCTACATAATTATCAAGATATAGGAGGAACCGAAGATGAAGAAGGCAAACGCGACCAAGACCACCGTCCGCTCAATGAGCTGCCCCCGCTGCCAGAAACGGGCCTTTGATGTCATCGGCAATGCTGGGCAGCCGATGTCGATCCAACTGAAATGCCCGCATTGTAAAAATATCGTGACCGTGGATTTGCCCACGGAAATGGACCGTGCGTCCTAAACAGCATCATCTACCGAGCAACGGCACCGCACCTCTAATATAGGCGTCGAGTGACCAAATGGCCGGAGTGAAGCAAGTAACGCTTTACTCCGGCCATATTTTTATGCCCCGGTGACCCTGTTCCTTGCTTCGCTCCCACGAAGAAAGGAACAGAAAAATGAAAATTAAGTATGCATTTGCCGATGAAACCGTGGAGATCGAAGTCTCCGAAGAATGGGGTAACATCCTCATCGACCTGGACCGCCAGGAGTACAACAACGACCACGCTGAAACCCGCCGCCATTGTTCTCTGGAGGCCTTCAACCTGGACGACGCGCTTTTTCCTTCCGATGTAGATGTGGAGCGCGAGGTTCTGGAGGGCATTGACAATAAGGCTCTGTACGCAGCCATCGCCCAGCTGCAGCCGCAGCAGCAAGAACTGGTCAAGCGCGTTTATTTCCGTGGGGAAAAGCTGGCTGATATTGCCCGTGAAGAAGGCGTATCCAAGACCGCAATTACCAACCGCATGAAGAAAATTACATCTGCTTTGAAGAAAATTCTCGGTTAGGGGGTTAACTCTTGCTTCTCCCGTGGCCTACCTGTGAAGGGCAACGAAAAATCTACCGCCCTTCAGAAAGGACGGTACACGCGATGAAGCACAATTTACGAATCAGTGTTTCCAAGGAACCCCAGACCGGCGGCATCGTGCAATGCCGCAAGATCACGCTGCGTGAGAAGCTGCTCACCAAGCTGCTCGGCCAGAAACAGCAGGTCATGATCCTGGTGCCTGGCAAGAGCGTATCCACCGTCTCCATCACGGAGATCCCGGAAGGAGGTGTAGCAGTTGAGCAAGGTTAAGACGCTCCTCGATGTGGTCGAGGATATCCGATGCTTGATCTCCTCATTTCCGTGCGGTGACACACAGCCAGCTTTTCTTTTTGTGTATCTGCACATCGTGAAATCCTGCCTGCTCCAAATACGTCTTCAGCTCGGCGTCCTTGTAGATGGTCATGCCGCCGATGATCTCCTCCCACTTCTTGTCCTTGTCCGTATCGCCATTGCTTTCGTTGCAGATGAGTAATGTCCCGCCGGGCTTCAGCACCCGGTAAACCT
>ERZ827108.4193-NODE-4193-length-10865-cov-2.751896_pt1 | contig 10865 bp, 7 predicted proteins | sample MGYA00519921_ERZ827108 | MGnify/ENA primary metagenome ERZ827108 (study PRJEB31778, sample SAMEA3449258) | human gut metagenome | biome: human gut; feature: human-associated habitat; material: faeces | place: United Kingdom | collected 2010/2012 ... | reverse complement strand
CTTCATGCCAAACAACCTAAACGTGGCACTATCTCTTATGACAAGGGCTATATCGAACTTTACGAGTACCCACGGGGGCAAAAGGCAGTTATCACCTATACAGAAGATGGCTCACAAGAAGTCATCGAGGCAGGAGCAACCGCCAAAGCCCTCCAGTATGAGGTCCTAGACATGGAAGCAGCTGTTGCAGGCGAGGATGATCATACCTACCTCAATTACAGCCGAGATGTCATGGAACTTATGACTCAACTCCGCAAAGATTGGGGCTTGGTCTACCCAGAAGAAGAGTAGCGATTAGATGATAAACAAGACCAGTATAATGTACTGACTACAAAAGATAGACAGTCTCTTAAAAGGATTTAGCCCTGCATAAGATAGGAATAGGTCCATTTAACCGATTCTATATAAATACATTTATGTCAAAGGAGAAAGACATGAGAAATTTTGCAAGTCCGTCACGTTACATTCAAGGTGAAAATGCCTTATTTGAAAATGCAAAAGCCATTTCAGAATTGGGAACTCATCCTGTTTTACTATGTGACTCAGTAGTTTATGATATTGTAGGTAAACGTTTCGAAGAATACCTTGTTCAAAATGGACTCACAGTTGTACCAGTCTTCTTTAATGGAGAAGCATCGGATAATGAAATTAATCGTGTGGTCAGCCTAGCCAAAGAAGAAGGCTGTGATTTAGTTATTGGACTCGGTGGTGGTAAGACTATCGATAGTGCTAAAGCTATTGCAGACCTTCTACAATCGTCAGTTGTTATTGCCCCAACTATCGCATCTACAGATGCTCCAGTTTCAGCTTTGTCTGTTATCTATACTGACGAGGGTGCCTTTGAGCGCTATATCTTCTATTCTAAGAACCCAGAGTTGGTTTTGGTGGATAGTAAAGTGATCTCTCAAGCACCAAAACGTTTGTTAGCATCTGGTATTGCAGATGGCTTAGCAACTTGGGTAGAAGCTCGAGCAGTTATGCAAGCCAACGGAAAAACTATGCTAGGTAAACACCAAACTCTAGCAGGGGTTGCCATTGCTGAACGCTGTGAAGAGATTCTTTTTGCAGATGGTCTACAAGCCATGGCCGCTTGTGAAGCTAAAGTGGTAACGCCTGCCCTGGAAAATATTATTGAAGCTAATACCCTTCTTAGTGGTATTGGATTTGAAAGTGGTGGTTTGGCTGCTGCTCATGCCATCCATAATGGTTTCACAGCTCTCACTGGCGATATTCACCATTTGACTCATGGTGAAAAAGTAGCCTACGGAACTCTTGTGCAATTGTTCTTAGAAAATCGTCCAAAAGAAGTTTTGGATAAATACATTCGCTTCTATCAACAAATTGGCATGCCAACTACTCTTAAAGAAATGCATCTTGAAAATGCAAGCTATGAAGATCTTCTCAAGGTTGGTCAACAAGCGACTATTGAAGGAGAAACTATCCATCAAATGCCATTTGAAGTGAAAGCCTCTGATATTGCGCAAGCCATCGTTGCTGTAGATGCTTATGTTCATGGATTAGCCTAAGTAAATTTGGTCTTTTGTAGGGAAAGTGCCACCATTCCCGTATAGGAATATTATCCCCCTCAGGCACTTATCCCAACAGGATAGACAAATTGTTATAGGAAAGGGTTCAGTTCTGTATTAGATGGGACTGAGCCCTTTTTACTATTTAAAAACCAATATTTCCAAAGTCCCTCAAAGCGGTTTAAGAACTTTTGAAAACATAAAACATTTTCAAGAAATCTTGATTTAACAGTCATTTCCCTTGTGTAAGCGTTTCAAAAGGTGTATACTATAAATGAAAAGATAGGAAAAGGAGATGACTAGTGGCTAGTATTACAATCGAAGCGAGCAAGGTAGCTAGAAAGAGTCCTATTCGCGTAGACAGTAGTCTTGTGGGGACAGTTTCTGGAGTGGAAGACGTGAGCGTTTCCCTACCATCGTCAAAAGCTCGTTTGAGTGTCGGAAAATTGGGTTACAAGTCTAACACCATTACTGTCGAGGACGGACAAACCGTTCGTGTTACTAGCAATTTTCTAAATCGTTTCATAGCGATAGCGCCATTGTTACTTTATCTTGTTGGAGGTCGTTACCTCCCACTTGTTGCTGTCCTATCTACTATAATTTTGCTTTTTAGCTTACCTTTTCTCAAGTTAGAAATCGTAGGCTGATTAGAATCGGGAGTGGCTTAGCCCTCTGTTTGATACCTTTAACTCACTTTTTCATAATAATGCTAGGCCACTCCCTTTTCATTGGGAACGGGTCGAGAAGAGAAAGTGGGTTATCAAAAAGGGAACTCGATAGAGTTTCCCTTTTTTCTTTCTCCAGCTAAAGTGATTTCGAAAAGACCCCAGTTGGTAAAACTGAGGCCTTTCTTGTTTTAAATCATGAATTACTTACGGTACAATTTGTCGTATTGATAGTAAGGATCGAAGGTCACATTGATACCGAGCTTACGAAGAACATTTTTGTCTTCATCGGTAAGAATGATTGTTGAGTGAGCTTCAGAACCTTTGAGGTTACCAAGTTCCTTCATGGCATGCGCCGCATCCGCATTGTTGGCAGCAGTAATGGCCAAAGCGATAAGGATTTCGTTGGAGTGGAGACGAGGATTACGGCTACCCAGATGGTTAATTTTTAGACCTTGGATAGGTTTAACCACTTCAGGCTCGATAAGTTTAGTATCCTTATCAATACCTGCAGAAGTCTTGATAGCGTTGATCAAAGCAGCCGCAGTTGGACCAAAGAGTTCTGAATTTTTACCAGTGACGATTTGACCATTTGGCAATTCAAGTGCAAGAGCAGAACCACCTGTTTCTTCAGCCTTAGCGCGTGCTGCAACGACCACTTGACGATCTTCAGGAGTGATGCCAAGATCATTCATGAGCAACTCAATCTTCTTGACAGCAGTTTCAGGAACACGTTCATTTTTGAAATCAAGTACAGTTTGATAGTAGCGACGGATGATTTCTTGTTTAGAAGCTTCTTTGGCAGCTTCGTCATCTGTAATAGCAAAACCAACCATGTTAACACCCATATCAGTAGGTGAAGCGTAAGGAGACTCACCAAGGATACGCTCAAGCATACGTTTGAGGACTGGGAAAATCTCGATGTCACGGTTGTAGTTTACTGTAGTCTTGCCATAAGTTTCCAAATGGAATGGGTCAATCATATTGACATCATCAAGGTCTGCAGTGGCAGCTTCATAGGCCAAGTTAACTGGGTGATGAAGCGGCAAATTCCAAACTGGGAAGGTTTCAAATTTAGCATAACCTGACTTGATACCATTGATTTGGTCGTGGTACATGTTAGACATACATGTCGCCAATTTACCAGAACCAGGACCAGGAGCAGTAACGACGATAAGGTTACGGCTAGTCTTGATATAATCGTTTTTCCCCATACCCTCAGGTGAAATGATATGGTTCATATCCGTTGGGTAGCCCTTGATAGGGTAGTGGATGTAAGACGTGATGCCATTTTTTTCCAATTGGTTACGGAAAGCATCGGCTGCAGGTTGACCAGAATACTGCGTAATAACAACAGAACCCACATAGATATTGAGCTCGTTGAACTTATCAATCAGACGAAGGACCTCTTGGTCGTAGGAAATGCCAAGGTCACCTCGAGCCTTAGAATGCTCGATATTGCTAGCATTGATGGCAATGACCACTTCGACCTGATCTTTGAGCTCTTGAAGGAGCTTGATTTTATTGTCAGGTTCATAACCAGGAAGGACGCGGGCAGCGTGGAAATCTTCCAACATCTTACCACCAAACTCCAAGTAGAGCTTGCCGTCAAACTGGTTAATGCGATCCAAAATATGGTCGCGTTGCAGATTCAAATACTGTTCAGAACTAAAAGCTTGTTTCTTCATAAATAAAAATACCTCTGAGAAAAATTATATCAAATGCCGAGGGTAAATGCTATTAGCGGGAGACGATTTATGGGAGAAAAAGAGGTGAAGTCAATCATGAAACGTATTTTTTTACGATAGTCCTTTAGAGTTATTATTTAATTGGAGTTCTCATCTCAACAGTTAGATTTTTAGATAACAATCACTTTAGAATATTGAATTTCATAAAGGTTTCACATTTGTCGTCTATAATTAGGATAAGAAAATGAAAGCGTCCTCACCTATCTTTGGTGTAGCTGAGGGCCAATGTCTTAAATGGAGGTGGAAGATGGTTCTCTTACAACAGGCAGTTGCTTATATTTTCCGCAAAAAAACACGGAATTTTATCCTTTTTCTTATTTTATTTTTGATATTATCTTGCTTGTATTTTTGTTTTTCTCTTATGCAAGTTGGTGGAGGAATGGAGGCACAAATCAGGAAGTCAAGTGGGGCAAGTTTTGATCTGGTAAGTAAAGAAAGAGGGAGTGCCTTTTCCTGGAAAGAGGGGGCAAAGATTAGTCATCTATCTGATGTGATGACAACGATACCTGAATATATAAGCCCAATACGACTAATCGATAAGAAGATCGTTACAGGAAAACAAACGGTGGAACGTGATGATCTTGATAATGAGGCTAATCAAGCCTTAGGAGCCACTTTTACTAAGGAAACAGGCCAAAGTGTTGATTTTAGGAGTGGTGCTTTTCAACTCCTTAAGGGGAAGCACATATCTGCTAAAAGGCAAATTATGATTCATGAATCGCTTGCTAGGAAAAATAAGCTAAGCGTCGGAGATAAGCTGACCTTGTCAAATTTCCAGATGACTGAAAGTGGAGCTAGGGAAATGACATTTGATATCGTTGGTATTTTTTCTGGCAAGAAGGAGGAGACATTTACTGGAATGTCCTCAGATTTAAGTGAAAATCAAGTCTTCCTCCATTATGAGGACTCTAGCCAGCTGCTTAATTTGACTGATAAGTTAGTGACAAAATTATCCTTTGGTATTAAGAATCCAGATATAATCGACCAAGTCATTAAACAAGTGGAACAATTAGATATCGATTGGTATCGTCTACGTTTGGACGAAGACCGAAAGGCTTTTGACTCCTTGAAGGAATCGTCTCAAGCGCTACAAGGAATCGTCAGAACGATGTTGATTAGTTTAATTGTTACAGGAGCAGGTATCCTCTCGTTTTTAATGGCACTATGGACGCGTGAGAGAAATCATGAGATAGGTATTCTTTTAGCAATTGGGAAGAGCAAGGGACGCATTTTTGCTCAATTTCTTATGGAGATATTGTTGGTGTCCCTTATGTCTTTGCTACCAGTCCTTGCTATTGGACGACTACTAAGTCGACTGTTTTTGCAAGAATTTATAGGACAGCAAGGACAGCAGCAGGCTCTTCAGTTATTAGATCAAATTCCTCAGGGACTACCTTTAGGGCTATCATATCTATGTCTTATAGTCTTGGTAATATTATCGCTCGGTGTGACAACAGGTCTCATTTGGCGCAAAACTCCAAAAGAAATCTTATCTAATATGAGTTAAGGAGAAAGGAACACTATGTTAGAACTCAAAGATGTTACGTATAGTTATCAAAATAAAAGTGAAGCTATCTTCTCGAAGGTGAATTATCGTTTCGAGAAAGGTAAATTTTATAGTATTATTGGGCAATCTGGAGCGGGAAAAACGACCTTACTTTCCCTTTTGGCAGGTCTTGATTATCCCAAGAAGGGGCAGGTCTTGTTTAACGGAGAAAATATCAAGAAAAAAGGCTCCAGTTATCATCGTAGACACCATGTTGCGCTTGTTTTTCAAAATTACAATCTCATTGATTATCTTACACCTTTAGAAAATGTACGACTTGTTAATAAAAATGCCGATAGGAAGATACTTTCTGAATTGGGATTAGATGAAAAACAAATTAATCGAAATGTCCTACAACTTTCAGGTGGGCAACAACAACGTGTAGCTATTGCGCGGGCTTTGGTTTCAGAGGCTCCGATTATCTTAGCAGATGAACCGACAGGAAATCTAGACGACGAAACTGCCAAGGATATTATTGCTATCCTTAAAAGAATGGCCTTAGATCGCCAAAAATGTGTCATAGTTGTTACGCACAGTAAGGAAGTTGCTCAGGCATCTGATGTGGTTTTAGAGTTGAAGAAGAAACAACTCATAGAAAAGAAAAAATAAAGAAAGGACTCTTATGTTTCGAAACGCTTTTGCATATATTACACGAAAATGGTCAAAGTCACTATTACTGTTAATTATTATTCTTTTGATGAGTACTCTTAGTTTGTTAGGACTTGCTATGCGAAGTGCAACCCAAGAAGCTGCATCCAAGAGTCTAGGGGCAATTACCAATAGTTTTTCAATGCAGATTAATCGTAACACGAATCCTGGAACTCCTCGAGGGGCTGGAAATCTTAAGGGAGAAGATATTAAAAAGATTAGTGAGGCTAAAGGGATTGTTTCGACTATAAAACGGATAAATGGTATTGGTGATTTACTAGATTATGAGATTATTGAAACAGAGCAAACGCTACAAAATCAATCGCCAGAACGTGCTAAAAATTTTAAGTCTACCTTGATGTTGACAGGAGTCAATGACTCATCAAAAGAAGATAAATTTGTTTCAGGTGCTTATAAACTAGTTGAAGGAGAACATCTAACCGATAAGGACCATAATCAAATCTTGATGCACGAAGGTTTAGCTAAAAAGAATGGTCTTAATGTAGGAGATAAAGTAAAGCTTAAATCTAATCTCTATGACGCTGATAACGAAAAAAGGGCTGATGAAACAGTAGAAGTGACTATCAAAGGTTTATTTTCTGGTCAAAATCAAGCTGCCGTTACCTATGCTCAGGAGTTGTATGAAAACACCCTCATCACTGATCTAGATACAGTAGCAAAACTCTATGGTAATACTGTAGAAACTGCCACTTATGAGGATGCCACTTTCTTTGCTAAAGGTGATCAAAATATTGATTCCTTGATAGCAAAGATTCAAAAGTTGGACATTAACTGGACCCTCTACGATCTTGTTAAGAGTTCATCAAACTACCCTGCTTTACAGGAATCTATTCTTGGGATGTATCGTGTGGCAAATCGTATGTTTATTGGAAGTCTCGTTTTTACAAGTTTATTGCTAACCCTTCTGTTGATTTTATGGTTAAATGCTCGTCGTAGAGAAGTTGGTATCTTTTTGGCCTTGGGACTTAAAAAGACACAGGTTGCGGGTCAATTTTTAATGGAATTACTGATGATTGCCTTACCAGCCTTTCTTTTATCATATGGTTTAGCGAGTTTCTTTGCCGAAAAAGTTGGTAAAACAGTCCTTTCCAATGTTACGGAAGGTATCAATAAGCAAATGACAAAAGAATCTCTAGCTGCAAATCTCGGTGGAGGGGCTGAGGCAGAAAGCTTCAGTAAGACTCTGACTCAGATTCATATGACAGTCCAACCTAAGCAACTTTTAGTAGTTATTCTAGTCGGTGGCTTTATCTTAAGCTTGGTATCCTTAATTTCTTCTCGCTGGCTTCTTCACAAGAAACCCAAAGACCTCTTAGTTGATGTTGAATGATAAGTTTGCTGCATCTATAAAAAACGGTATAATGGAAGAAAGAGACCATATATAGATTAAAAGGATAATGTATGAAGATACTAATCGTAGAAGATGAAGTCCTGATTCGCGAAGGGATGAGTGACTATCTCATGGAATGTGGCTATGAGGTCTTTGAAGCAGGCGATGGGCAGGAGGCCTTGGACCTCTTTCACAGAGAAGCGCCGGATCTGGTCTTGCTGGATATCCAGCTCCCTATTCTCAATGGCTTAGAAGTTCTCAAGAACATTCGCAAGACCAGCTCAGTCCCTGCCCTCATGCTAACGGCCTTCCATGACGAGGACTATAAGTTGACAGCCTTTGGAGAGTTGGCAGATGGCTACCTGGAAAAACCCTTCTCCTTGTCCCTCTTGAAGGTCCGTATCGAAGCTATTTTTAAAAAGCTTCAACCTTCACGGGTTTTCACCTATGGAGATGCACGGGTGGATTTTGAGAGTTATACCGCCAGTCTAGCTGGGCAGGCTATTTCCATGAACGCCAAGGAGTTGGAAATCTTGGAATACTTGCTCCAGCATGAGGGTAAGGCCCGGACCCGCTCTCAGATCCTCGATGCCGTCTGGAAGGAGACGGAGGAGATTCCTTTTGACCGGGTGATCGATGTCTATATCAAGGAACTACGAAAAAAACTAGAGCTGGACTGTATCGTCACGGTACGCAATGTCGGCTATAAATTGGAGAGACCATGACCAAACGGAGTATCTTTGCAAAAATCTTTCTGATCACCTTTGCCCTTTTTAGTAGCTTAGTCATCCTTCTACATGCTTCGGTTTACTTTATTTTTCCATCGACCTATATCGAGTCTCAGCGCCAGACGATTTTGAAGAAATCGCAAGCCCTGGCTAAGAGTTTCCAGGATCAGGAAGAAGGGACCATTGAGTCGGTCATCGACCTTTATTCCAAGACCAATGATATCAAGGTTTCGATCAAGGGCAAGGAAAAACAAAATGCCCTAGAGGTCAAGGATGACCTTCTCGTGAACCCTGACAGCCAGAACAATTCTCTGGTCATTGAAGAACGAAAAATCCAGACAAAAGAGGGGAAGGACTTGACCTTGCAATTCTTAGCAACTGTCGATTCCCAAAAGGAAGCGCGGGATATCAGTCTGGGCTTTCTTCCCTATAGTCTTCTTGCTTCCTTTGTCCTGTCAGTGATTGCCTCCTATCTCTATGCCCGCCTGATTTCTGCTCCGATCCTTGAAATCAAGCAGATGACCAAGCGGATGAAACGGCTGGATCGGACAGCCAGTCTTCCCATTCATTCGCAGGATGAGATCGGTGTTCTCAAGCAACAGATCAACGACCTCTATCATCATCTTTTAGAAGTGATCGACAATCTAGAGCAGCAGAAACAGGAAAATCTGAAGTTGGAGCAGATGAAGGTGGAATTCCTACGGGGGGCCTCGCATGAGCTCAAGACGCCTCTGGCCAGCTTGAAGATTATCCTAGAAAATATGCGAGATAAAATTGGTCGCTACAAGGATCGGGACCGCTACCTATTAGTTTCTCTTGACATCGTCGATGAGATGAATCAGATCGTCCTAGAAATCCTGTCCCTGTCCTCTGTCCAGGAATTGGCTGGTGACAAGGAGTGGATTCAGTTAGATGATGTGGTAAATCGCATACTCACTCAAAATCAAGTGTTGGTTGAGAATCGCTCCCTATCAATTGACAATTATCTTCCGGCAACTAGTATTTTCATGAATTTACCTATTTTGAAATTGGTTCTCTCAAATATCATCAGTAATGCAGTCAAGCATTCTGATAAGGGTGGAGTGATTCGAATAGGTTTAGAAAATGAAGGAACTGATTTTGTCATTGAAAATACGAGTGTATCTAAAGAAAATATTTCAACTAAAGCTCAGTCTAAGAAAGAAGGAGGATTAGGCCTTTTTGTGGTCAAATACCTTTTAGAGCATGAGGAACTTAGCTATAGATTTGAAGAAAGTTCTACGGGGAGGCGCTTTGTTATGGTCTTGCCCAAAAAGTAAAAAGCGACGGTTAAGGTATTAACTATCGTTTTTTTGTATTGTTAAAATAAGCAAAGGCTAACCTTACATTTCAACTCTATTATTTTTCAATATTACCAAAAGTTTAAGGAGTCTGGAGTATAGGTCATTGAAATGTTTTAAACAATGAAAGAAAACGCTTGCATAACTTCTAGAAAAACGTAAAATAGAACTATCAGACTCACGATAATAATAACTACGAGGAGTAGAATTATGCAAAAATACTGGTGGCACAAGGCTACAATTTATCAAATTTACCCCAAGTCATTCATGGATTCCAACGGTGATGGCATCGGTGACCTCAAGGGGATTACAAGTAAGTTAGACTATCTTCAAAAGCTAGGAATTACAGCTCTTTGGCTTTCTCCTGTTTATGATAGCCCAATGGACGACAATGGTTATGATATCGCTAATTATGAGGCTATTGCGGACATTTTTGGGGATATGAACGATATGGATGAGCTTTTGGTGGAGGCCAAGAAGCGTGATATTCAAATTATCATGGATCTGGTGGTGAACCATACTTCTGATGAGCATGCTTGGTTTATTGAAGCGCGTGAAAATCCAGAAAGTCTTGAACGAGATTTCTACATCTGGCGAGACAAACCTAATGAGTTAGTATCTATCTTTAGTGGCTCTGCTTGGGAATATGATGAGACCTCAGGTCAATATTATCTGCATTTCTTTAGTAGGAAACAGCCAGACCTCAACTGGGAAAATCCACAGTTGCGCCAGAAAGTTTATGACATGATGAATTTCTGGATTGATAAGGGAATCGGTGGTTTCCGTATGGATGTGATTGATATGATTGGTAAGATCCCAGATCAACTGATTGATACAAACGGTCCAAAACTTCACGATTACATCAAGGAAATGAACCAGGCGAGCTTTGGTAAGCATGACCTTCTAACCGTTGGTGAAACCTGGGGAGCGACACCTGAAATTACTAAACAGTATTCAAATCCTGATAATCAAGAACTTTCTATGGTTTTCCAGTTTGAACATATTGGACTTCAGCATAAGCCAGATAGCCCTAAATGGGAGTATGAGAAGGAGTTGGATGTTACAGCACTTAAGGCTATTTTCAATAAATGGCAAACTGAGTTAGAGTTGGGACAAGGGTGGAACTCACTTTTTTGGAATAATCATGATCTGCCTCGTGTTCTCTCAATGTGGGGAGATACCGGTACCTATCGTGAGAAATCAGCCAAGGCCTTGGCCATTCTCCTACATCTCATGCGTGGGACACCTTACATCTATCAAGGCGAAGAAATCGGCATGACCAATTATCCTTTCCAAACGCTTGATGAGGTTAATGACATCGAGTCGCTCAACAA
>ERZ827108.4191-NODE-4191-length-10872-cov-5.266340_pt1 | contig 10872 bp, 10 predicted proteins | sample MGYA00519921_ERZ827108 | MGnify/ENA primary metagenome ERZ827108 (study PRJEB31778, sample SAMEA3449258) | human gut metagenome | biome: human gut; feature: human-associated habitat; material: faeces | place: United Kingdom | collected 2010/2012 ... | reverse complement strand
TGCTAAGACTTCGTGCCGGGCTGACTATCCGGCAGGCTGCGGAGGCGGTCGGGATTTGCAGGCATACGCTGATGAATTATGAGAATGAGGGAGCGAAAGGTAATAATAGATACATGTCAATGCAAAGGTTCAGTAAATTTTAATCAGTATAAACCATGTGGGTGGAAACCAATAGATTTCCACCCACACTCGCTTTCTTTTGTGACGCCGGATCGTTCCGGCAATCCATGACGTATGATTTATTCCCTGTTTTTCAGAACCTCGGCAGGCGTGATCTTACCGAGCTTTCTGACAAGAATAGCGGTTATAACATAGTAAACGGCCATTGTTCCGGCAAAGATTATCGGATAAATATACAGCGGAAATACAAGGTTTATTCCGCTTGTGACATTCGGGATAAACAGCGGAAATACCTTATCTATGATAAGCTTTGAAAGCGGAATCTCTATGAGCGCACCTATTGCTATAAGCAGCGCATTTCCGTTGAGATAAAGCCTCTTTACGTCCCTTGTCTTGTAGCCGAACACCTTGACGAGTGAAATTCCGAACGAGGCGCGCTCTACCATAACATTAAGCATAAGGAACATTACCGCAAAGAAAATTATTATCGCTATCACGATCAGCATAACGATCATGGACATCATAAGCTCCGTGAAAACAGCCGCGGAACGTTCAATATCAGTCTTGGTGGTCGTACCGTAAAGTCTGCCCTCGTCTATATCAAGCGGCTCATCGGAAAGGACGCAGTTGTAATAATCATCGTCCTCGCCAAAAAGTTCCCGCATGCTGTCGATATCCATAAATACCATAAGCCCTGCGCTTTCGCCGCATGTATCGGCAACAGTGAAAGCATAGTCCATTGAATTTGCGCTGTCGGTGAGTATGAATTTATCTCCGGTCGTTACTCCGTAGCGTTCCACCACTGATTTGCTAGCTGTGATAAGGCTCTTACCCTTGTGTGTTTCTGCATTGTAATATTTGTTATCGCTGTCGATACCCATTACGGTTACGTCCAGATTATATCCCAGCTGTTCCTTTGAAAGCGTTTTTGCAAAGCAGGCTTCTCCGCCCTCGGGGACTGTGGATTCAGGGTATTTCAGCGTATACATGTATTCATATTTTGTGTCGCGGATAGTATCTATCCTTACGTTTTCGCAGAGATAATAGCAGTCAACGCCGAGCATGAGAACAAGCAGCGAAAACAGCATACTCAGAAGAACGGTTATCCCCGTACGCATCTCGCGCAGCATCTGCCTTATCTGGAATCTGCGGATAAAGTTCTTGCTCCTGATTCTGACACTGCTGTAACGCGCTGTTTTCTGTTCGTTGCGGATAAGCGAAAGCGCAGTCTGCGAAAGGCGCTTATTGATGACGAGCGTGTTCACTATCATTGAGATAACAGGCGGCATTACAACGCTGTATATTATGAGGTACACAGGATAAACCGGCGCAAATACAGGGAGCGAGAAATACGCATATGTATCGAGCATCTGATAATTCAGACCCACCGGTGAAAAGCCGATAAGCATACCGATTATTCCGCCTATGAATGCAACGATGGTCGGCAGGGTTATGTAATGCGCGATAAGATCCTTTTTCTTTGCACCAAGCGCGTAAAGAGCGCCGATAACGCTGCTTTCGCGCTGTATCTGATGAATCACGAAAACCGAGATAACATAAGCCAGGAGCATCATAAGTATAACGCCCACGCCAAGTCCCGCAAGCCTGTTCATTATCACATCGCCCTTTGCGCCGGCGATACGTACATTCTCCGCCCTCTTTACAAACATCGTAAGGTTGTCGAGGTCAACATCGAAAACCTCGTCCAGCAGCTTGTCGGTTTCCGTTTTAAGCTCAGAAATTCCGTCCGCAAGCTCAGAAGCGCCATCGTAGGCGTCCTTTGTGCCGTCCGCCAGTTCCTTCGAACCGTCAAGCGCGTCCTTCACGCCGCCGGAAAGCTTCTCAGAGCCGTCCAGCGCCTCCTTTGCTCCGGTCGAAAGAGCAGCCGCACCGTCAGCCGCCGTGTGAACGCCGTCCGCGTAGGTTTTTGCGCTGTCAAGCGAGGCTTTAAGCTGCGTAAGTTCTTCGCTCTGCGTCATACCGATCAGCATATCGAAAAATTCACCGTAGTTATCGGCGGTGAGCTCGATACCCTGCCCCATCGCGGCAAAGCTCTGCGAAGCCTGGGCAAGCAGCGCGTCTAATATTTCGGAAGCACCGCCCGAGATCATCTCCCCGGAATCGCCAAGCGCTTTCATACCGTCCGATAATTCGTCCGCACCGCCGGAAAGCTCGTCTATTCCGTCTGTAAGCTTCACCGAACCGTCGTAAAGCTCACCAAGCCCGCTGTGGAGCTCGTCTGCTCCGTCCGAAAGGTCCTTCATGCCGTCCTTAAGCTCCTGCGAACCGTCATAAAGCTCATTTATGCCGTTACGGAGATCGTCGCGCTGCTGCAGGGCTTCCCCGACCGTTTCAAGATAATATTTATCGGTAACGTCCTTGTAGTTGAACTCAAAATCCTTTATAGTTTCCTTGAGTTCCTCGTCAGTCGCTTTGCCGTTCAGGAGATAGGCATAGCAAAGGTCCTCCGCCTGCTGCGAGGTATCGTTTCTGATATAGTCGTACTGTTCGTCGGAAACAAACAGAAGTCCGAATCCGACGCTTGAAACCGCCGTATCCGAGAACTTGTCAAACGGAGCGTCATAGTCGGGAGTTGTGCCTATGCCAACGATCTCAAATTCGATACCGCCGGCTGTAAGACTGTCGCCGACCGCCAGGGAATGCTCCTCGCAGTAGCGTTTTTCAGCGACCGCTTCGTTCATTTTTTCGGCATATCTGCCGCTGTCAAGCTCCACAAGGTCGATATCGCTCCTGTTCTTAAAAACGCGGAGCTTTGAACCGTCCCCGGCAAAGACGTCAATGCTGAAATGCCTTTCAAGCGTGACGCCCATGTCGGTTATCTGATTTTCCTGCTCATCGGTGAGGGGGATAAATACTCCGAACTGACCGTCCTCCACCCTGTTCATTTCGCCGTGTTCGTCCGACCTAACTATGATGGTATCTACGCTGGAAACCACCGCAACGATAACATACATTCCAAACACGATAAGCAGCACCAGTGCGGCATATCGCGCAAAATTCGATTTAAGCTCGCGCAGGAGCCTTTTCCTAAGTACCTTGTTCATTACAGATCCTCCAGCTCGGCAGCAGGTATGCGGGTTTCGTTAAGATAATCCTTTCTGATGAGTCCGTCCTTGACGATTATAACTTTATGCACCATATTCTTGATAGCATTATTGTGAGTTACAATAAGCATTGTCGTGCCATATTTCTGGTTGACCTTTTCAAGAAGGACAAGAATATCCTTGGAGGTTTTCGAGTCGAGCGCTCCGGTTGGCTCATCGCACAGAAGCAGCTTCGGATTCTTTATAAGCGCCCTGGCTATTGCGCATCTCTGCTGCTGACCGCCCGAAAGCTGCGACGGGAACTTGTACCTGTGCTCGGAAAGTCCCAGCGTTGTGAGAAGTTCCTCCATGTCCAGCGGAGATTCGGAAAGGTATTCGCAGACCTGAATGTTTTCCTCGACAGTGAGGTTCGGAACAAGGTTATAGAACTGGAAAATGAACCCGAGATTTTCCTTTCGGTAGTCTGCCAGCTTGTCGGGCTTCAGACCGAAAATTTCCTTTCCATCGACCTTTACTGAACCGCTGTCCATCGTATCAAGACCGCCTATACAGTTGAGAAGCGTGGATTTCCCGGAGCCGCTCGTGCCCTGTATAACGCACATCTGTCCCTTTTCAACGCCTGTGCTCACGCCCTTCAGGACCTGAATATAGCTTGCGTCGGTTCCGTAGCTTTTCTTTACGTCTTTGATCTCCAGATACATTTTCTTTCCTCCGAATTCTTAAAAGTTCGCCGCATAACACTGTTATGCAATATGCGTATTATTTGCCGCCCGAAAGCGGCTTATAAATGCAGAAACGCTCTTTCAGACGTTTCGTTTTACCAAATGGCAATCTCTGAAGTTAACCCAGGATAACGCTGTTATGTCAAACCTATTATTTTAGCCGCCGACCGGCGGCTAAAATTTCAGTCCTGAACTATCATAGTGAACCAGATATTTATCAGGAACTCCATTATCCTCCTCATGTGGAGCTTTGCCTTTTCCACATCTCTTTCATGCGTCAGAAGGTGCGTGTATGCGTCAACGCTGATGTGAGTTACCCAATGGAGCATATATTCGTCAACGTGATATCCAGGCATTTTCTGCACTGCCCTGTCAGCCGAAGCCCGAAAGCCCCGCTCAGTCATATCGACCACCATATCGACCGCGTTTTCGTACTCTGAACCCTGCGCCTTTGTCAGCAGGAGTATAAACACGTCATAATACTGATACATATACTCGACGAGAGCGTCAAGTCCACCGTGTGTTTCAATATGGTATTCAGCTGTCAGAACCGCCGGATCGTCGCTTACCATTTCCTCGGCGTCATTCATATAATGCTCGTTCAGCAGCCGGCAAAGCTCTTTAAGCGGCGGATCGACAATGGCGGCAAAAAGGTCGTTTTTATTCCTGAAAAAGAAATACAGCGCCCCGGTCGTAACGCCTGCGTCGGCGCATATCTTTCGCAGCGAAGCTTTCATATATCCCTTTTCAGAGAATTCAGCCAGCGCACTTTTCAGCAGCTTTTCTCTAGTTTCAAGTTCATCGCCCATTTTGTCACCTTCCTCACCGTCTCACATAACATTGTTATCTTAGCACAAATACGCGCTCTTGTCAATAGCTCTGCACTGATTTCAGCATATTACACAAAGAAGCAACATAACACTGTTATACACATTGTGTATTCCAACAAATAAAGTTTCAGCTTATCTGAAAGCATCCAATATGTGACCTGCTGTTGCCAAGGGCGGAATTTCCGAAAAAGTGGTTGTAAAAGGTATAGAATAGTGCTATAATAAAAAAGCGGATCTGCCATTGGCGCACTATCCTAATTACCCGCATACAAAGAGCAGCTGATGAAAAACAAAACTGCCTGCTCCATTCAGACATTTCCAGATTTTTTGGAGCATTCCGCGACTGAACGGAGCAGACATATATAACCTCCTGCTGATAAAATATATTAGGGTTCCCGGACGGAACCTAATTTCAAAGCACAGAGTTATACAAAACTAACCAGAGGCACATAATGAACAAGAAAAGGATACAGCCCAAGGATCTTATAACTGTCGGAATTTTCTCTGCAATAATAATGGTGGTATGCTTCGCGGCGTCAATGCTCGGATTTATTCCGATATTCATTCCGCTGCTGTCGGTAGTCGTTCCGCTTGTGTGAGGGATCCCATTCATGCTTTTCCTGACAAAGGCGCAGAAATTCGGCATGGTGACTATTATGGGACTTATCGTCGGACTTGTCGCCGACCTTATAATGCGTTCCGGAGAGTACAAAAGCACCGTTAAGGGCGTTATGGGCTACGGAGTTTATTCCCTTGGCATGATCGGCAACTATATCCCGATAATCTTTGCCCGGGACAGCTACGGAGAAATGCTCCTCGGCAGCGGATTCAGCCAGGAGTACGTTGATACCATGATGGGATATATGCCCGACTGGTCGCTTCTTCCGCTGCTCGCCGCAAGCTTCGTTTCCGGGGTTGTCGGCGCCCTCATCGGCAAGGCGCTGATGAGAAAACACTTCGTCCGTGCAGGTATCGCGTGATGGCGAATACCCTATCGGCAGTCCGCACGGGTAAGCGCTCCGTATTCGACCCGCGCACCAAAATATTGCTTGTCATTATGGTCATCGCTATCATGATGAGCGACGGAGGGGCGCTGATTCTGTGCCTGAGGTGGGCGCTTACCGCAGTGCCGTTTATTCTTCTGCTGTCGGAGCGGAAATTCCGGACGGCGTTCATCTACGCCGGAGTTTATACGGCGGCTTACATCTCGCAGATACTGCTTATGCCGATAGCTTCCGGCGCAGTGAATTTCCTGCTTGTTGCGCTGGGTATCGCGGCGCGGTTCATGCCGGGTATCGCGATGGCTTCCTATATGGTCGGAACGACGACGGTGAGCGAGTTCATGGCTGCGATGGAGCGCATGCACATTCCGCAGAAAATTACGATCCCCATGTCCGTGATGTTCCGGTTTTTCCCTACGGTCGGGGAGGAGTACGCCAGCATAGGCGACGCAATGCGTATGCGCGGAATACGCTTCGGCGGCGGAAAGCCGGCGAAAATGCTGGAATACCGCATGGTACCGCTTATGATATCCTGTGTGAAGATAGGTGACGAGCTTTCCGCGGCGGCGCTCACCCGGGGATTTGGCGCTCCGGTGAAGCGCACGAATATCTGTAAGATAGGATTCGGCGCATTGGATTTTTTCGCGCTCCTGCTGTGCGCGGCGGCGTTCGCGGCAATGATAATCAGCAAATTCATCTGACAGGAAGAAAACATGATCGAAATACAGAATGTGAATTTCAGATACAGCGGCGGACGTGACGAGGCAGGCCTGCACAACATTACGCTCACTGTTCCGGACGGCGAGGTACTGCTGGTCTGCGGCGGCTCCGGCTGCGGAAAATCCACGCTGACGCGGCTTGTCAACGGGCTTATCCCGCATTTCTATGACGGGGAGCTTTCCGGAAAGGTCACCGTGAACGGTCTGGATATCGCGGAGGCTCCGCTGTACGATACCGCAAAACTGGTTGGTTCAGTGTTCCAGAATCCGCGTTCGCAGTTCTTCAATGTGGATACCACCAGCGAACTCGCATTCTCCTGCGAAAACATGGGAATGCCGGAATCCGAGGTGCGCTCCCGGGTGGAACGGGCTGTCAATGAGATGAACCTCAAACCACTGCTGGACAGGAGCATTTTCGAGCTTTCAGGCGGAGAGAAGCAGCGTATCGCCTGCGGCTCCGTGAGCACGCTTTCACCGGAGGTCATGGTGCTTGACGAACCTACTTCCAATCTGGATTTTCCGGGCATTGAGAGTCTGCGTAATATCATAAGTCTGTGGAAGTCCCAGGGGCGCACGGTGATGATCGCGGAACACCGTCTGCACTTCCTGAAAGACATTGCGGACAGGGTTATTTACATGGAGTCCGGGGATATAAGGGAGCAGTTCAGCGGTTCGGAATTTTTCGCGAAGCCTGCCGTATTCTTTGAGGAGCACGGACTGCGCGCTCCGGAGTTATCATCGGTTTTCAGCCGGGAGTTTCCGGAACATAAGCCGGCCGGGACGTTTTCGCTGAGGGATTTCAGCTACTCCTACAAAAACGGAGTAACGGCGCTCGATATACCGAATGCAGAGCTTCCGCTGGGCTCAGTTATCGCAATCATCGGCAGCAACGGCGCCGGAAAAACAACGTTCATGCGTTCGTTCTGCGGGCTTCTCAAAAAGTGCAGGGGAACGCTTGAACTGGGCGGCAAATCGCTCAATTCCAGGAAGCGAATAAAGTGCTGCTACCTTGTCATGCAGGACGTGAATCATCAGCTATTCACCGAAAGTGTTCTTGACGAAGTTCTGCTTTCAATGGATAACGAGGATATCCCGGCGGTTGGGGAGATACTCCGCAGTCTTGACCTGCTGGAGCTGAAGGAATTCCACCCGATGTCGCTTTCCAGTGGGCAGAAGCAGCGTGTGGCGATAGCGTCGGCACTGGCTTCCGGGAGGGAGTTCATCGTGTTCGACGAGCCTACGAGCGGGCTTGGCGCAGGACATATGCAGCAGGCAGCGGATTGCATACTTTCGCTGAAAAAGCAGGGCAGGAACGTGATGATAGTCACGCATGACCCGGAGTTCATATCGCGCTGCTGCGACTATGCGGTGCGGATAGAGCACGGCGGCATTTCGGAGCAGTATGCGCTTGACCGGAGCGGTCGCGAGAGGCTCCGTGAATTCTTTGTCGGAGTTGCGGAATGGTAAACGTAGACGGCGAGATTGGCAGCAACATGCGCAAGGCCTGCGAGGACAAAATGTGCGCGGTCTATCAGCTCAAGGACGACGCCGGCGATGGACTTATGACGTTCTACCAGGTGTTTCCCGGTTGTATGCTGATTTATAATGATTTTCACATGGAGCATTGTAATTCCCGCTTTGTCCCGAATGCGGACATGTTCTGCATAGACCACTGTCGTGAGGGACGGCTGGAATGGCAGTCCGGCGACCGCTATTTTTACATAGAGGGCGGCGATATGCAGGCGAATTCCCGGCAGAAGCACTGCGGTGAATTTTCGTTCCCGCTGAAGCACTACCACGGACTGACTGTCGGATTCGACATAAACCAGGCGGAGCAGTCGCTCCCGCACGTTATGGAGGGGTTTTCCGTTGACCTGCGGAAGCTCAGGGACAAGTTCTGCGCCAACGATAAAACTTTCGTAATGCGCGCTGGAAAGCAGATCGAGCATATTTTTTCGGAGCTTTACGACCTTCCGGAAAAGGTGCGCCAGCCGTATTTCAAGATAAAGGTACTGGAGCTTCTGCTGTTCCTGGACGCGCTGGAGATACCGGCGGACTGTGGCGAGCGGCAGTATTTCTACAAGGCGCAGGTAGATAAGGCGCGGGATATCGTTACGCTGCTGACTTCAAATCTGGAACGCTGGTACACGCTCGAGGAGATTTCCGGGAAATTCGATTTTCCGATGACCTCGCTGAAAAGGTGTTTCCAGGGAATTTATGGCTGCACTATCGCCGCATACATGAAGGAATTCCGCATGAACGCGGCGGCGGGAATGCTCAAACGCACCGACGAGCCGATAATCTCGATAGCCTCCCGGGTGGGGTACGACAATCCGGGGAAGTTCGCCGCGGCGTTCCGTTCCGTGCTCGGAGTGACCCCGAGCGAATACCGCAGGCTGTATGCCTGAACGGAGCATTCAGGACGGCATGGCAACGTCTGCCGAAATGGGATAAATATCCGCGCATCGCAGTGGATATTTATCCCATTCTATTGTTGCTCTTAGTTCTTGAATAAAATGTGTAATGCATATTGACAATATCAGATCACAATACGTCAAATCCAAAAAATGTCTTATTAAATTGGCTAAAAGTTGCATTTGAATGGCTTTATGGAAACAAACTTTTGTTGATAAATAACATTGACTTATCATGCGGATTATGCTAAAATATTAAAGCAAACTGAATAGCAAGGGTTTTATTGGAAACGTACATTCTCCGAATGATTAACGAACAACACTTATGCTGCAACGTTAATATAGGAGGATTTTTTTATGCCCAAGAACTTATTTCAGGAAATCATTTTCACGATAATTATGGTCATCGTGATGGTCTACGCGATGATATGCTACAACATTGCGCTGAGCACCGGAGGAATGTCGAATTTCGTGTTCCTCGCCGCTTTTAAGGAGCTTGCTGTCATGGGTCCCATCGCATTTGTGCTTGATTTCTTCCTTGTCGGAAAAATCGCAAAAGCAAAGGCGTTCAAGATGGTCGATGCCAGAAAGGACAATCCGTTTCACCTCGTTATCGCAATATCTGTCGTGTCAGTTATCTTCATGTGTCCGCTGATGAGCCTTGCTGCGACCCTGCTTTTCAAGGACGCAGGCGGCGATTTTGTCGCTGTATGGCTCCAGACAACGGCGCTGAATTTCCCGATGGCGCTCTGCTGGCAGCTTTTCTTTGCAGGTCCCGCTGTAAGATTTGTTTTCTCCCTTATTTTCAGGGAGAAGAAAAGCGCAGCCGCTGAAAGCGAAGAGGCTGCGTAATTTATGTTTCTATAATAACAGCACCGGAAGTGATTTTCGTTCACCTCCGGTGCTGTTTGTCATCAAGGGATAATCAGACACCGCCGTAATGTTTTTTCTTGTCAAGCACAATCGTAACATCTTCCACCAAAAGATAATGTAATTCACTGCCGTCATTTTACGCCTTGACTTTTCACGCAGAATACGGTATAATATATAACAGAAACAGGTCAAAAGCGCGGTTATGCAGGCGGCATTAACCACCTGGCATATCGTGACGTAAAATTAATATGTAAAATTATTATGCGTGTGATGTTCCGGAGCGCATGAATGAGCATTGTAAGGGTGGTTTTGCCAAAACAGTAATAGGCGGAAATGCCAAAATAAAATGTTCGGTGAGTCCGACCGCCGGTAGAACTTTTTTAGAGAACGCTTTTCCTCACTTTGGCAATAAACTAACGTTTTTGACGCGGCTTTAGAGTTTCAGTCCGTAAACCGCCAAAAAACACGGAGAACACTATGGACAATGAACTTATCAGCCGTATAGCAGAATTATTAGAACAGGTTTCAGACGAAAACGAATTTCTATACCGGAAATCTACCGGTGAAATAATCGACAGAAATCCTGAATTCATTGACGAAAGAACTTCGGAAGATATAGAGGTCAACGAACAGGATTATATTCTTCTACCCACGCAGTACGATATTCACGAATATCAAATCATGAAAGACTTTGCGTTGGAATGCCCATATGAACAGATGAGAAAACGAATGCTCGCTTCGCTTCGGGGAAGCGGATCATTCCGACGGTTCAAGGACGCGGTTTATTATCTTGGGATTCGCGACGACTGGTTTGCATACAGAACTAAACGATTCAGTGAAATTGCAGAACAATGGTGCATACAAAACGGACTGCTGTAAACAAAGTACAGCACCGTACAATATAGAAGTCCCCCGCAAAGCCATGGCTCTGTGGGGACTTTTCATTTTACAAGGCTCACTTCAGAAGTTCCAGTATCTCATCAGAGGTCATGCTCATGATATTTCCGGAGTGCTCCCCGCCGCTGAGTACGATATCCGCAAGACCGGATTTTGCCTGCTGGAGTTCTCGTATTTTCTCCTCGATTGTGTTCCGGGTGATGAGCTTATAGATCTGCACGTTTTTCTTCT
>ERZ827108.4184-NODE-4184-length-10890-cov-16.744162_pt1 | contig 10890 bp, 8 predicted proteins | sample MGYA00519921_ERZ827108 | MGnify/ENA primary metagenome ERZ827108 (study PRJEB31778, sample SAMEA3449258) | human gut metagenome | biome: human gut; feature: human-associated habitat; material: faeces | place: United Kingdom | collected 2010/2012 ... | reverse complement strand
TCTTCGCCTCAATTATGAAACGGATATGACCGAATGGGAACATCTGTATGATGGGACATCGGTCATTGAGCAGGGATATGGCGAAACATACGACAATCATCGTGATTATGGAAAGATACGTTACATTGTCCGCACCTATCCCGTGTCGGAAAAGATGCGTACCACATCGGACTACACACAGGAGTTCGTATTCACGAAAGATATATCAGAGGGTTATGACCACGAAGTCACGCTCGACCTCTTGCCCGGCAACTACAATGTGATGGTATGGTCGGACTTGGTGCAGACAAGCGGTGACAGCCATTTCCACAATGCCGACAACTTTGCGGAAATCAGACTGCAAGGCGACCACAAGGGAAACAATGACTACCGTGATGCTTTCAGAGGTACGAACAACATAACTCTTGTAGCGGATATTGTGGAGCATCTGCCGGATACACTGGATATAGTGATGCAACGACCGCTTGCAAAATTTGAATTCATTACCAATGATTTACAGGAATTTATAGATAAAGAGATTGAATATCTGAAAAAAGAAGCCGCTACACGTGGAGAAAATGCCCCGACACGAGTTGATACAGATAAGTACAAGGTCGTATTTCATTATTCGGGATTTATGCCTAACACCTATAATATAAATACAGACAAACCTATCGATTCTGCAACGGGAGTAATGTTTGAATCAAGACTCGGGATATTAAATGATAATGAAGCATCATTGGGATTTGACTATGTATTCGTAAACGGAAAGGAAGCCGGAGTATCCGTTCAAATTGGGTTGTATGATGGGGAAGATAGGCAGATTGCTCTGTCTGAACCTATTGATGTATCTCTAAGGAGAAGTTATCATACAATACTGAGAGGATCTTTCTTGATGCAACAGGCAACGGGAGGTATAGTTATAAATCCTGATTTTGATGGAAACCATAATATAGTAATTGACTGACAATGAAGATATATAGATATATTGGATACTTATTCTTTGCTTTTGCAACCTCGATAATGTCTGCTTGTACTGATGAAGATATGTTGGGGCAGAGTGGAGATAGCGTGAACATAACATTCCGTCCGTCGTTGGGCGGTGAGTTGAATACCCGTGCCATAGGAGATGCTACAGGTATAGACCAACTGGTTGTTGCTGTTTACGAAGGGAACGGGACATTATCAAAAACATTCTCTTATTCGGAGGATTGGAACACTGTTCAGCAAGATGGTATAACACTCTCATTGATTGAGGGTCGAACATATAATATCATCTTCTGGGCGCAGGATGCTGACAATAAGGCATACAGTCTGACCGATGACGGAAAGATAAGTGTAAACTACGAAGAATATCTGAATGATGGGTTTTCCCAAATGGAGCAGTTGGATGCTTTCTATGCTACCGAAACAGTGACTGTAGGGGCACAAAAGGTAGAAGATAAGGGAACAATTTATCTTACTCGTCCGTTAGCTCAAGTCAACTTTGCGGACAATACCACAAAGCCAGTTCAGGAAACACATAAGGCGGTGGTTACCTTTCACAGATTCCCCACTTCTTTTGACCCGTTCTCTGGTATGGTTACAATGTCCGAAAGTGACATGTCTTTCATCTTTAAGGATTTTCCAGAAGAAGAGACTTTGAATATCAACAATTCTTCATATTACTATGTAGCGAGCAATTATCTGTTTGCTCCAGCAGAAGGAACCACCTCTATTGAAGCTACTCTCGACTTACAACAGATTGATGGTACATCCATCAACACCTTTGAGTTCAGTGGTGAAAAGGCCATTACATTGGAGAAGAATAAAAAGACCAATGTACTTGGAGCCATTGTTCTTCAGCCTGAAACTTGGAGTGTATGGAATGGTGAAATCCCGACAGAATCAACTCTGACAACTGACCCGGAGAATCAGAATCGTTATATCATTGATGAAGCCAATGATGTGGCTTGGCTAAGTGTTAAGGAGAATGCTCAAAGCCTTGCTGCCAATAGCACTTTCGTGATGACTGTCGATGTGGATATGAACAACGGCAGTGGTCTTACGGCTATACAACTCCCTTCGGGAAGTACATTGGACGGTGATGGACATACCATCAAAGGCTTGCAGTTAGAAAATGCTCTCTTGGGGGATGTAACAGACATTACTGTCAAGAACTTAACCATAGAAGAAACAACAGTGGCAAATACATCTGCCGATGTGACCCATATAGGAGTATTGGTTAATACACTCAAAGGAAGTAATACATTCAGCAATATCCATATAAAGAGTTCATCCGTCAGCACACAAAATGGAGCTGCAGGTGGTATTGTAGGATATATTTCCCGTAAAGACCCGAATAATAGGGAAGAGACATTGACAGTAACCTTTGATGATTGTCACGTAACAGAAACAACAGTAAGCGGTACACAAAGTGAAGGTCATTTTGTAGGCCTGTTTCGTGGTTATGATAATAAAGAAACTTTGCAATTCAATAATAATTGTACACTTACACTTTCTGCGACCGTAAGGTCGGCTGATGAATTTGTATCTCCTTATCGTGAGGGTAATGAGGGCGCTTGGCTGGCAGACAATGACTATTCTAAATATGATGCCTGGTTAGGTGATGAGGAATGCTATCGTGGCACTGTAATGTATGGCGCTAATCGCTTTATCCCCTGTTGGGATGGTATAACTAAAATCACACCGCTTACAGATGGAACTACCAAATTGATTTATTCGGCATTTGACTTGGCTAATTGTGCAGGAACAAATCCAGGCACGATTAAATTTATGCAACATGTAGATATGGGAGCGAAGAACTTTGCTCCATTGACAAATATATCCAAACTTTTGGGTGAATATATGACTATCTACAATTTAAAAGTAGAAACGACCTTTAATACCAATTCATGGGACGGTGGTGGATTTATAAGAAGATGTGGAACTGCTACAATTCAAAACATAACCTTCAATAATGCTAATGTAAAAGTAACTCATGCTGAAGGCAGTGATGGTGACGCTTATGCTTCGATTGTTTGCGGTACTGCCGAAGGGAACAATACTTTGGAAAATGTCAAAGTTATCGGAGGAAAATTGTATGGATGCAACAAAATGGGAGGACTTGCCGGTTATATTACGGGAACGTTCTCTGCTACGGGTTGTGTTGTCGATGGATTAAGCATTGAGAACTATGATTCCGGGGGTAAAGATTCTTTTGGATTCAAAGCCAACGGCGAGGTTGGCGGAGCATTTGGCTTTATTGCGGCAAACGCAACCATCTCAGGATGTTATGTCAAGAATACAACTCTAAATTGTGTCGGTGTTAATAATGGAAAAGTTTTTTTGACTAAAAAATATGCCGGGCGACATGTTAATGAATTTATTGGAGATATTCGTACGACATCCGGACAGACCATTACCATTACATACGATGAGAAGAATTTTAGTAACAATACCTATAAAAATCGAAAAGACCAATATTCGCAATGCAAATATATCGGTCATTGCTACTATACCAGCATAAGTGTATTGGGGATTGGTATTACTGATACAATGGGAAAAGTTTATGTAAATGGTACTTCTATTACTGTAGCCAAAAATTATTAATCAATATGAAAAAATTAATCTATCTACTATTGGCAATGCCACTGCTCTTTACATCGTGCAGTAAAGACGAAGGGATGGCGAGTGAAGAAACAGTTCAGGTAAGCTTCAGTACAGAACTGCCGAAACGAATTGGCACACGTGCAGGTACGACCGATTTGAATGTGAATAAGGTGGTGTGTGCCGTATTTGAGGACGGAGAAGAAATCAGCTCCTTGCGTGAAGTTATTACAATTCAAGAGGGGGAAGACATCGTATTTGCTCCTCGCTTGATTAAAGGTCGTACATACGATGTTGTCTTTTGGGCTATGAAAGACGACAATTATGATGTGGACGATATGACAGCCATTACTCGTGCTTCGGGAGCAACTGCTGCTGAAAGTGAATTTGACGCATTCACAGAAAGTGTAGAGGTCGAAGTAACAGGCTCCAAGTCGGAAACAGTAACGCTCAGGCGTCCATTAGCACAACTAAATCTTGGTGTAACCCAAGATGATTGGGATGCAGTGGCAAGCGAAAAAACTTTTGCAATGACGCCTACAAAAATGGTTATAACCCTGACAGGGAAAGATACATTCAACGCCCTCACAGGTTCTGCCATCGGAGAAGATAAAGAGGTGACATATACTCTTGATGTGTCCGGTGAAGACCTTGTGGCTGGAGAAGTGACCTACAAAAGTATTGCAATGTGCTATGTATATCCCGATGCTGGACAAGAGAATATAGATATTACGTACACTATCTATGACCAAGACGATAACGTAATTCGTGAGGATGTAACCATTCAAAACATTCCGTTGGAAAACAACTATCGTACAAATGTGGTAGGCGGTCTGTTGACAGGCACAATTACATATACCATCACTTTCGAGAAGGATTTCAATACGACAGAAAATAACGAGACAATAGAATAAAGTATAACCCTCAAAATTAATTCAATTTCAAGAAATAGAGTCAGATAGTATAAATAAACAAATGGAATCCTCATGTGATTCTTTTAAAATCTCTTTATGGAGATTTCTACTATGATGAATTGCCCCTAAGGAATAATCCTTATGAACACTGGACGAGATCCGGCATATGTAAATATGTGGGAAAGCGTGAAAAGAAAGAAAATAATATAAACTTTTATTATTAATTTAAAAAATTCAAAAGATGAAAAAGAATTTGTTTATGAGTATGCTTGCAATAGCAGGTATGCTGTTTGCGACCTCATGTTCGCAAGACGAATTGCTTAACGAACCCACAACGGACGATTACGTTAGTGCAAAGTTCACAATTGGTACATCAGATGGTATTGCCACCCGTGCAACAATCGGAAATGGCACAAAAGCAGATAAGGTTGCTTGTGCTGTTTATGACGAAAAAGGTGCCGAGTTGAGGGATTTATACGCTATTCGCGATGTAGTAGATATGAAGGCTACTTATGAAATTCGTCTGGCAAAGGGTCAGAAATATCGTGTAGCATTCTTTGCTTACAATTCTACAGCTGATGCATATGATGTAACCTACTTGACAGACATTAAAGTAAAAGATTCTCAGAACTCAAATATTGAGAACCGTGATGCATTTACAGCATATGTTGACGTTGATGCGACAGTGAATACCATCAACGAGGATGTAACTCTTTACCGTCCATTTGCCCAGCTTAACTTGGGTGTAGATAATACAGAATGGACTGATGCCGTGAAGGCTGGCGTTACAGTTGCCAAGAGCAAAATTGTTGTTACTAATGTTTACAATCAATTCAGTGCATACGACAATGCTGTTGTCGCAACAGCAGAACCTGTAACAATGACATTTGCGATGAATACCATTCCAAGCGAAGAGCTTGAGGTGGATGTTGACCGTGATGGTACAATCGCTAATACAGAAAAGTTCAAATATCTTGCATTGAACTATCTTCTCGTGGGCGATGCTGGTACAGAAAAATCATTGACCGATGTTGAGTTTGTATGGGAGAATTCAGACGCATCAAAGACAAACAACCCAACTACTCATTTCAAGAACATTCCTGTTCAGCGCAACTATCGTACTAACATCATTGGTAAGCTTCTGACCAATCCTGCTACATTCAACATTGTTATTGATGCAGACTTCATTGATTCACCTGAAAACGATTATATCGTAAGTGTTTGGGATGGTGAGAGTGCAACAACTCCGGTGGCAGATGCTGATGGCGTATATCGCATTTCCTCAGCTGAAGAATTGGTAGGTATGATGAACGATAGTAAATATCCGAATTGCAATAACTATCAGAATGTAGTTTTGGAATGCGATATTGATTTGGGTGGAAATACCATTAGTGGTTTTGGTGATGATTCAGGTTTCTTTGATGGTATTTTTGACGGTCAAGGTCACTCTATCAGCAACTTCAAGATTGATGCAACCAACAGAACATATTATGCAGGTCTCTTCAACCAAGTTTCACAATATTCTGGCACAAATACAGTAATCAAAAACTTGATTGTTAAGAATGCTACTGTTGCAGGTACAAGCCAAGTTGGTGTAATTGTTGGCGGTATGAATGGTAATACCATTGTTGAAAATTGTAAAGTTTACAATAGTACAGTAAAAGCTGTGAAGAAGGTTGGCTCTGTTGTAGGTTATACAGCAGGTGGTACTGTAAAAGACAACTATGCTGAAAATTGTGTTATTGAATATTCTGAAAAAGAAGCTAGTGAAATTCTTGGCTATGAAAACACAGGTAGCACAGTAAGTGGAAACACATTTAATAATATCACATTCAAGGCTTCAGCTGCAGCTCTTGCAAATGAATTGACTCCGGTTAGTGGCGTCATCACTCTTACAAGAGATTACACTGTGTCAGGTGATTGGAACTCACTCAGTTACTCAGGTGACATTACTATCAATGGTAACGGTCATACTATCAGCGGTCTTAACAAGCCTTTCCTTGCAGGAAATGCAGCAAGCAAATTGACTGTTAATAATTTGACTATTGCAGATTCAAATATTGGCATAGCAGCAGTTGAGAACGGACTTGGAACCGGTGCATTCATTTGCTTTATGGATGCTAATACAAGTGTAGCATTCGATGATTGCCATCTTGTAAGTTCAACAGTAACAGGCAACGAACGTGCAGGTGGTCTTATTGCATATTCATCTGCAAATACCAGCGTTTCAATTAAAGGCTGCTCGGTAGAGGATTGTACCATCACAGCAGTTGGTGGTGCTGCCGGTTTAATTGCCTATACTCAGACTGCTACCGAAATCACCAATTCAAAGGTAATTGGTAACACAACAATAGAAGCGACCGAAGACCGCACCCCTAAAGGCACAGCTGTTGCAGGTGCAATAGTAGGTACAGTTAATGCCAACACAACTCTTACAGATGTGACAGTTGATAATACAGTAGTAGTTAAGAATACTGGTGCAATAGCCCATTCTGATATGGTTGGTCGAGTTGTAAGTGGTACTTTGACTGTGAATTAAAGAAACTCTATCATCCCTTTGATAGATATTTACATATAAGACGTTAGTTCGAGACCTGCCGTTCGTAAGAATAGCAGGTCTCATTCTTATATTAGCAGTGTCCTTTGGGTGAAATCTGATGCCCAATACTCTCCAACGATAACAGTATGCTAATTTCACTCTCTTTTCGTTGGCACAAACTCTCCAACACCTTTTGCCTTATCCTGCTTGCCTCATAGGAGTTCAAGCGAAACGCAAGTGCAATGACCATTTCGAGATTATAGAATGTCGCCCAACTTGCAGGGGTAGCCAAATCACATCGTTGGGTGCTTACAGGACAAAGCGTTCCACTCTTGTATATCGCTTTTATAGCGGCTCGGAGTGTCGGGGATATTACCCCGAACAACTCCACCAATTCCATTTCTGACATCCAAACATTACCGCTTGGAATATTTACCTTGCCATTTTCGCTGATTGTTATAATTGCTCGTTCCATAGTTACATTGCTATTGAAATTTCACTAAAAGATTGATTAAGTCTGTTGCCGAACATAGTCAAATCCTTGTCTATTTTCTCGGTGGTAATCTTCGCATATCGCTGTGTCGTGGTAATATTCGTATGCCCCAATACTCGGCTCACACTCTCAATGGGAACACCCTTACTCAGAGCCAGCGTAGCGAACCCATGGCGAGTGCAATGGAATGAAATATCCTTTGAAATACCGCACTCTTTTATCATCTTTTTCAGTGGTTTACAGATGTTCCAATAGTTCAGATTCGGGAACACAAGTTTATCCTCTTGAAACCTCTCGTAACGCTTGATTATCTGTAATGGAATATCCAACAACTTCACTTGGAAATTGACCTTTGTTTTGTGTCGCTTGGATAGAATCCATTTCTCTCCGTTAATCTCTACAATATCATCGGTAGTCAGTTCCTTAATATCCACGAATGACAAGGCTGTGAAACTTGCAAACACGAACAAGTCTCGGATATAAGCTAACTTCTTATCCGCAAACTCGTGTGTCATTACAGCCTTGATTTCATCTTCGGCCAAGTATTGCCTCTCCTTGATATTCTGATTAACCCGATACTGAGCAAACGGATTTCTCGGTGTCAGTCCATTGTAATGTGCTTTTGAAACGATTGTTTTCAGCCACATACAATGCGACCATACACTACCATTATGCAAACCAGCATCGGTAGAAAGATAGATTTCATACTCCTTGATAAAATCGGGAGTAAGTTCAAGCATAGAAATATCACTGCGCTTGTAGCACTTTTTGATGAATGCAGCCAAATGATTTCGTGACCTAATACGCACCTTGTAGGAACTTGCTGCACGGTCTATGCCGATACGCTTCTTGAAACTCTCGTTATCTTTATCAAATGCACCGAGCAGTGTTTCATACTCTGTTCCTATTCCTTGATAGGCGTTACGTACCATTTCGGCAGTTACAAATGCTTCTCTATCCGAAATGCGTTGATAGTGCTTGATGATTTGAGCCTTGATGTTATCCAAAGCCAAATTGATGTCTATTGATTCTTTGCTCTTACCCTTTGCCCGATTACCTTTGGCATCCCACATTGTTTTTGCAATGGTCAGTTTGCAACTGAATTGTGCCACCGAACCATTGATTGTAACTCGCCCCATAATGGGGACAATACCGTTTTTCTCCTTACTTCCGTTCACGTAGAACAGCACCTTAAATGTACTTCGCATAATCCAACTCTTTTTGGTTACAAAATTAGTTATCAGCGAGTTGTACATTGTTATGCAGAATATGGCAGAGAGTAGAAATAGACTCCAACGACCTATAACCTTACCTCGTTATCGGGTAATGATTTGAAAACCGTTCGCTCTCATTACCTTTCATTTCCTTGCACTTTCGCATCGGCGAGGCTTTCATCATAAGTCCTCATAAGTCATTGAACACCAGTGCCACCATCATTATTTCCCCTCATTCGTTAGATTTTTCCAGAGATAATTAGTATATTTGAAGACTCAACGAAGAAAGTTACTGCGAGTATTGCAGGTGGAAAAACTAGAACCTTGTATTTAGGTAATGAGAATAAGAATATCATTCATCCTTATTATGAAATCGAGGTAAAGGATAATGAAAAAGGTTTTTCAGATTATTCTTCAATCAAGAAAGCTACCAAATTGTTTATTACTAATAATACAGAATTTAAGGTGTTTGAATAAATGAGGTTTACTTTTATAAACATAAGAGATATCCTTCAAAAGCAAAATGAAATACTGAAGGTGGATTCTAATAATAAATGGATTTTCATAAGATTCCCTTTATTATTAGGTTTTCTCTGCAGTATACTATTCTATAGTGATACTAAAAGTATTTTAGGTATTCTTACTCTTTTCTTATCTATATTTATTCCTATATTTATTAGTTTGTTGGCAACATTAATTTCATTCGTAATGAATAAAATTAAAACTCGTCATAATAAGGAAAGAATACCATTAATAAAGGAAACCTTTTATAATATATGTTACCTTATCCCCATATCTTTATTCCTGTTGGTTCTATCATTATTGATGAGTTTAAGTATAGGAGATAGATGTGTGCTTTATCAGTACAATTTTATATCCCCCATATGTGGTACTGTCTTTTCTATAGAGATTACAGTTCATTTTATTTATTTGTTAATTTTCGGTGTATTATTCTATGGTGGAATTATTCATTTGATTATGAATATACTCATGGTGACTAAACGAATCTTTAAATTATTTGATAAAGAGATAGATTTATTGACTAATCCAGAAAACAATTTTGTGTCTGACAGTAAAGAAGATATTTCTTCAGAAAGTGAGGACGGAGAGGTTTCTGATATAATTGACGATTAATAAATTCACGAAGCTTTAATCGTATATATGCCCCGGCTTCCGTCGGGGCTTTTTATACAAGAAATGATTAGTTAAAAGTATTCCAGTGCCTACTTTCTTTTATATCTAAGTTGATACAAACTCAAATATGATTATCTGAAAGTAAGAACAAATAATAATAGTATTAGATATGAAACAAAGAAGAAATAGGTCTGAGTCCAACTATAAACGTGCAAAGATTAATTCGTGGTGCAGGCTTTTAGAAAAGGATTTTGATTGGGATTATACGTTTTTATTGGAAATAGAGCGCAAGAAAATAATAGAAATGTATGAATACTTTAAAAAGTGTACGCGTTCGGATAAAATGCCTATAGTGGCAAGAGACTTGCAACTTTGTATTGGCCTATTGGATATTGTGCTCGAAAAAGATAATTTGCAGTTGGAATTTTCAGGAATGAAGACTATGCGTAGAGATGACGGTATGTATGAAATGGTAGAAAGTCCGCATATAATAGCTTGTAGGAATCTATACATTAACACTAAAAATGCATCAAGGTTCTGCCTATTTAATTTCCCGACAGATGATTATGATATTGAAATTATTCATAAAGAGGAATTGAGAAGATATAAGGCGTGGTATCTATATAATAAAATCAGAACTTACAAGTTGTTTTCTTGGTGGGATTAGGTAATAGGCATCCATCATTCTTACATCGTAAGGTTTTGATAGGTAAAGCAGTCCAATAAGCGACCTTTTTTCTTTGGCTTCTCTCTGCTATGATTTATCTTTGCAACAAAAAAATATGGCATACAATTATGACGAAGAAAGCGTGAATGCCTTAATGAAATGGGCTGAGAACGCACTATTACCCAAAGAGGTGACATTAAGTGAGGCAGAACATATCTTTGACACCTCTCTGTATGTTAATGCGAATATCTGCGATATTAAGCAGCATTATCCGGATGCTTTCTATAATCTGGCCATTGATAGATTATATCGGTTGAAGGAATTTATTGAGTCAAACAATTAGCTATATAGAAATGACCTCT
>ERZ827108.4180-NODE-4180-length-10894-cov-2.979887_pt1 | contig 10894 bp, 9 predicted proteins | sample MGYA00519921_ERZ827108 | MGnify/ENA primary metagenome ERZ827108 (study PRJEB31778, sample SAMEA3449258) | human gut metagenome | biome: human gut; feature: human-associated habitat; material: faeces | place: United Kingdom | collected 2010/2012 ... | reverse complement strand
CGCCAGCGTCGTCATCATGGCCTGTTCCTCCCGCCCTGAACGCACCAGAATCTGATTCAGTACGGCAACAATAATTCCAACTGCCGCAATCTTAAAAATCAAATCAACATCCATGTATACTCCTTACAGTAAAAGAATCACCAAAAGTCCGCAGCCGGAGGCTGTCAGGGCAAGGGATATTTTTTGCTTTTCATGGCTGTCGGCCTGCCGCTGCCGGAGCAGCTCCCGCATGGCGGCAGCGGAAGACCGCAGATTGGCACTGATCCGCTGGACATCGCCGGAGAGCTCCAAGGCGGAGAGTGCCTGCGCCGCCTGGAGCCACGGGATCCCACGGATTGCTTTGCTAAAAGCGGATTGTAAAGTGTATCCGCTTGCCATGTTTTGGGCAGTTTTCGTAAAAATCCAGCCACAGTATTTTCTTCCGGACTGGTCGGCAATGATCTCCGGCATGGGCTGGCAGCGAAAGCGGACGGAGGTCTCCGCCTGCTCCAGGGCAGCGGCCATATCCTGCAGAAAAAAGATCTCCTCTCGGCTGCGTCTGCGAAGCTGAAGCAGCAGCAAAACCCCGGCGGCGAAAATCAGGAGCACGCCCAGATACCGGGCAGTCATAGCACCTCCACCTCATAGTGCCGCTGCCTGTCCGCCAAATGGATGCAGACAGCTTTTTCAAAGATGCCCGCCCTCAGCAGCTTGCGCAGCAGCGGGCGCTTGTGCAGATCGGCTGCCGAGTCGGCATGGATCGTTGCCAGGAACCGAACGCCGCAGTGGGCCGCTTCCTCCATGGCGAGTATGTCCTCGGACTGCGTGATCTCGTCCACGGCGATGATCTGGGGGTTGGCCGAGCGCAGGAGCATGGGGATGGCCACCGCCTTGGGGCATCCATCCAGCACGTCCGTGTGGCAGCCGACCTCCATTTGGGCGATCCCCTGCACCATCACAGCCACCTCTCCGCGCTCATCCACCAGTGAGACACGGTGGGCCGGAAGCGTATCCATCCCGTCCGATAGGCAGCGCACAAGGTCGCGCAGCAGAGTGGTTTTACCGGCCCCGGGCGGGGCGATCAGCAGCGTGCTGCAAAATACGCCCTCCTGCAGCAGCTGTGGCATGAGGTCATCGGCTATACCGGGGAGCTCCCGGGCGATGCGGATGCAGGCGGAGGACAGGCCACGCAGGTTGATGCTCCTGCCCTCCTGCATCACCGCTGTGCCGCACAGGCCGATGCGGAAGCCGCCCTTAGCGGTTATATAGCCCCGGGCCATGGTCTCCGCTGCGGCATAGCGGGAATAGCCGGTCACCGTGTCGCACAGGAGCTCCAGATCTCCCTGTGTCACCACGGCATCCTCTCCAAGGCCGCACTCCCCCTGCGGCAGCAGCACCGTCATGGGATGTCCGGCTCGCAGACGAAGCTCCTCCGCCTGCTCCTTCTGCCAATCCGGCAAGCGCAAGGCTATGCGCTGCCACCGCACCGGCAGCAGATGGGCCGCCTGCTCATATTGACTGACTGCATAGCGTTCCACCAATGCGATCACGCCCCCTTTTCTTAGTTGACACACTGTATGAGGGGCTGTCCTTTTTTATGCATGAAAATGCCCCGCGCCTGCGGCGCGGGGCACATAATTCGATATTGAAATCCTCACTCCGGTGAAAATAGGGAGGCCATGAGCCTGGTATATACCTGCTCCGGATTTTTTTGAAAACGGTCTGCCAGCTCCCTTGCCAGCTCCTCTGTGGCCGCCATCAGCTCCAGATGCATCAGCTGATCCACATCGTCGCTGAAGCACAGCTCCACGGTGAAGGTACCGTTCTCCCTGGGAATGACCCGGGAGCGCACCTGCGCCCTGCGCAGAAGCATCTGGTTATAGGCGGCAACGTTCCGATCTGTCAGCAGGCGCACGGACATAGGAAGGCTGCTCTCGCAGATCTCACTGTTGCGCAAGCCCTTGGGCGTGATGGCATACAGGCCGTCCGGCGACAGGGTCAGGTGCTCTGTTTGCACCAAATCGTTCAGGCACTCAGAGAATGAAAAATAATCAATGCCGCTGTCGCACAGGGTCAGCTCCTGCATCCCGTCTATAGGGATCGGCTCTGAGATGCGGGCGGCAATGTACAGGATCAGAAATTTGATCTCCAGCTTGTCATGGATAAACGCAGCGTCCATCTTAACGCCCCCTTTCTTTTATTATTATACGGCAAAATCTCTCTTTTGTACAGGGGAAAATCAGCCGGAGGGGGCCGCTGTCACACACCCTGCGGCCAGATGCATACACTGGTGTGAAAGAAGCTTCTTTCATTACTTAATTGGGAGGTAATCTGGATGCCTGAAAACGGAATGCCGGGCCCGGTCTGCGATTTGAGCAGTGTGCGTGAGTCCGTGTGTATTCACACTAAGAAAATCTTTGATTCCTGCAGAGACAAGGACTGCATTGAAGATCTGCGGTTTTACCCTACGGAGGCGGCGCTGGAGGTGCTGAATACCTCACAGATCATCAAAGGCGGCTGCGCCGAGCTGCTGTATGTATACACAGATGTGGAGCCTGTCACCTTTAACCGGGGGTTCTATTCCATCGACATGCGATTTTTCTACCGGGTGACGCTGCAGGTCGGGACGGGAACGCCCCGGTCCACAGAGGTGGAGGGCCTGTGCGTATTTGACAAGCGCTGCATCCTCTTCGGCAGCGAGGGGAGCGTCAAGGTCTACACCTCCGACGGCGAGATCACCACGCAGGCCGATCAGCCCGTCGGCGTTGTGGAGGCGGTCGATCCGATCGCGCTTTCGATGCAGATCACCGAGAAGGACTGCGCCACGCCGCTTGACCGCATCCCGGAGGTGCCGGCCAACATTCTCGCCGCGTTTCCGGAGGAGCTTGTGCTCACCGACTCCAACCGGCTCTGGTACGCGACGCTCGGCCAGTTTTCTCTCATCCGGCTCGAGCGCGACAGCCAGCTCGTCATCCCGGTCTACAACTACTGCTTCCCAGAAAACGAGTGCGTCGGCACGACGGACGACGATCCGTGCACGCTCTTCGGGCGCATCCGCTTCCCGGTGGAGGAATTTTATCCGCCCGACAATCTCTCGACGTGCGACAGCTACCGGAGCCTGCTCCAGTAACCTTTTATTATGCGCGAAAGCGCCGGAACTTTGTTCGTTCCGGCGCTTTTCGTTATCTTATCCGCGAACCCGGCGGATGACCTCGGCGCAGTGCGCCTCGTCGTACAAAACCGGAACGGGATATGTCGGGTTTGCCTCGCGCAGCGCCCAGGCGACCATCTGCGGGATATCGTCCTCGCGGATCACGTCCAGATGCCCGGGAATGCCCATGCGCGCGTTCATGGCGCGGATCGCGGCGATGAACGCCGCGCTCTTCTCATGCGCGGTGCCGGTCGTTTTCGTGCCGGTGATCTCGGCAAGGCGGGCGAGCTTTTCCTTCGCCGCTGCGCCGTAATCCTCCAAAACGATGGGGAGAATGACAGCGTTTGCCAGTCCGTGCGCCGTATTATACAGCCCGCCGAGCGTGTGGGCAATCGCGTGGACGTTGCCGACGCCCGCGCGGGTGAAGGCGACGCCCGCCTTGAACGAAGCAAGCAGCATTTCCTGCCGCGCTTCAAGATCGTGTCCGTTCGCATATGCCCGTTCCAGATACCGGAAGATCGCCGCTGTCGCCTCTTCCGCGCAGCGGTCGGTCTCCTTCGTTGTGCTGTGGACGCTGACGTATGCCTCCACCGCGTGCGTAAGCGCGTCCATGCCGGTCTGCGCCGTTGTCGCGGAGGGAAGATCCTCGGTGAGCACGGCGTCGAGCACAGCGAAGCGCGGCACGAGGCAGAGATCCATAATGGCGTGCTTGTGGCGCGTTTTTTCGTTGGTGATAACGGCGGCGATCGTCGTCTCCGAGCCGGAACCGGCCGTTGTCGGCACGGCGATGAACGGCGGGAGAGCGTGCATGACCTTGAAAAGCCCCGTCATCTGCTCCACGGTACGGTTGGGGCGCACGATGCGCGTCGCGGCTGCCTTGGCCGTGTCCATCGGCGAGCCGCCGCCCACGGCAAGGAAACCGTCGCAGCCCTCGGCGAGATACCGTTCCCGCACCTGCTCGATGATGGAGATCGTGGGATTGGCGCGCACGCCGTCAAAGTGGACGGCGGAAATGCCCGCCGCTTCGATCTGCGCGCAGATCGGCGGCACGAGCACCGCGCCCGTATGTTTGCCGGAGACGATCATCACCTTTTTCACGCCGCAGCCGCGCAGCAGCTCCGGGATCTTCGCCGTGCTGCCCGCGCCGCTGACGATCTCCGGCTTGCGCCAGGGTAAAACGCGCGAACCGAGGTCAAATACGGTCTGGTAGGCCCGGCAGTAGAATCGTTTCATCGGTTTCATGCCGGTCATCCCCTTTCGTACGATTTTTTAAGCGCGTGGAGCGAGGCTGTGACCGCGCGGCGCGCGCCGAAATCACGGAGCACGGCGCAGATACGCTCGCCGCGCTGCGCAAGATCGCCGGTGTCCGCCTGATTAATAAAGAAGATCGGGGCAAAACGTCCGTAGCCCGCCCAGAGAAGCTCCGCCATCTGTTTTTCGGTGAGGACTTCACCGGAAAGATCTACGGTGTTCTTTGCCAGCGCGTACCGGTGGACGATCTCCTCCGGCTTTTTTTCGAGCGCGGAGAGTCCTGCCACAACGATGGTATGCGTCGTTTCCGGGCGGATCACCGGCTCCCGCGCCGCCGGGAATTTCACCGGCAGACGACGCGCGCCGTCTGCCTCAATGATAACGGCGGACGCCTCGCGGCAGAGAAAGCGCATCGCATCCTCCCCCGGCGCGCCGAATTTCCGCTCTTCCGAAAGAAATGTCCCGGACGAGGCGATCTTCCCTTCGCGCCACGCCGCGCGGCATTCCTCCGCCGAAAACGGGACGGAGAGAACAACGTCCGCATCGGACGGCGTCATGATGTGCGTTGTGGTAAAAAGCGCCGTCGGCAGAATGGTTTTCGTCTCGCGCGCAAGCACGTACATCAGTGTCGTCTTTCCGCCGCCGCCGCAGAGAGAAACGACGTGCTTCTCCCGCTCCGGCAGGCCGAGCAGTTCATGCAGTACCATGCAGCCTTCTCCCCTCTATCTTATTTCGCCTTCGGCAGGCTCCAGCGGTAATGCGCCGCAAGCAGGCGCAGCGTGAGCGTAACGGCGGCGCCGATGAGCATGGCGGGCATCTGCCCGATGTTCCAAAGCAGGAGGCACGCCACGGCGCCGAGGAGGGACGCGGTCGCGTAAAAATGCTTGACAAAAATATACGGAGGTGATCCGGCGAACACATCGCGCATCACGCCGCCGCCGCAGCCGGTGACGACGCCGACGAAAATGGCAAGGAACGCGTTCAGCTCGCCCGTAGCTATGTACGCTGTCTGCACGCCGATCACGGTGAATATGCCGAGACCGATGGCGTCAAAGAGCAGAAGCGCCGTGTCGTAAAGCTTCTCGTTCCAGTGCAGCAGCCGCCGTACCGGGGGCAGGAAAACAAGCATGGAAACGGCGATCGACGTGAGTGCGTACCCCGGCGACTGGAACGCCGCGGGCGGCGTGATACCGAGAATGAGATCGCGCAGTATACCGCCGCCGACCGCGGTCGTCATGCCGAGGATCGCCACGCCGAAAATGTCCATCTTCTTCGATATGGCGACGACCGCGCCGGAAACGGCAAAGGCGATCGTGCCGAGGATCTCAAAGGCAACAAAAAGGGTCATGTTCTCCTGCCTCCTAATTGGCTACAGAATGATGCACCGCCGGACTGGTGAGATCCAGTGCGCGGAAGGAATACCCGTTTTTGATCCCCCAGGAGAGGATCTCCTCCACGGCGTCAACGCTGAAGGCGTTGGTGTCGTGCTGCAATACAACGGAATAGTCGTGCTTCGGCACGCTTTCCTTGAAGTTTTCGATGACCGTATAGCGCGTGGCGTCGGACGCTGTGTCCGCCGCGGAAACGTTCCAGTCAAAATAAGCGTAGCCCATGTCGTTCAGATCGTTCGTAAGACGCGTCATGATGCCGGGGTTAAAATGGCTCACGGTGTTCGAACTGCCGCCGGGGAAGCGGACGAGCTTTGCATACTCGCCCGTCTGCTCAAATATGATCTCCTGCATCCGGCAGAGATCGGCAAAGTACGCCTCTTCACTCTGATAGATGGCGTTATAGTCGTGCGTTGCGCTGTGGATGCCGACGGAGTGGCCGCGCCGGGCGATCTCGCCGATGCACCAGGTATAATCCTCATTGCAGTTCGTCACGAAAAACGTCGCCTTGACGCCATAGGCATCCAGAATATCCAAAAGATGCTCCGTATTGGCGGAAGGCCCGTCGTCAAACGTGAGATAGACCGTTCCCGCCTCCGGCGTGACCGTATCGGGCCGGTCCGCCGCCGTGACGATCACGCGGCGCGTGATGGTCGAGCTCAGTCCTTCGCTGTCCGTGACGGAGTAGGTGACGCTCCCCTCGCCGGTGTGGAAGGCGTTTACGTCCGCGGCGCATTCGATCTTCGCGGTGATATCACCGTCGCGGTCATCGATGGCCGTACAGCCGGGATCTTCGTATCCGCCCGGCTGTGCCGGATAAAAGAGCGGATCGTCGCCGATGAGCGTGAGAACGGGCGCGGCGTTCGGCGCGGCTGTCGGCTCCGCCGTCGGGACGGGTGTTCCAGCCGGCGCCGCGGTCGCGCCCGCCATGGCGGGCATTGTATCTCTCTGGTTTACATAATATAAACCCAATCCGCAGAACGCGGCAAGCGCGCAGCCCGCGGCGATGAGCGCCAGACCGAGCTTTTGATGTTTCTCCATAACTGTTCCTTTACTTCTCCCCGGCGTTTTCCGCAGCGCGGCGCAGCGCCTCCGCCACGGCGTCGGAGCGCTCGCGGCGGTTGAGCCGCCGGAGCGTTTCGCGGATCTCTTCCCCGGCCTGCATCACTTCCGTGTGGAAGCTGTCGGCCGAGAGGCGCAGCGCGCCCTGACCAAGGACAATGAGCTGTTCCATGCCGTCAGAGGTCGCAACGCGCACGCGGTGGTCTTTGGCGATCTCATGCGAGGTTTTTTCGATATAAGCGTCCGCCGTTTCCGCTTCTTTCGTATAGACAACGTGGATATTATTATATGCCACGATCTCTTCCTTGTGAAACGGGACGCGGTAGGCATCAAATACCAGAATGACGCGGCACTGGCGCACGCCCTGATAGTTGCAGAGAAGATCCATCAGAAGCTGGCGCGCCGCATCGAGATGATCGGCGGCAACGGCTTTGAGCTCGTCCCATGCAAAGATTATATTGTACCCGTCTACGAGCAAATATTCCGGCCCGGCGGGGATCGGCTTTGCTTTCGGCTGCGGGACCGGTTTTTCACGCTCAGAACGAGGCACGAACGCGCGGTTTTGCTTCACTGCGCCGTAGGTTCGCTCATAAATGGCCTGCAATTCCTTATCGAGCGCCGCGCCCGTGCGGGGCGCGGACGGGCCGCGCGGCACGCTCTCCTGTGCGGGCGTGGTTTCCTTCTCCGCCCGGAGGCAGCTTTCCAGATGCATATGCTGCTCGACCTCGTCCCAGCGGACGGTATAGCCCGCGCCGTGGGAGCAGAAAACGGAATCCGCCGTATTGGCAACATCGCGCTCCGGATCGTATCCGATCTCTTCTACGACGCGCTGCGTATCGCGGCAGGGCTCATAGCCGCGCAGCGAGAGCGAAACGCGCCCCTGCCCGCGGGAATACGCCGTCACCTCGCGCGGGTAATTCGCGCACTCTGCCACCGGCGCGGCAGCCGTAAGGACGGAAACACCGTTTTCGGTTTCGGGCGGATCAAACCGGCCGCCCATGCGCTGGATATCCGCCATAGCGCGGCCGACGCATTCGTTCGGCAGCTCCAGCCGGAGATCGTACCACGGCTCGAGAAGGATGCTCTCGGCACGCATGAGACCCTGCCGCACGGCGCGGTAGGTTGCCTGGCGGAAGTCGCCGCCCTCGGTATGCTTCAGGTGCGCCCGCCCCGCGGCGAGCGTGATCTTCATATCGGTGATCGGTGAGCCGGTCAACACACCGCGGTGCTCTTTTTCCGCGAGATGCGTCAAAATGAGGCGCTGCCAGTTGAGATCGAGCGCATCGGTCGAGCATTTGCTCGCAAAGACGAGGCCGCTCCCGCGCTCGAGCGGTTCGAGCAGGAGGTGGACCTCGGCATAGTGGCGCAGCGGCTCATAGTGGCCGACGCCCTCCACGGGTGCGGCGATCGTTTCGCGGTAGAGGATGCCGCCCTCGCCGAACGTGATCTCCAGCCCGAAGCGGCTGCGGCAGAGACGCTCGAGTATCTCCAGCTGCACCTCGCCCATAAGCTGCACGCGGATCTCCCGCGCGGCCTCATCGTACACGACATGCAGCAGCGGGTCCTCTTCCTCGAGCAGACGCAGCTTTTCGAGCACCGTGTGCGGATCGGCCTTCTCCGCGTGGACGCGGTAAGTGAATACCGGCTCGAGCAGCGCAGCGCTCTTTCCTTTTTCCGCGCCGAGCGCGTCGCCGCTGTGCGCGGCGGTCAGCCCCGTTACGGCGCATACCGTTCCGGCCTTTACCGCATCGGTCAGCTCGTATTTTCCCCCGGAGTAGAGACGGATCTGGTGGATCTTCTCCTCGGTCTCGCCGTTCTCCGTCGGAACCTTTACCGCAGCGCGGGCGCGAAGCTCTCCGCCCGTAACACGCAGCCACGTGAGCCGAGCGCCCTGCGCGTCGCGGCTGATTTTATAAACCCGCGCGCCGAAGGCGTCCTCGGCGGGCTTGACCGGCGCATAGAGCGCGAGCGTATCGAGCAGCTTTTCCACGCCGTCGAGCCGAAGCGCCGCGCCGAACAGACACGGGAAGAGCTTTTCCTCCGCGATCAGGCGGCGGACTTCCTCCGGCGGGATGGTCCCGGAGGAAAGAAAGCTCTCGAGCGCCGCTTCGCTCTCGGCCGCAGCCTGTTCCATCCAGTCCGTGCCGGAAAAGTCCGCGCACTCCGGTGAGAGAAGGGAGCGTAGCTCCTGCATGCGCGCGGCGCGGTTCACGCCGGGGAGATCGGTCTTATTTAAAAAAAGAAAAGTCGGCACATGGTTCCGGCGCAGCAGCCGCCAGAGCGTGCGCGTGTGGCCCTGCACGCCGTCTGTGCCGCTCACAACGAGGATCGCCGCGTCAAGCACCGGGAGCGTGCGCTCCGTTTCGCCGGAAAAGTCCACATGGCCCGGCGTATCGAGAAGGGTTACGGCGCGGTTTTTCCATGTGAGCCGCGCCTGCTTGGAAAAGATCGTGATGCCGCGCTCGCGCTCCTGCGGGTCAGTGTCGAGAAAAGCGTCCGCATGGTCGACGCGGCCCAGACGCCGAAGCGCGCCGGAGGTATAGAGAAGCGCCTCGGAGAGGGTCGTTTTCCCGGCGTCCACGTGCGCAAGAATGCCGATGCACAAAGGGGACATTTCCGTATTTGATTTTTCCGCCATACAGTGTTCCCCTTTCTCTTATTTCAGCGTCGTATTATAGCACGAAAGGCAGGATTCTCCAATAGATTTATTATTTCGCAAAATCATTTGAAACGTTTTCTACAAAAACGCTTTTCAAAATTTGACAAAATGACTAAATGAGTGTTTTTTGCAAAATGCTTTTCTGTTTGGATTGACAAAGCAAAATCCGATGACTATAATTATCATCATTCATCCGGCAAGTTTAAACAAGGTTGCAGCAAAGATCAAACCGTGTTCAAACATTACCGGAGCATTACGAAATGGAGGATCTGAAAGTGAAAAAGTATCTGGCACTGCTTCTGGCGCTGGTCATGGTGTTCGCTCTTGCTGCCTGCGGCAGCACGGCCGAAACTCCCGCCGCCACCGAAGCCCCCGCTGCGGAACCCGAGACCCCGGCCGAAGAGCCCGCAGCCGAAGCTGATCCCATGGAAGATCTCATCGCCGCGGCGAAGGCCGAGGGCGAGCTGACCGTCTACGGCTCCTGCGAGGAAGAGTACCTCGCCGCCGCCTGCCAGCATTTCCAGGAACTGTACGGCATCAAGGTCAACTACCAGCGTCTGTCCACCGGTGAGGTGCAGGCGAAGATCGAAGAAGAGAACGGCAACCCCTCCGCCGACGTCTGGTTCGGCGGCACGACCGACCCCTACAACGTTCTCGCCAAGGAAGACCTGCTTGAGCCTTACGCCGCCCAGAACGCCTCCCACCTCATCAGCGACATGTACAAGGACGCTGAGGGCAAGTGGTACGGCATTTACAAGGGCATTCTCGGCTTCATGGTCAACACCGACGAGCTCGACCGTCTCGGTCTCGAGGCTCCGGCGGACTGGGCCGACCTGCTCAAGCCCGAATACAAAGACCTGATCTGGCTCTCCAACTACAACACCGCCGGCACCGCCAAGCTGGTCGTCAACACGATGATCCAGAAGTACGGCCATGACGAAGGCATCCAGTACCTCGTAGACCTCGACAAGAACATCCAGGTTTATACGAAGTCCGGCTCCGGCCCGTCCAAGAACGTCGGCATCGGTGAGTGCGTCATCGGCATCGGCTTCCTGCATGACGGCATCACCCAGATCGTCGATAACCAGTACGGCAATATCGCCCTTGTGATCCCGTCCAGCGGCACCTCCTTCGAGGTCGGCGCGACCGCCATGTTCAAGGGCGCGAAGCACCCCAACGCTGCGAAGCTGTGGATCGAGTACGCTCTGTCTCCCGAGTGCGTTGAGCTCGCTGCCCAGAACGGCTCTTACCAGTTCCTGGTCATCGACAACGCCACCCAGCCGTTGCAGGCTGCGGAGTTCGGTCTGGATCCCGACAACGTCATGGAATATGACTTTGAGGATGCCAAGAACAACACCGGTACTTACGTCGAGGAAGTCATGGCTGCCCTGAGCAAGAGCGGCG
>ERZ827108.4176-NODE-4176-length-10911-cov-2.508198_pt1 | contig 10911 bp, 12 predicted proteins | sample MGYA00519921_ERZ827108 | MGnify/ENA primary metagenome ERZ827108 (study PRJEB31778, sample SAMEA3449258) | human gut metagenome | biome: human gut; feature: human-associated habitat; material: faeces | place: United Kingdom | collected 2010/2012 ... | reverse complement strand
TACCTCGCCGACATCATGATCTCCGAAGGAGCGATCCCCCGAAAGTGGACGCCTGCTCCCAACGAGATCTACACGCAGGAGGTCAAGATAGACAAGCGGGGCATCGAGGTATCCAACAGTGCATCATCCCAGCGGACGGTCATCACGAACACGGAGTTCGCCGGTTACTACAACGACGAGGTGATCTTTACCCTGAACAAGGACGAAACGCAAACCAAGAAAACCACGGTGGACGGCGAGCTGACCGTGGGCAAAACGAAGTTTGTCCCGATGCCCACGGCATCCGAGGGGTTGAACATCGTCATTCTGGATTAAGGAGGGAAAGCTATGGCAACTTGGAAAAGCGCGGCATACGATGGGCGCTATCTTCAACTGGACATTTCAGAAAGCGTGAATGTGGTCGGTAACAGCTCGACACTTTCCTGGACGCTGACCTCTACCGGTGGCGCATCCACTTACTACACCATTGACACGACCACTGTAACGATCAATGGTACGACCGTATACTCAAAGGGCCGTACCTATTGGGATGACCGTGTTTTCCCGGCAAAGAAAGGTTCTGTCAGTGGCACGATTACTGTAGCTCACAACAGCAACGGCAGCAAAACGATTGCGGTCGGATTCTCGACCCGTGTTTATATCTACGGTTCACAGGAATACGGCGGCAGCATGACGCTGACTACCATTGACCGCTCTGCTCCCACAGTTACATTCAGTACATCGAATGTCACGGCAAACGGGTTCAAAATCTCCGCTACATCCTCTGCCACGGCGGACATCTGGCAGTACAGCACAAACGGCGGTTCGAGCTGGACGCAGTTCTCAACGACGGCATCCACCAGTGCCAGTGTGACGATCACCTCGCTCTCACCGAATACAAGCTACACGGTGAGGGTCAGAGCAAGGCGGCAGTACAACCATGTCTACGGCACTTCCGGCAGTTCCACGGTCAAGACACTGGGCGGTGCTGTGGTGAATAGTGTCAACACGGTGACGGCGGACAATGCCACGGTTTCCATTACCATCAATGTGACCGTGTACGAAGCCTCCTACACCAATACGCTGGTGCTCAAAAACGGCAGCACGACCATCCTGACTATTTCCGGGCTTTCCTGGTCGAAGGGCACGGCGAACCGCACGGTCACGCTGACATCGGCGCAGAGAACAACGCTTTTGAACGCTATGGCATCCATCAAGTCGTTCACAGGTACCTTTGCGGTTTCGTCTTACAGCGGGTCTACGCAGATCGGCAGCACCTCAAGCAAGACCGCCACTGTACTGACCACGGCAACCAATTCTGCTCCGACCATAAGCGGATTCACTTATGCCGACAGCTACACGACCACGAAAAACCTCACAGGCAACGACCAGCTATTCGTTCAGAACTACTCGACCCTCAAGGTCACGCCCGGAACGGCAACTGCAAAAAACGGTGCCAGTATTTCCAACTACACAACTTCCTGCAACGGGCTGTCATCCTCTAACACTACCGGCTCTGCCTTATCTGTTGGAAAGATCGCCAAGTCCGGCAGCGTAACGGTCACGCTCACGGTCACGGACTCCCGCGGTTATACCGCCAGCGTTTCCCAAACTATTACGGTCATCCCATACGCAAAGCCGAAGGTGTCCTCGGTGACGCTCCGACGAACCAACGACATTGAAGCGGAAATGCAACTCAAATTCAGTGGCTCTATTTCTGCTGTTAGCGTAGACGGGACGCAGAAAAACAGCGTGGTTTATGTGCGGTATCGGTACAAGAAAACCAGTGAGAGCAGTTACGGCAGCTATACCAGCATCTATTCCGGCACGACAAAAAGCGGAACCTCTTTCAGCTACTCCAATTTGGAACTGTGCAGTCTGGATGCCAACAGTTCCTACGACCTTCATCTACAGATCCAAGACAAGCTCTATTCTTTGAGCAGTCTGGATCTGTATTTTACTGTTCCGCAGGGTACGCCCCTCATTGCGCTTCGGAAAAAGAAGGTCGGCATCAACACGCCGGAGCCACAAGCCATGCTGGATGTTGCCGGGGATATGCGGGTGGATGGCTCACCCCTTGCGGATTTTGTCATTCAGCAAGGGACAAGCGGCATCTGGAATTACCGTAAATGGAAAAGCGGTACAGCGGAATGTTGGGGTCAGTATTCCTTTACGACCGCCATTTCGACGGCATGGGGCGTGCTCTATGAGAGCGGCGCAATTGCGCTCCCTAATTTTCCATTTACCTTCGCGGAAATTCCTCATGTCCATATCTCCACGGAGAACAGCAATTACGCCATGTTTGTGGAGCGAGGCAGTTCGAGTAGCTGGTCTACAACGACCAACCCCGGAAAGATATTTGCCGTAAGACCAAATACGGTACCATCGGCAACCTACAAAGTATCAATCTATGCTATCGGAAAAGCGTGACGCTCCGGCGTCACTTTTTTCATACCCATTTTTAATTTCAAAGGAGGACAAACAACATGAAAGAATTCTGGACGACCATTCAGGTGGTGTTCGCCGGTATCGGCGGCTGGCTGGGATGGTTCCTGGGAGGATGTGACGGCTTGCTTTACGCGCTTCTGGCTTTCGTAGTCATCGACTACATCACCGGTATCATGTGCGCCGTGGTGGACAAGAAGCTGTCCAGCGAAGTCGGCTTCAAGGGCATTTTCAAAAAGGTGCTCATCTTCGCCCTGGTCGGCATCGGGCATATTCTCGACACCCGCGTCATCGGCAGCGGCTCGGTGATGCGTACCGCCGTCATTTTCTTCTACCTGTCGAATGAGGGCGTGTCCCTGTTGGAAAACGCCGCATACCTGGGACTGCCCATTCCGCAGAAGCTGAAATCCGTTCTGGAGCAGCTTCATGACCGCAGTGAAAAGGAGGATGAATAATATGGCTTACACAAACAGTTCCCTGGTGTCCTACACCAAACTCAGCCCGAACCACTCCGGGCAGCGTACCCACAGCATTGACCGCATCACGCCTCACTGCGTGGTGGGTCAGTGCAGTGTGGAAACGCTCGGCAACATCTTCTTGCCGACCACACGGCAGGCAAGCAGCAACTACGGCATCGGTGTCGATGGTCGGGTCGGAATGTATGTGGAAGAGAAAAACCGCTCCTGGTGCTCCTCCTCCGCAGCCAACGACCAGAGAGCCGTCACCATTGAGTGCGCCAGCGACAACACCGAGCCGTATGCGTTCAAGGATGTGGTGTACCAGCGGCTCATCGAGCTTTGCACCGACATCTGCAAGCGCAATGGCAAGACGAAGCTGCTCTGGCTGGGGGATAAGACCAAGACGCTGAACTACACTCCGAAGTCTGACGAGATGGTGCTGACCGTCCACAGATGGTTTGCGAACAAGAGCTGCCCCGGCAACTGGATGTATGCCCGCATGGGCGATTTGGCATCCAAGGTCACGGCAGCTCTCGGCGGTGATGTAAAGCCTGCCGAACCCGCCAAGCCCACCGGGTCTATCAAGGTCGGTGACCTCGTGACCATCACGGGCAGCACCTACTATAACGGCAAAGCCATTCCCGGCTGGGTGAAGAAGCTCCGCTGGTATGTGGTAGAGGTCAGCGGCGACCGCACGGTCATCAACAAGGACGAGTTCGGTAAGTACGCCATCATGTCGCCGGTCAAGACCTCTGCGCTTGCCGTGGCAGGCACGAAACCCTCCGAGGATTACCGCATCCACACCGTGGTGCATGGTGACACCCTCTGGGCAATCGCCAAGAAGTATCTCGGCAACGGCAGCCGCTATAAGGAAATCGTCAGCCTGAATGGGCTGAAAAGCAATGTCATCTACAGCGGCATGAAGCTGAAGATTCCGAACAAGTAAACCGAACCTATCACACGCCCTCTGCGGATTTTTCCGTGGAGGGCGTTATTTTTTTGCCCATTTTACCCTGACAAAAGTGCCTTTTCTCTGGGTATAGCGAGAAACGCTATTTCTCAGGAACGAGGTATCACTATGACAGACACGGAACGCTCACGAATTGTGGAACTCCAACACCAGGGCTACGGGTATAAGAAAATATCCGCTATAACAGGGCTACCGCTAAACACTGTAAAGTCCTTTTGCGCCAGGCATCCTGTGCAGATCAAAGAGTTACCGAGTTCAAATGCCCTGTGTCGAAACTGCCTGGCTCCGCTTGAGCAGACACCGCATAAACGGAAAAGGATGTTCTGCTCCGATGCTTGCCGTATGGCGTGGTGGAACGCGCACCCTGAAAGAGTGCAGCGAAAAGCGTACTACACACTCACTTGCCGGCATTGCGGGAAGCAGTTTGAAAGCTATGGCAACAGCCATCGGGTGTTCTGCTCCCGTGACTGCTATTTGAAATTCCGCAGGAAGGAGACCGACCATGAGTGATTACGATAAGCGTCTGTTTGCCTACCAGATGGCGATGGCACTCGCCCGGAGTATGCGTTCCAAGGGGCTGATCTCAGCCAAAGAGTACGCTAAAATTGATACGATCATCGCCAATAAATATAGCATATCTTCGTGTAGTATATTCCGCTGAAATCACTGGATAAATCGTGTTTTTAGAGGTAATATGTCACACACCAAAGGGAGGTGAACCACATGGAGAGAGTTGTAGAAAGGGTCGATGCCCTAATACCCGCACAGCCGAAAGCTTTGCGTGTTTGCGCTTATGCCCGTGTTTCCACAGGAAAGGATGCTATGCTGCATTCGCTGTCCGCGCAAGTCAGTTATTACAGTAAAATGATTCAGAGCCACAACGGGTGGATGTACTGCGGCGTTTACAGCGATGAGGCTGTGACCGGCACAAAAAGAGAACGAGCCGGGTTTCAGCACATGATTGAGGAGTGCCGCCAAGGGAACATCGATCTTGTTATTACGAAGAGCATATCCCGTTTCGCCAGAAATACGGTGACGCTTCTTCAGACTGTCCGAGAGCTGAAAAGCCTGGGCGTAGATGTGTTCTTTGAAGAGCAGCACATCCACACCATGAGTGCGGACGGTGAGCTGATGATGACCATCCTGGCTTCCTACGCACAGGAAGAGAGCCGCTCCGCCAGCGAGAATCAGAAGTGGCGGATTCGCCGGGGCTTCGAGCGCGGTGAGCTGGTCAACCTTCGCTTCCTGTTCGGGTACAAAATCGAGAAGGGCCGCGTGGCCGTTGACCCGGAAAAGGCAGCGGTAGTGCAAGAGGTATTCCGCAGGGCTTTGGAGGGAGAATCCCTTACCAGCCTGGCCATCGACCTAAACCGGAGAGGGTTCACTGGTGTTCTGGGCGGAAAGTGGAACTCCATGCGAATCCGGGAGATGCTGTCCAATGAGAAGTACCTGGGCAACGCGCTCCTGCAAAAGCAGTACCGGAACAACCATCTGGAGAAGAAGGAAATTCCGAACCGGGGTGAGCTGCCCCAATACTATGCGGAGGGCACCCATGAAGCTATCATTGACCAGGCCACTTTCGATGCCGCCCAGGAGCTTCTTACCGGAATTACGGAGAATAGCCCGGTCAAGCGGCCCCGCCGGCGGTCGGCCTTTACCAGCATGATTACCTGCACGGTGTGCGGTCGCAACTACAAGCGATGTACCGGCGGAAAGCGACATTTCTGGAACTGCCCAACTGCGGTGCAGACAGATCTGCCTTCCTGCGGCACATCCCAGATCCCGGAGAAGGTGCTCTACGACCTTGCCGCCCAGGTACTCGGCCTTTCACAGTTTGATGAGGGCGTCTTCCTGTAAAGAGTCAAGGGCATCGATGCCCCCCCGGACAAGACCCTGGTGTTCCATTTCAAAGACGGCTCCACGGCAGAGCGGCATTGGGAACACATATCCAGGGCCAAGAGCTGGACGCCGGAAATGAAGGAAATCGCCCGGCAGCGGGCGCTGGCGCAAAGGAGGGGTGAGAAATGGCAAGAGCCGTAACGGTCATCCCGCCCACCATTCAGCCCATCACGCACCTGGCGCGAAACGCTGTGGTGCGCCGGCGGGTAGCGGCCTATGCCCGTGTCTCCACCTCCAGCGAGGAGCAGCTCACCAGCTACGAAGCCCAGGTGGACTACTACACCCGCTTCATTCAGTCCAAGCCAGAATGGGAGTTCGTAAGGGTCTACACCGATGAAGGCATTTCGGCGGTGAACACCAAAAAGCGCGAGGGCTTCAACCAAATGGTGCGGGATGCGCTCGATGGGAAAATCGACCTCATCGTGACGAAATCCGTCAGCCGGTTTGCCCGGAACACCGTAGACAGCCTGGTGACCGTCCGTAAGCTGAAAGAGAAGGGTGTGGAGGTCTACTTCGAGAAAGAAAACATCTACACCCTGGACAGCAAGGGCGAACTGTTGATTACCATCATGTCCTCCCTGGCGCAGGAGGAGAGCCGCTCCATTTCGGAGAACGTCACCTGGGGACAGAGAAAGCGTTTCGCCGATGGAAAGGTCAGCCTGCCGTACAGCCACTTCCTGGGCTATCGGAAGGGCGACAACGGTCTGCCGGAGATTGTGCCGGAGGAAGCGGAAACCGTCCGCTGGATTTACAGCCTGTTTCTCAGCGGAAAGACCACAGGTTCTATTGCCAGCCTTCTTACCAGGGAAGGGATACCCACCCCCGCCGGCAAGAAAAAGTGGGCGGCAAGCACGGTGGAGAGCATTCTCAAAAACGAGAAGTACAAGGGCGATGCCCTCCTGCAAAAAGCGTTCACGGTGGATTTCCTCACCAAAAAGCAGAAGAAAAACGAAGGCGAGGTGCCGCAGTACTATGTGGAGAACAGCCATCCGGCCATCATCGACCCCGCCGAGTGGAAACTGGTGCAGCGGGAGCTGGAGCGCAGGAAAGCCATCGGGCGCAGCTACAGCGGTAACAGCATCTTTTCCTCCCGCCTGGTCTGCGGAGACTGCGGCGGTTACTTCGGCTCCAAGGTCTGGCATTCCACCGACAAATACCGGCGCACTATCTGGCGGTGCAACAGCAAGTTCACCGGCGAGGAAAAGTGTCGGACGCCACACCTGGCCGAGGAGGAGATCAAGGCCCGGTTCCTGGACGCCTTCAATGCGCTGGTAGCGGACAAAGAGCGGCTGCTGGACGAGTGCCGCACCATGCAGGCGGCGCTCACCGATACCGGCTCCCTGGACAGCGAGATAGCGGCGCTCCTTTCCGAAATGGAGGTGGTGGCCGAGCTAACCAAGCGGTGCATCGAGGAGAATTCCACCACGGCGCAGGACCAGGCCGCTTACCTGGAACGCTACAACGGCCTGGCAGAGCGGTACGAAACCGCCAAGGCCAAGCTGGAGAAGCTCCAGGCGACAAAGGCTCAGCGGGAAGCCAAATCCGAGGATATCGGCGGTTTTATGTTCGAGCTGGCGGAGTACGGCGATTCCATCACCGAGTTCGATGATCGACTCTGGCTCACGGTCATCGACACCGTGACCGTCCACCGGGACGGGCGGCTGACCTTTAAGTTCCAGACAGGGCATGAGATTACGGTTTGACCGCAGAATAGCGCCAAGCCCACAGGTGTAGTGGCCTGTGGGCTTGGCTGTTTTTTTACTGGAAATGTGCGACTATCTGTGCTAAAATAAGCACTGTAGGTAGTGCCCTTCTATTTAAGGTAGGGTGCGGAGTTGAGGAGTGCAAAACGTATGGAGGATTCCGTTCAAATTAAAAAGTTTGAGTTCTCTGATATACCGCAATTCGGTGATCTGTGTGATGATTCAGAATGGTATTCTCCACAAGTTAAAGCGACAACAGGGGCTTTGCTACGCTATAAAGAGTACCGGGATAATTGCTTTGTCGCATATGAGGGAACAGAGCTTGTCGGTTTTATATATGGCGGAGTTCTCTGCGATACCTTGTACCCGCAGTTTATGTTTGTGAAAGAGAAAAACCGGAAGGCTGGCATAGGGAAACGTCTTATGTCAGCATTGGAGGAATCCTCACACTGCGGCGTTTCTTTAATTTTCTACCATAAAACGCTTGAGTCTCATTATCAGAATGAAGGATATGAAGTTGGGACAGAACTGCGGGTAGCAATAAAAGAGCTGCTACCTCCGCAGGGTTAGTTCGCTCGGCAGTTGAGTTGTTCTTTGCTTTTGAGGTGGACAGAGTGAACCCCTCTCGGTTCGGAGTGAACCCCCTTTACACAAAGTGAACCCCCTGACGCAAAAAGGGGTTCATTTGTATCACAATTAGGGTCATTTGCCACATTCGGGAGATCTCGTTTTGAGATCTCCCGAGTTTTTTATACACTCAGGAAGCGCGATAGTACACACTCCTGTCCCCTTCTGGATGCAGGAAGTCGAAGAACTGTATCACACTGATGTTGAGCTCTACTTCGATTTCAAAGTTCTTGCCGATATTTACTCGATCAATGAGCTGCCGCAGGATCATCTTCTTACCCTCGATGCTGCTTCCCGCATACAGGTCGGCCCAGGTCATGATCTTATCATACTCCTTTTGAATAGCAACGGCAGAACTCTCCAGATCAGCCGCTTTTGCTTTGGCCTGTTCCAATTCCTGTGCCAGATCCAACAGTTTGTTCCGGGTTTCCTCTATCATCTCACCGAGAATATCTGCTCCGAAACTGCCAGTCCCGTTGATGGTCTTGATGATCTCTTTTTTGTAGCTTTCCAGCTCCCGCTCCGTGGCGGCATGGAGCTTCTCCAGATTGGCCACCGAACTGTTTGCCAGTTGAAGTTCCTTCTCCCGTTGCTTTTGAATGAGCTGGCTCCTGGGGGCAGTCTTCATCCGTTCAAAAAGCCGAATAACAATCTTATCAACGATGCCGTCCAGTTTCTCGCCGGAGTATCCGGTCTGACCATCACAGTCCTGAGGATGGCGGATCTTGTAGTGGCAGGCGTAGCGGATGCGGGTTTCCCGCTTGGGCTCACCCTTGGCACGTCTGCCGCTGCTGGTGGTCAGCATCAGCTTGGAACCGCAGTGGGCACAGTAGACCATTCCGGAGAGTAGCGCCTTCCCCTTGGAGTTAAAGGGCACCTCATTGTGGTGCATTGTCCTGGCCTCCATCAGCTCCTGTGCCCGCTCATACAGATCCAGAGGAACGATTTGCAGCTCTGGAAAGATTTCTGAGCGTGTTTCCCCACTGCGCAGGATTCCCACATACATGACATTCTTCAGCATTTTGATGATGGTGGTATTGGCGAAGTTGGTTCCCTTTCGATTGAGATAGCCGTTGTGATATAGCCACCGGGACAACCGCTGTGCGCCGAAGCCCTCATGGACATATTTTTCAAAGATGATGCGCACCACAGCGGCTTCATCCGGGTCAATCAGAATTTCGTTGACTTCATGATTCTTTTTATTGAAGCGCCCCTGCTTTTCCAGGCGGTATCCATATGGGACAATCCCGCCACGGAACCGCCCCTCCTGCACGATTTGCGACAGGCGGGTCTTTGTTCGGGCGGAGGTTTTGAGGCTCTCACCGGAGGCCTGCCAATAACGGATGTAGTTCAGCAGTTTGTCGATATGATCATCCATCTTCTGCTGCCCTTCCATTGCGCTCCACACTTCGATTCCGTTGCGGATGAACCACTCCACCACGAAGGGCGTCTCATCATCCCGCCGCCCCAGGCGGTCGAACATGAACACCAGCAGGATGTCAAACTTCCGTTCCTCAGCGTCCTGGCGGATCTCCTGAATGGCGTCACGGTCAGCGGCAGCCACCTTGAAACCCGAGACACCTTTTTCCGCAAATTCTTTGATGATCGTCCATCCCTGGCTTTCCGCAAATTCACGGCAGTATTGTTTCTGCATCGGGATATCATCTTTTTCTACCTGTCCTTTGGTAGAGACTCGATAGAGGCAATATACTCTCTTGTTTTTTTCCATGATTGCACCTTGTCCTTTCTGGTGTAGGACTGCGGTGCATATGGTTTGCTGTTCATTCAGTTGTCAAGGTTCATATGCACACACAGTATCCCACACCACTGGTAAAAAGTCTACTGAATCAAGCAGGCTTGTTCAGATTTTCAAAGTCCTGCGCCATCAACAGTGTCTGCTCAATTTCCGACACTGTGCCAGGTTGTGTAACGGTGTTTTTGAAGCGGAGAGCAACAATCAGTCCGTCCACTTCCATCGTGATATATTCTGTCGGCTCAGAGTATCGGGGATGCTCCCGATCATACATTGCCTGCTGATAACTCATGTGATCATCCTCCTTTACATAGTCTGCTGCCAAGTCTGTTCTTCTTCGTGATCGTCCTGGGCGTGGCCCTGGGCGATTTTCTTTTGCTGCTTCTTGCGGAGTGTTTTCCTGTCTGTGTGCGGGCGCATGGTGGTGCTGTCCATCACGGGAGCATCAGGCTGAGACTGCTCCAGACGGTACCCAAGACCCACCACAGCAGAAGCAACGCTGCCGTCCCCATCAGCAGGACCGCCCATGTAGGACCATCCAGGTGCGGCAGCCGCAGTCTGGGCAGCCTGATGCCGGGCAGAGAAAAACGCTTTTCGTTCCGCTTCCCAGCCTGTTCGCTCATCTGCTCCAGATGCTTCACCGCTTTCAGCAGTTCGTCCATCTGCGTCCGAGTCGGAAGCTGCGCCAGCAGTTCGTTGACCTTCTTCAGATAACCAGTCTGTCTCTCGGTGTGGTACCCCAGCGTGCAGAGGCTGCTCAGCAGTTCCTCCCACTCCGCTTTCATGGGATGCACTTCGGGAGGCGTTGTCAGCTCCTGTGCCGGGAGCTGCGGCGTGGTCTGTACCATCTGCGCGGGACGGTTCTTTTCCAACAGTTCGTCCATAGATAATTTCTTTTCTAATCCTGAATTCATATTCCATCTTCTCCTTCAGATATTTGTCCCCGAACAGCAAGCGGTCACGGCACCGCCAGCCGCTTGGCGTGGTGTAGGTGATGTTCCGCCGGGATTCCTCCCAGCGAACCCTATAGCCCTCGCTCTCCATCAGTGCAATGAACTCCTCCCGGCTGGAAGCGTG
>ERZ827108.4175-NODE-4175-length-10913-cov-22.581875_pt1 | contig 10913 bp, 12 predicted proteins | sample MGYA00519921_ERZ827108 | MGnify/ENA primary metagenome ERZ827108 (study PRJEB31778, sample SAMEA3449258) | human gut metagenome | biome: human gut; feature: human-associated habitat; material: faeces | place: United Kingdom | collected 2010/2012 ... | reverse complement strand
AGCCGCCGGAGCGGTGCTTAAGCCGTCAGGCGGGAATTGTGCGGTGTTGCCTTAGATAGAAGTTTTCCCATTGCCGCCGCACAGCGGCACACAAATATGAGGTTTCACTCTATGCCTGAAATATCTGAACTGGCCTTTGACTTTGGCACATTGATCCCGGCGCTGGTATTTGCAGCGCTGGCCGCCGTACTGCCGGAGCTTTACAAGTTTCTGGCGCGCAAATTCCTCGGCCGCATAAAAAAACATATCGCATCCTGGCTGCACATTCTGCTGGAAAGCTATATTGTGCCGATTGCGATGATCCTGCGGGTCCTTCTGGCCTGCTTTGCTGTCACACTCCTTCCCTTCAGCTTTGTCCATGGGGAGGTGTTCAGCAGGCTGCTTGGCACGACATCCGGCCTGCTCGTCACCGTTTTCATCGGCCTGGGCAGTTGGCAGGCCGCACCGGTAACACGGCTGCTGCTCCACAGCGCCGAAAACCACCTCGATATGACCACCAACCAGACGATGGGGCGCTTTTTTGAGAATATCTTCCATGCGCTTGTCGTACTTTTTACCGGCATTGCCATGCTGGACCAGCTTGGGGTCCCGGTCAGCGGTCTGTTGACCGGTGCCGGGGTCGCCGGTCTTGCGGTCTCACTGGCGGCGCAGTCAACGCTTTCCAACCTGATCGCCGGTGTCACCCTTGTGCTGGAGCATCCCTTCGGCATCGGAGATTATGTGGTGCTTGGCAGCTATGAGGGCACGGTTGAGGATATTTCCTTCCGCTCGACCCGGATCCGCACGGCAGACAATGTGGCGATCACGATTGAAAATTCAAAGATCTGCTCCGAATATATCCAGAACTGCGACCGCCGCACCAGCCGCCTCTGGGCCTTTACCATCGGCCTGACCTACGATACGCCGCGCGGCAAGATTGAAACGCTCTGCCGCAAGCTGGCTGCGCTGCTGCAGGCCCACCCGGATGTGCTGCCGGACGGCGTCAGCGTAACGCTGGACAAATTCAACGACAGCAGCATTGACCTGCTTTGCCGCGTCTATGTTTCAAGGGTCTCTCTGCGGGAGTTTCTCAAGGTCAAAAATTGTCTGAACCTGCAGATTCTCGATCTGGTCCGTGCCGAGGGCTGCAGCTTTGCCTTCCCCACGGTGACGGTGGACATGCCGGAAAACACATAAAAGAAAACCGCCCGTCGGCCTTTTCATGGCTGGTGGGCGGTATTTTTATCCCGTAATATCGCTTCTTCTGCTCACAACCAGCAGGGTATCGCTCCCCTGCTGTGTTTTTACGGTAAACTCAAAATTGTAGGCTGTGTCAAGTCGATAGGACACGCTGTCATCCCCCTGTGTCAGCCGATAATCCAGCTCGACCTGTGGCTTTACGCGGTCATAATCGACATACAGCTCGCCGATGCTCTCAAGAAAGACAAGGCTTATATCCTCTGCCGTGACACCGTAAAATGTTACGACCGGTGCTCCCTCCGCCTGCACGGCGAGCATATCCAGATAGTTGTTCCTTGCCGAATCCTCCCGCGTGTGGGCGTACAGGACCGGCGCATCGCTGAGAAGCTCAGCACCGCTTAACTCGATATGTACCCCGGTAACGGGCAAATCTGTCTGCCATACAGGGGTGGGGTCCGCAGTCCGGGCGCAGCCGCTCAACAGTAAAGCGGCCAGCGCCGCGGCATAGATTTTTTTCATAGGTGCCTCTCATTCATACGGGTCGTAGGGTGGCCGGGGCAGATCCTGGCCGACCTGCAGGGTGCGCGGGCAAAGACCGGTCTCCGCCTGTACAAAGCCCATCAGCATACCCATGTGCATATACAGGTGCCTGTATTGAGCCAAAATCAGGGTAAACCGCGTCCACTCGCAGTTTTCCGGTCGCTGCAGCAGGTCCTCATCGTGGAGCGAGGTCAAATAAATAGACAGCTTCGCCTTGATCGTGTAAAAATAATCGTCCGTATCGTGCCTGCTCAGATGGGCCGCCGGGTAGATCGAAAGCTCCTGCAGGTGCGGTGTGTGGACCGGCGGCTCCACAAAATCGTTGTCGCGCGGGTTGATGAACCACTGATCCAGATGGTGCAGCGTGTGGTATACATGCTGCCAGAGCGGCGCGCCGCCGTAGCAGGTATCCCACAGCTCATCGGGGATGCAGTCCATCACATTCTGCATCTCCCACAGGGCGCGGACCGTCATCTCCGCAATGACCGCATGATACGATGTTTCCCGCAACTGCACACGCCCCCTTTGGGCGAGTATGTGCTGCGGCGGGGCGGATTATTCGTTATAGTTTTCGACCTCGCGGATCGTCTTGCGGTTCATAAGCAATGTCATAAAGGGTTCAAGCAGGGCGCGCTCCTCCTGCGAGGGCGTGCGGCTGCGGGCCTGCATCAGCAGCCAGGCGATCTCGGTGCCGATGGGGCGGCCGTAGACAAGTGCATTGTAGCCGTCCTTACAGACCGCGCGCTTCGCGTCTGCAATATCCAGCGTTGTAACGCCGCTATAGTGGCGCAGCACATTCTGCAGCGCTGCCGGGCTGCCGAACACCGCCTTGACAAGCTGCAAATACGCCGCAACATAGCGGGGCGGCATACAATCTGCGGCGCACAGTTCAATTCTTGATTTCAGCCGCACATCATAGAAAAACATCGACAGAACCTGCGCTGCCTCCCGCCGGCTGATGTGCGCACCATACAACTCCGGAGCTGTCTTGCTGCCTACCGCCTTGGCGCGGTTCGTGCGCCAGGCCACGATCTGCGGCTTGGTCAGCACGGTCTCGGCATAGCGGGCAAAGCCGAAATCCGGATCCATCAGATGCGGAATCACCCCGCAGCGGTCGCGGTCCACATCCTGCCGCACGCGGGCAGATATGCCATAGGCACTGTTGCGGCTTGTCTGATACACCGGCGCATTGTCACTGAGCAGCACAAAGAACGGCGTCAGCAGGCTGGCTGCCCGCATTTTGCGCACAAAGTCCTGCTCGCTGAAATAATCAATGGAAAGTCTTGTTGCTGCGGTCGCCCGCAGCATCTGGCCGCCGCAGGCACCAGTGTTCTTAAAATAGCGGTCCAGTGCCTCGGCCCGGTTTTGGGGAATCAGCGGCAGTACCTCAGCCCGCTGGGTGGGGTGGTATCCCACCGTCCACGCGCGCAGACCGCAGGCAGCCAGCGTCAGGCACAGCTGCAGATAAAACCGGTTGTAGCTGTCCATGAGATCCTGAACATCCCGCTGGGGCGTCATAGTGATCTTCAGCTGGCAGGCCGGGCCGATAACTGCCGACAGTACGGGAGCACGGAAGCCAAGGTATTCGCTCTCCGAGATAACGGGGGCATCCCCCTGCTGCAGTTCCCGCAAAGCCGCCTGCAGCTGCGCAAATGTGACCGCTCTGCCGTCAGAGTGTGTTACAAAATGCTCCACCTCCAGCCCGAGGGAGAGCTTGCCCTCCGCCTCGCAGTCGGCCTCAAAATACCCCTTCATTGTCCTGATTTGTTCATCCAGCTTCGCCATAGTAAAATGGTTCTCCCCATGATCGGTGATGTCTATAGCGATATTATACGCCAAAAAACGGGGCGGTGCAATCGCCCCGGAGTGTTATTTTACAGCGGTGCTGCTTCGTTGGCGGCCGCCCCGCAGTGCGGGGCTTGTGCAGTGCTGCCTTACAGGCAGCTGACCGCCGGGAAGCCATAGGCAGGCTCCGCAGCCTGCACGGCCCGCAGAATAGCCTTGGCCATCACACGCGCCCCCAGCGCCCCCACAACATCCTGATCAGCGGCCACATCGCCCAGCGAAACAGCATAGATGCTGTCCCCGTCTGCCGTGGTATGCACCGGGCGGATGGCGCGGGCATATCCGTCCTGTGCCATACCCGCAATCTTGCACAGCCGGGATTTGTCAAACCGTGCGTTCGTAAAGACAACACCGATCGTTGTATTGCCGACAAATTTGTTTTCCTTTACCTCAATGCTCTGCAGTGCAAGCAGCTCGGAGTCGAGGAAGGTCCTGCCGTCATCCGCCAACAAGCCTGCGGCCTTGCGGCCGGTCTCATAGTCGTAAATATCGCCCAGCGCATTGACTGCCACAACCGCACCGACCTGCAGCGGCCCCACCTGCACGGCATAGCTGCCGATGCCGGACTTCATGCAGTGGTCCATACCCAGCAGCTTGCCCACGGTTGCGCCGGTACCTGCGCCATAGCTGCCGTCGCGGTAGTTGTTGGCTTCCGCGTTCACGCAGGCCTGATACGCCATGGCAGCATCCGGGCGGGTGTGGGCGTCTGCCACGGTCAGATCAAACAGGTCCGACTGGCAGACCAGAGGCACTTTTGTGACCCCGACATCAAAACCGATGCCGCGCTCCTCAAGATACCGCATAACACCGCCCGCCGCGTCCAGTCCAAAGGCACTGCCCCCCGCCAGCACAATGGCGTGGATGACCTGTGCCGCCGCCAGCGGCTTGAGCAGCTCGCTCTCGCGGGAGGCCGGCCCGCCGCCGCGTACATCCAGCCCCGCCGGGACGCCTTCCTGCCCCAGCAGAAACACCGTGCAGCCTGTGCCCGCCGCCGTGTTCTCAGCCTGACCAATCTTGAGATTCCGGAATGAAGTAATAGGAATTTCTTTCATGATGGTTCTTCTCCTTTTACCGTTCTTTTGCTTTTATTGTACAACTTTCCCCTGCCCCATGCAATGAAAAAATCCCGCCGGGCAAAGTCCCGGCGGGAAGGTTAATCTCTCCTTTGATTTTTATTTCTTTGTTATTCTCTGAAACATTTGAAAAAGATAAAGTACCTTTATTTATCTTCCCAAATTCAATGCTGTCCCTCCAAATTTGAAGTTCAAATTCACGATTCAAGTCACACATATAATACACCTCTAATAAACATAGTGTATTAGTATATGCGCAAATGTGTAATTCTTTCATTTTTTCAAATTATTCGAGTTACTTATTGTATGTAGACTTTTTGTATTCACACATATTATACTACATATTATGGAGGATTGTAACTAAGGATATTGTAAAAGTTTTCGGAACCAACTTGAAGAAATACCGTATTGCGTTAGGGCTGTCACAAGAAGCTTTTGCTGACAAATGTGGTATGCATCGAACATATATTAGTGCTATCGAATGCTATCGTCGAAGTATTTCGCTTGAAAATATTCAGCGTATAGCTGATGCACTTGAAATTGAAACATATAAATTGTTTTTGGAGGATAAATGATGGAACATAGAGATAGATCAACTGGTTGGAAGCACGCTAAATTATCAGGTCACAAAAATGAGGACATAGTAAAAATCAATTTAGACAAAAACAAAGATTTTCAAGCAGATTTTCTAAAAAAAATAAATAGATCCGACGCCTCAATCATACGAACAAGTATTGGCGGTTTGCACGAAACAAATGTTCCTAGTGTCAACGGTAGAAAAACAAAGTCCAAAACTGACTTGAAAGTATATCTTGATACAGATGAAGTAATTAATGTATCTATCAAGAAGAGTCTTGGTGGACAAGTATATTTTGTTAGAGCCGGACTTTTTATTGATACATTTGAAAAACAGTTTAACACTGAGATTCCAGCTGATGTCCAAAGAGCAATTAATCTATTTTGGGCGGCATCCGATGATGCAGTCGATATTATCGAGCATTATGGTGACAGAACCATTCAAAAAGATTATGACCTTCAACTAAGGCACAAAAGTTTAAATGCAACAACTTTAAAATCTTTTGACGAACATCTATATTTTGTTTTACTTGAATGGTTTACTGAAAATGCATACGAACTTGCAAAATTGTCATTTTCTATGGGTGCAGTTCGTGACAGCGATGAATGGTCTGATTTTGTATGGTACATAAATCTACTTGGGGAAAATGATACCAATGATATTTTCTTTATCGAAGACATCTGTAATGCTGTTCAAGATGTCGCAATCAGTGAAACATATTATGGATCATCTTATGGTGGAACTACCATTCAACTACCTTTTGGATTTGTACAATGGCATCAAGGACAACTGCAATTTCATCACAACTATGAAAAAATTTATAGACTTCTTAAAGGGGAATAATATAAATGCCATTTGATAGTAGAAATTATAGAAGGAAGTTGGGCTTCACAAACCAAACAACATTAAAAAAGCATTTCAAAGCGACAGATATTGTATCTATTAATTGGGACAAAATCGAAAAATGCAATCAAAGGCTAAAAGAAATATTTCAGGAAATTAACCAAGCAGTAAATCAAAGTGTACACTGGGAAAACTTGAACCCTATACAAAATGAGATCGACAGTGCTTATTTGGTTATGAAAGAAAATAATATTTTTCCTCGACTGAACAATAATGGAAGGTCTCCAGAGGATTTGTATTATAACTGGATGAGAGGCTATATCGTTTGTAAGTTTTTCACGCCAGCATTGTCACAAATATTCGGGGTCCAAGAAGATTCCATTAAAACCGTTGGGCACGACAGTTTGTCTGAAATCGAAACCTTTTCTAAATCTCCAGTTGCTGACTTAGAACTTGAAATTGACAGCAAAACAATTAGGCTTGAGATTCAATCTGGATATACTGGAGTAAATGATATAAAAGAACATAAGGTAAGGGAAGCTAAGCGAGCATATGAACAAGAACAAGTATACTCGTATGTTGTTCATTTTGATTTGTTTAATGGGACAATGGCAATAGTAGATATTACAAACATTAATGACAATAGCGTCCACTGGGAAACTCGTTCTCAAATGGAAGGTCAGAAGGTTTTTGCTATTCCAAATGAAGCTTTCCGATGGTTCCTTCTTGATGATATTCCTAACTATCTGGATATACTGTACTGACACTTAAACGAAGCTGCTTAATTTGCAGCTTCGTATTCTTTTAGTGCCTGAAGCATTTGTTTTGCTATTGCGACAGAAAGCAATGGTGGAACAGCATTACCTATTTCCAATCTTTTCATTCCATCAGAGCCATAAAATTTATAATCATCCGGAAAGCTCTGCAACCTTGCACCTTCTCGAATTGACATTGCTCTTGAATCTCTTGGATGAATACATCTAGAAGATGAAGGGCACGCAAAATTTCTCGTTATTGTTGTTGAAGGCTTATCCCACCATAATTTAGCATAGGTATTGCCATAGCCACTTTTGGGGCGAATATTTTCAGGCAAATCATCTTTAGACTCTCCATCCTTTAATGTTTGCATTATTTTGATGAGATGTTCACCGTTTTTAGGCGCCTTGTGTTCTTCAACATATATATCGGCATTTTTTCTGACAAATTTCAAAAACTCATTCGTAGCACTGGTGGCATAAATATTATTTTCTTTGCCACTTCTTAGCACTGGTAAATCTCCTATTGCCTCTCGCAAAGTTACATATGGTTTTAATCCTTCACCATGCGTTGGAGACGGATAAACAAAGTTGTTTTTTTCTTTAATGCCCACAAGAATTACTCTTTCTCTATGTTGAGGGACACCATAATCGACTGCATCCAAAACTTTGTGTTTTAAATCATAACCAAGTTCCTCAAATTCGATTTGAATTTGTTTAAAAAGATTTCCCTTATTCATACTAAGTATTCCGGTAACATTTTCAAACACAAATGCTTTAGGTCGCAGAATTTTAAGAATTCTCTTATACTGCATAAACAAGTTAGCTCTCTCATCATTTTGTCTTTTCCCAAGAGTTGAATATGATTGACAAGGAGGTCCGCCCACTACTATATCTATTTTTTGCCCATTTAGTGCCTGATTTAAAATATCTTCCGTCAAATCATTTATATCACAATTTAACATTCTGACATTAGGATGATTTAATTCATATGCAATAGAAATATCTTTTTCGATCTCATTTGCCGCTATAATATTAAATTGTGGAAGCATTGAAAAGCCATAACTCAACCCACCAACACCGGCAAACAAATCCATTACATTATATTGTCTCATATTTATTTTCTCCTAATTTAATGCTTTAACAATATTTCCAGCAATCCTACTAACTACTGGAACACAAACAGAATTTCCAATTTGTTTATAGACTTGTTTTTCGTTTTCTTTTGGTAAAATAAAACCTTCAGGAAATCCTTGCAATCTAGCACATTCACGAGGAGTCATTAACCTAACAGAAAAATCGTCATAGAAAAATGGAATTCTCTCAAATCGACTACCCATTGCAGCCAAAAGCGTCGGACAAATACCTTCCATTCCTCTGGAAAGCCCCCAATCTGTAAAACGATAAACTCTTTTACGGTCATCCATATATTCCATCATTCTATTCCACATACGATGACCATCCATATAATATTTTTCTTCTTGTTTTTTCTTATCAAACAAATCAAAGGCTGTTTGCGTTAATGGCAACATGTCAGGAAATTTGAATTTTTCAACATTTTTCTTATATTTGAATGCAACTATATATATTCTGTTTCTTTGTTGAGGAATATTTCCATATTCCTTTGCATTCATACCTTTATAAACAGTATAGTAGCCTAAATCTCCAAGTGTTTTAAGTATAACATCAAATGTTCGTCCTTCATCGTGTTTTACAAGATTTGCAACATTTTCAAGAAAAACAACTCGAGGTTTAATTTTATTTATAACCCTTACCGTTTCAAAAAACAAATTTCCTCTAGGGTCGCTGAAGCCTTCCAACAATCCAACAGACGAAAATGCCTGACAAGGAAAGCCTGCCGTTAAAATATCAAATTTAGGGATATCTTTCGTATCTAATTTTTGAATATCGCCCTCAATAAGATATTCATCACCAAAGTTCAATCTATATGTTTTGCAAGCATACTTATCAATTTCGTTAGCCCAAACTATTTTACAGCCATTTTGTCTAAAAGCTAAACAAATTCCGCCAATGCCGGCAAACATACTTCCTACTGTAAGTTGTTCTTTCATATACTAATCCTTCGTTGTTGTTTTTTCAAATTCATTATATAATGTTACAGCTCTTTTCAACTGCGACTTGATAAACATAGAACTCTCTTCAAACTCATCATTGTTTTGTAGATTATCCAATGTATCACTACTTATAGAGTCTGTATGTAACATTCTGCGAACTCTACCGCAACGAGAAATTACATCTTTCGCAGAGCGAATGCTCATATTTTTTTCACTTATCAGCCACTCTAACAATTCTGAGGATTCCATATCCTACCTCCTAAATCTCTGTAGATAAAGTATATCATATAATCACGTCAACGTCAAGCTTAGCACAAATTAAATTGCGGCAGGGATTGCTCCCTGCCGTCGTTGTGTTTATACCGTGTAAATCAATTCCGCATTTACAATCTCCGTTGCCCTATTACAGATATTATTCATCTTCTGCACCTAGAGCATCATATCGGTGGCTTTGAGTTCTTCGGTTACATTTTCTTTTTCGGCGAGGTCTTTTACCAGCCGGAGAAAAAAGGTCTTGCGCCTGCTGTTCAACATCTGCAAGATATGAATTTAGCTTACTGCTTGTCAGCAAATTGTAGTAATGCACCTTATGATTTTGCTTCAAATATCGTTTATTGACCTCAAATTTACAAACGGGAGTCAAAACGAAGTCAGCAAAAAGAAAGAGACCGCATATTGAACATTAGCACATTCAATATGCGGGCTCCGTTTAGGTTTTGCGATTATTCAAACTCAATCGTTGCCGGCGGTTTCGTGGTGTAGTCGAACATGACGCGGTTGATGTTCTTGACTTCGTTCACGATGCGGTTGGCTGCGGTGGTGATGGTTTCGGTCTGCAGGATTGTGACCTCGGCGGTCATAAAATCGGTGGTGGTTACGGCGCGCAGGGCGATGGCGTAATCGTAGGTACGCTCGTCACCCATGACACCGACGCTGCGCATATTGGTCAGCGCGGCAAAGTACTGGCTGGGGCGCTGGGCCATGGGGAGTTTATCGACCTCCTCACGCCAGATGGCATCGGCATCCTGCACGATGGCGACCTTTTCGGGGGTCACATCGCCAATAATGCGGATAGCCAGACCCGGGCCGGGGAACGGCTGGCGGGCAACAAGGTACTCGGGCAGACCCAGCTCGCGGCCAGCCTGGCGGACCTCGTCCTTGAACAGGTCGCGCAGCGGCTCAACGATCTCCTTGAAGTCAACATAATCGGGCAGACCGCCGACATTGTGGTGGCTCTTGATGGTGGCGCTTTCGCCGCCGAGGCCGCTCTCCACGACATCGGGGTAGATTGTGCCCTGTGCCAAAAAGTCCACAGCGCCGATCTTTTTTGCTTCATCCTCGAACACACGGATGAACTCCTCGCCGATGATCTTGCGCTTGCTTTCGGGGGCCTCTACGCCGGCCAGCTTCTTGTAGAAGCGGTCGCGGGCGTCAACGCAGACAAAGTTGATGTCAAACTGACCGCCCTCGCCAAAGACCTCGCAGACCTGCTCGCGCTCGTTCTTGCGCAGCAGACCGTGGTCAACGAAAACGCAGGTCAGCTGCTTGCCGATGGCCTTGGCCAGCATAGCCGCGCAGACGCTGGAATCGACACCGCCGGACAGGGCGCACAGCACCTTGCCGTCGCCGATCTTCTCGCGCAGGGCCTTGACGGAGTTCTCGACAAAGGAGTCCATCTTCCAGTCACCGGCGCAGCCGCAGACCTTATACACAAAGTTGTGCAGGATCTTGGTGCCGTTCTCGGTGTGCAGGACCTCGGGGTGGAACTGCACAGCATACAGGCCACGGGCCTTATCCTGCGCAGCGGCCACCGGGCAGTTGGGGGTATGGGCAATAATCTCAAAGCCGGGGGCTGCCTGCTCGATATAATCGTTATGGCTCATCCAGCATACATTCTGGGCGGGCAGCGTATCAAACAGCGGGCTGGCAGTATCCAGATCGACCAGCGTTTTGCCGTACTCACGCTCGGGGGCCTTGCAGACCTTGCCGCCCAGCATGTGCATCATCAGCTGGCTGCCGTAGCAGA
>ERZ827108.4163-NODE-4163-length-10946-cov-3.028005_pt1 | contig 10946 bp, 8 predicted proteins | sample MGYA00519921_ERZ827108 | MGnify/ENA primary metagenome ERZ827108 (study PRJEB31778, sample SAMEA3449258) | human gut metagenome | biome: human gut; feature: human-associated habitat; material: faeces | place: United Kingdom | collected 2010/2012 ... | reverse complement strand
CCTTCAACCTGATCAATTACAAGAACGCCGTCGAAAACGTCGCCCTGCCGCTCTATTATCAGGGCGTCTCCCGCCGCAAGCGCAACGCCCTCGCCCTCGAATACCTCGACATGCTGGGCCTGAAGGAGTGGGCCGAACACATGCCCAACGAGATGTCGGGCGGTCAGAAACAGCGCGTGGCCATCGCGCGGGCGCTGATCAACAAACCGCAGATCATCCTCGCAGACGAACCCACGGGCGCACTGGACAGCGTCACCTCGCAGGAGGTGATGAACCTGCTGCGCAGCGTGAACGTCGACATGGGCATGACCATCATCTGCGTCACCCACGAACAGTCGATCGCCGACCAAACGGACAAAATCATCCGCCTGACGGACGGCGTCATCAGCAGTATCACCGAAACCGGACTGGCAACGCGATGAGAGAGCTGCTGCTGGAGATATGGACTTCGGTGCGCCGCAACAAACTGCGCACGTTCCTCACGGGATTTTCAGTCGCGTGGGGCATCTTCATGCTCGTCATCCTGCTGGGATCGGGCAACGGACTCAAGAACGGCGTGCTGTCGAATTTCGGCAACTACGCCACCAACTCGATCACCATCTCCGGCGGCTGGACCTCGAAGGCCTACGCCGGCTACAACAAATGGCGCAGCATCGACCTGAAAAACCGGGACCTCGAAATTCTGGTCAATGAATTCCCCGAAGTGGACGACGTCGCCGCCAAAGCGTGGTACCGCGGCTCCACGGCCACCTACCTCGACCGCTTCGCCGACATCAGCCTGCGCGGCTCGCTGCCCAAGATCCAGCAGATCGAAGGCGTCGAGATCGTCAAGGGACGTTTCATCAATCAGGCCGACATCCACAACTACCGCAAGGTGATCGTCATCGACGAGGCGCTCGAAAGAATACTCTTCCGCGGCGACGACCCGCTGGGCAAGCCGGTCAAAATCCACAACAACATCTACCGCGTGGCCGGCGTCTACAGAGGCGACGCCCAGCAGCGCAATTCGATGGGCTACATCCCGCTGACGACCGGCCAGCTGATCTTCAAGGCCAACGATCCGGTCGTGGACAACGCGATCATCACCGTACACGGACTCGACACCGACGCGCAGATGGAGGCGTTCGAACAGCGCATCCGCAAACGGCTGGCCGCCGAACACCACTACGATCCCGAAGACCAGAGCGCCCTGTGGATACGCAACACGATGGAGCAGTACAAGAGCATGATGATCGTCTTCGGCGGCATCAACCTCTTCGTCTGGATCATCGGTCTGGGCACCCTGCTGGCGGGCATCGTCGGCGTGAGCAACATCATGCTGGTGACCGTCACGGAGCGCACCTCCGAATTCGGCATCCGCAAGGCCCTCGGCGCCAAACCCGTGTCGATCATCCGCCTGATCCTGACCGAATCGGTGATGATAACGGCCATGTTCGGCTATATCGGCATGGTGCTGGGCGTTGCCGTCATGGAGGCGGTCAACTATGTCATCAACCAGACGCCGGCCCAGACCGGAAACTTCGGCGGCAGCATCTTCCTCAATCCGACGCTCGATCTGGGCGTGGCCGTCAGCGCCACGGTCGTACTGGTCATTGCGGGCCTGATCGCAGGATACGTCCCCGCCTACCGGGCGGCACAACTGAAAACGATCGACGCCCTGCGTTATAATAAATAAGGAGCCATGAGATTTTTCGATACGGACCGCTGGAACGAAATCTGGCAGACAATCAGCCGGAACCGCAAGCGCAGCATCATGACGGCGCTGGGCGTATTCTGGGGTATCTTCATGCTCATCGTACTGCTGGGAGCCGGCATGGGGCTGGGACGCCTGTTCCGCGCCCAGCTGGGCGGCATGTCCACCAACACGGTGCTGCTGCAAAGCAGCCGCACCTCGGTCCCCTACAAGGGCATGCCCACGGGACGCTGGTGGAGAATGGACAACGACGATCTGGAAGCCGTCAGCAAACTCGAAGAGGTGGAGTACACCTCAGGCGTCATCTGGGGCAACGAACTCCACTGCAGCTACAAAGAGCGCAAAGGCGACTATCAGATGATGGGATACACGCCCGACTACCAGAAGATCAACCCGCAGAAGATCATCGCAGGCCGTTACATCAACGAGGTAGACATGGTGCACAAGCGCAAGGTCTGCGTCATCGGCACGCAGGTGCAGAAAGACCTCTTTCCGGGCGAACCCGACCCGACGGGCAAAGTCATCAAGGTCGGAGGAAGCTACTTCACCATCATCGGCGTCATGCGCCGCGAATCGTCGGCCATGTCGTTCAGCGACGTCGAACGCACGGTTGTCGTCCCGATCTCGCTGGCGCAGCAGATGTTCGGCTACGGCCGCACGATACACCTGCTGGCGCTGGCCGGCTACAAGGACGTTCCGAGCAAACAGGTCGAGAAAGCGGCCCGCGAAGCCGTCTTCGCCCGGCACATGATCTCGCCGGACGACGAAAAGGCCGCTTGGACCATGTCCGCCGGAGAGATGTTCGACAAGGTGATGAGCCTGTTCTGGGGCATCGGCCTGCTGACGTGGATCGTGGGACTGGGCACGCTGCTGGCAGGTATCGTCGGCGTGAGCAACATCATGCTGGTGCTCGTGAAGGAGCGCACGCAGGAGATCGGCATCCGCCGCGCGCTGGGCGCCCCGCCTACGGCCATCATCTCGCAGATACTTTCCGAGAGCTTCATCCTCACCTTCATCGCCGGAATACTGGGGCTCACGGCCGCCGTCGGCGTGCTGTCGGTCGTGGATTCGGTCTACTATCAGGCGGTCACCGTGGCGCAGGAAGGATTCGAAGTGTCGTGGCAGATCTCCTTCGGGACGGGCATGCTGGCCCTCTTCATCCTGATCGCAGGCAGCCTGCTGGCGGGCGTCATCCCCGCATACCGGGCCTTGAGCATCAAGGCGGTGGATGCAATACGCGAAGAATAAACGATTAAACAAACAGATTACGGCTATGAAAAAATTTCTGAAAATCTTTCTGGGAGTGCTCTTTGCGGCGCTGCTTCTCGGAACGTTCTGGTTCCTGTGGCAGAAGACCCGCCCCGTAAAGGTCGTCTACACGATCGTGCAGCCCAAACTCGACACGCTCAAACAGTACGTGGTCGCCACGGGCAAGGTCGAGCCGCGCGACGAGGTGCTCATCAAGCCCCAGATTTCGGGCATCGTCTCCGACGTCTATAAGGAGGCCGGGCAGATGGTCCGCAAGGGCGAGGTGATCGCCACGGTGAAGGTCGTCCCCGAAATGGGTCAGCTGTCGAGCGCCGAATCGCGCGTCTCGGTGGCCGAAATATCGCTGGACCAGACCCGCCGCGAATTCGACCGCACGGAAGCCCTGCACAAGAAGGGCGTGGTGTCGGACGAGGAGTACGAGCAGGGCCGCACCGCGCTTCGGAAAGCGCAGGAGGAGCTGCAGAACGCCAAGGAGAACATGGAGATCGTCAAGAACGGCATCACCAGCCGTTACAAGGAGCTGAGCAACACCCAGATCCGTTCGACGATCGACGGCATGATCCTCGACGTCCCGGTCAAGGTCGGGAACTCGGTGATCCAGTCCAACACCTTCAACGACGGCACGACCATCGCCACGGTTGCCGACATGTCGAACATGCTCTTCCGGGGCAACGTCGACGAGACCGACGTGGGCAAGCTCCACGAGACGATGCCCGTCAAGCTGACCATCGGCGCCCTGCAGAACGTCGAGCTGGACGCCCTGCTGGAGTACGTTTCACCCAAAGCGACCGAAGACAACGGCGTCATCATGTTCGAAGTGAAGGCGGCCGTGAAGATTCCCGAAAACGTCTTCGTGCGCGCCGGATACAGCGCCAACGCCAGCATCGTGATCCAGAGCCGCGAAGGGGTGCTGACCCTGCCGGAAAGCACCGTCGAATTCGAGGGCGACAAAACCTACGTCTACCTGCTCACCAGCGCCGACGGAGCCGAGGAGCAGACCTTCGACAAGCACGAGGTCAAGATCGGGCTGTCGGACGGCATCAACATCGAACTGACCGAGGGCGTGACCGCCGAGAGCAAAGTCCGCGGCGCACGGGAAGAGAAGAAGAAATAACCACAAATGCATCGCAGCATGAAAACCAGCACCCTATTCGCCGCCCTCAGCGCGGCTGCCATGACGCTCTGCACGGCTGCCGCCGCGGCTCAGTCGGTACAGTCCGCGCCGCAGGCCGAAGCGCCGGCGCCCGGCACGCCGTGGTCGCTCGACGACTGCATCGGGTATGCCCTGCACAACAACGTCGGCGTACAGCAGCAGGCCCTGCAGGTGGAGCAGACCGACGTGAAACTGTCAACCTCCAAATACAGCCGGCTGCCCGACCTGAGCGCATCGGTGGGCTACAACGCCACATTCGGACGCGGCACCTCCGACGACAACATCCGCAAGACGGGAACCATCCAGAGCGGCTCGTTCGACGTCGGGGCCAGCATGCCCCTCTTCGACGGATTCCGCATCAACCGCGAAATCAAGGGCGGCAAGCTCGACCTCGCCGCCGCCATGCAGGATTTGGAACGCGCACGCGAAGACCTGTCAATCAACGTCATGACGCTGTACCTGCAGGTTCTCTACAACAAGGAGCTGACCCAGATCGCCGAACGCCAGCTCGACCTGAGCACCCAGCAGGCCGTCCGCAGCCGCGAGCTGGTCGCCGCGGGCAAACAGCCCGAATCGGCACGCTACGAAAGCGAAGCCCTGCAGGCCAACGACGAGCTGAATCTGACGCAGGCCCGCAACGACCTGCGGCTGGCGCTGCTCAACCTGAGTCAGGCCCTCAACCGCGAGAGCGCGGCGGGATTCGACATCGTGGCGCCGCAGCTCGACAGCGTGGCGCTCGCATCGCTGCACGTGCTCGGCACGGCCGACGACGTCTATGCCTATGCGACGGAAAACCGCCCCCACATCAAGGCGGAACGCCTGCGGCTCGAAAGCGCCGAAAATGCCGTCCGGATCGCCAAGTCCGCGCTCTACCCCTCGCTTTCGCTGCGCGGAGGCTACGGCACGGGCATCTACAGCACGCAGGAAGCCGCCTTCGGTACCCAGTTCCGCAAGAACAGCAGCGAATTCGTCGGCGTGTCGATGAGCGTTCCGATCTTCAACCGCCGCGCCACGCACAACAGCATCCTCTCGGCCCGGATAGCCATGCGCAAACAACAGCTGGCCGTAACCGACGCCGAGCAATCGCTGCGCAAGGAGATCGAGCAGGCGTGGTACAACGCCGACGCCGCCTACGGCAAATACCGTTCGGCGGACGCCGCCCTCGCCTCGGCACGGGTGGCCTTCGCCTACGAACAGCAGAAGGCCGACGCAGGCCGTTCGACGGTCTTCGACTTCAACGACGCCAAAACACGTATGGAAAAGGCCGAGTCGGAACTCGTGCAGGCGAAATACGAATTCGTATTCCGGTCGAAGATCCTCGACTTCTACCGCGGCCGGCCGCTCGAACTATGACAAACAGCCGTAAACAAGCTCGCACCGAATAAACAAATTAGGGCGGTCGAAATTCGACCGCCCTATTGCTGTCCGGAATACCAATCCCTCAAGTATTCCGACAGCTGCCGGGAGAGGCTTTCAGGCTCTGACCCGGCGCAGAAGCCCTTTTGCGTCACTAATACCCTCTTCGTCCCCTGTGCGAAGCAGGATGAAACAAAGGTATGAAAATATTCCGAAGCTGTACACCCCGTGAGCGTTTTTGCCATAACTTACGGCTGAAATGATTCACACGAATGGACGAAAATGTTGCATACAGTCTCTTTCAGCCAACAAAACGTTCGGCAAAGAAATGGCTATCTGAAAAATTTGCCCTACTTTTGCAACTGAATTACAAACGGTAAAGATGGAGTGGCTAAAAAGTTTATTCGTCGAACATTCGGCGCTGCAGGCCGTCGTGGTGATCTCGCTCATCTCGACGATCGGCATCGGACTCGGTAAAATCCGCTTTTTCGGCATATCGCTGGGCGTGGCGTTCATCTTCTTCGCCGGCATTCTGGCCGGGCATTTCGGACTCACGATCGACCCGCAGATGCTGACCTATGCCGAAAGTTTCGGACTCGTCGTCTTCGTCTACGCCCTCGGTCTGCAGGTCGGCCCCGGTTTCTTCAACTCGCTGCGCGCCGACGGACTGCGCCTGTTGTCGCCGGCGGTCGCCGTAGTGCTGATCGGCACCGCGCTCGCCATAGGCATGAGCTTCACGCTGAACGTCTCCATGCCCGACGCGGCCGGCATCCTCTGCGGAGCCACGACCAACACCCCGGCGCTCGGCGCCGCGCAGCAGACGCTGCAGCAAATGGGCATCGACCCCAACGGCGCCGCCCTGAGCTGCGCCGTGACCTATCCGCTGGGCGTCGTAGGAGTCATTCTGGCCATCGTCTTCATCCGCAAGGTCTTCGTCCGGCCTTCGGACATGCCCGAACCGGACGCCGAGCACCGCAAGAACGTCTTCATCGCCAGCTACCACCTGACCAATCCCGCCGTCTTCGGCAAAAGCGTCCACGAGATCGCCTCGCAAAGCCACCACCATTTCGTCATTTCGCGTATCTGGCGCAACGGGCGGGTGTCGATCCCCACCTCGGACAAGACGCTGCAGAAGGACGACATCATCCTCGTCATCACCGCCCCGTCGGAAGCCGACGGCCTGCGGCTGATCTTCGGCGAGCAGGAACTGAAAGACTGGAACGCGGAAAACATAGACTGGAACGCCGTGGACAGCCAGCTGATCTCCCAGCGCATTCTGGTCACGCGGCCCGAAATCAACGGCAGGAAACTCTCCTCACTGCGCCTGCGCAACAACTACGGCATCAACATCAGCCGCGTCTACCGTTCGGGCGTGCAGCTGCTCGCAACGCCCGATCTGCGGCTCCAGATGGGCGACCGCCTGACGGTCGTCGGCGAAGCCGCGGCGATCCAGAACGTCGAGAAGATTCTCGGCAACGCCGTCAAGAACCTCGACGAACCCAACCTCGTGGCGGTCTTCGTCGGACTGATTCTGGGACTGGTGCTGGGGAGCATCCCCGTCAGCATTCCGGGCATCAGCCTGCCCGTAAAGCTGGGTCTGGCGGGCGGCCCGATCGTCATCGGCATCCTGATCGGCACGTTCGGTCCGCGTCTGCATATGATTACCTACACCACCTACAGCGCCAACCTGATGCTGCGCGCATTGGGGCTGTCGATGTATCTCGCCTGTCTGGGGCTGGAAGCCGGCGCGCACTTCTTCGAAACGGTCATGCGCCCCGAAGGGGCGTTGTGGCTCCTGCTGGGATTCCTGCTGACGTTCGTTCCCGTCGTATTGCTGGGCGTCTTCGCGCTGCGCGTCCTACGCATCGATTTCGGTTCGGTATCGGGCATGCTGTGCGGCAGCATGGCCAACCCGATGGCGCTGACTTACGCCAACGACACGATCGAAGGCGACAATCCGTCGGTCTCCTACGCCACGGTCTATCCCCTCTGCATGTTTTTGCGAGTGGTCATCATTCAGGTGATGCTGATGATTTTCCTGTAGATTGCGGCCCTGCGGCCTGCTCCGGGTTCGGCTACGGCGTCGGCTCCGGCTTCCGCCCCGACTCCGGCTCTTGCTTCGGCATCGGTTCCTGCGTAGGCATCGGTTCCGGTTTTTGCTTCGGCTTCGGTTCCAGCTTCGGTTCCGGCGCCCGGCCTTGCCCCCTTCTCTGCTCCATTTTCCGCCCCATTCCCGGCTCCGGCTTCAGATAACGCAGGGCCGCAATGTCGCTGCCCGACGGATTCTGGAATACCCGCAGGTCGAATTCGGGAATCACGGCCAGCACGTGGTCGAAAACATCGGACTGTATCCGCTCGTAATCCACCCATATCACCGTATCGGTAAAGAAGTAGAGTTCCATCGGAAGTCCCGTCTCGGTAGGCTGCAGCTGACGCACCATCAGCGTCATCCCTGCGTTCACGGGCACTTCGTTGCGCAGATAACGTTCGAGATAGGCCCGGAAGACGCCGAGATTGGTCTGATGCAGGCCGTTGATCCTGCGTTCGCCGGGTTTGATGCCGTGCGTGGCATTGTACTCCTCGACGCGGCGTTCGGTATCGTCGATATATTCGCGGATCAGGTCGATACTGCGGTATTTATTCAGCATCTCAGGCGTACAGAACCGCACGCTGGTCATGTCGATACTCACCGAGCGCTTCACGCGGCGGCCTCCCGACGCCTGCATGCCGCGCCAGTTCTGGAACGAATCGCTCACCAGCAGGTAGGGCGGCAGCGTAACGATCGTATTGTCGAAATTGCGGACTTTCACCGTCGTGAGCGACACCTCGATCACCGAGCCGTCGGCCCCGTATTTGGGAACCGAAATCCAGTCCCCCACCTTGAGCATGTCGTTGGCCGAAAGCTGGATGCCGGAGACGAATCCCAGAATGCTGTCGCGGAAAATCAGCATGATGATCGCCGCCGACGCTCCCAGACCGGCCAACAGACTGGCGGGCGACTTGTCGATCAGGATCGAAACGATCAGTATGCCGCAGATCAGCGCCGCAATGCCCTGCCCGGTCTGCCTGAGCCCCTTGATCGGCTTGTTCTGCCATGCGGGACGCGCCGAAGCGATTTGGAAAACCGCAAAGAGCACGGCATTGATAAAGCGGAATACCGCCACGACGATATAGACCTCGACCAGCCGCGTCACGATCGTCCGGGCTTCGGACTGCTCTTCGAAAACCACCGGCAGGACGATCCCCAGCACGACGGCGCTGACGACGTTGCACAAACGGCTCAGCACGTCGGGGTTGAACAGATCGTCGTCCCACGTGGCTTTGGTGCGCTTGACGATGCGCCGCATGCCGCGCACGAGGATCGTGCGGCACACGAAGTCGAAGAGCGCCACCGCCAGCAGTACCAGCGTAAAGGCCACCCAGCGGTCCCAGCCGCTGTCCTGCGCGGACGCGAGTCCCAGCCATTCGAGCAGGGCGTCGGCCCAATGTTTCAGGAGTGTCTGCATACGGCATTCCTATCAATTATCAGACCCGTTCGTGAAAAATGATTCCGAGGTCGTCGTTTTACAAAAAAAGATGTGCGATACGGCGGTGCCGCACCTATCCGGCATACGTTCCGCCGACATCGGCCCTCCCCGGCAGCGCGGCCGGATACGGCGCGGATGCAACACGAATGCGGCACAATCGGGGCAAAACACGGCACGGACCGGCCCCGCCACATTAAGCCGCTGCCTTACAGCCGCTTCCCCGTTTACAAAGATACGAAATAAAGCGGTTATTCAAAAATCAGTTTCGCTTCGCCTTCGAAATTCGGAGTGAACACCCCTTTGCCGAGGTTTTCCAGCACCTCGGCCCGGCTCCAGAACCGCCCGCCGTCCAGTTCGTCGCTCGGCGCCACCGGCCCGTCGTACACCGCACGATGGACATAGACCAGTTCGCGCTCCCGCTCCGAGCGGAATACGTAGACCGCTACCCGTTCGGGCGTAAACTCGGTCACCCCCAGCTCCTCGCGCACCTCGCGCCGCAGAGCTTCATCCACCGTCTCGCCGTAATCGACATGGCCGCCCACGGCCGTGTCCCAGCGTCCGGGCTGAATGTCTTTCCACTCCGGCCGCTTTTGCAGGTAAAGCTCGCCGCGGGAATTGAACAGATGCAGGTGCACCACCGGATGCAGCAGCATCGACCCGCCGTGGCATTCGCCGCGCGTAGCCGATCCCACGACAACGCCGGAGGGATCGACCACCGGAAAAAGTTCCGAACCGTTATCGCATCTCATGGCGGGGATATTTACGTATATAAATCACGACGGTCAGCAAACCGAGCAGGACGAATCCCATGCCCGCGAGAGCCGTATAACGATACCCCAGCCCGTGGTCGATCGGCAGGCCGCCGCAGTAGGCGCCCAGCGCATTGCCCAGATTGAATGCCACCTGCACCAAAGCCGCCCCCAACATCTCGCCGCCGCGCGAATTCTCCAGAATAAGCAGCTGCTGGGGCGACGAAACACAGAACAGACATCCCGTGCAGAGCACCATCAGGGCGACGGAGAGGTAACGGACGTGCGCCCCGAAGTAAATCGCGAGGAGCGTCGCCGCGGCCGTGGCCAGCGTGAAACGCACGACCTTCTCTGGCGTAAAACGATCGGAAAAATGGCCGCCGATGATATTGCCCGCGAACATGCCGAACCCGGCGAGCATGATGATCAGCGTCAGGTCGTCCGCCGTGAATCCCGAAGCGTGAATCATCAGCGGGCTGACGTAACTGTACATGCAGAAGATACCGCCGTTACCGAACATCGTTGCCAGGATGATGAGCCACGGCGCCCGATTCCGCAGGAAGGCGAACTGCCCCTTCAATCCGCGGCTGTCGGCCACAGGCTCCATCCACGGTACCCAGCGCCAAAGGAAAAAAGCCGTCACCGCACCCCAGACGCCGGCGATGCAGAACAGTGCCCGCCACGACAACAGGTGGCTGACCAGCGTTCCCAGCGGCACGCCGAAGAGATTGGCCACCGTCATGCCGGCGATCATCACCGCCACGGCCTGTGCGCTCCGGCCCGGACCGGCTACCCGTGCCGCAACGATCGACCCGACCCCGAAATAGGCTCCGTGCGGCAGCCCCGACACGAACCGCATCGCCAGCAGCACACCGTAATTCGGAGCGAACGCCGCACAGAGGTTCCCCGCCACCATCAGCCCCGCCAATGCGAGCAGTATCTGTTTCAACGGCCGCGTATGCGCCACGGCGACCGTCAACGGCGCACCGACGCAAACCCCCAGCGCATAGGCCGAGACCAGATGCCCCGCCTGCGGAATGGAGACGTGCAGTCCCGAAGCGACGAACGTAAGAATACCCATCATGCCGAACTCGGACATCCCGAGTCCCAGCGTACCGAAGGCGAGGGCTACCAGACACTTTTTCATAGCGAGACGAACTTTTCGGGGTGCAAAGATAGTGCAAGACGGAAATGGATAG
>ERZ827108.4160-NODE-4160-length-10969-cov-3.197270_pt1 | contig 10969 bp, 8 predicted proteins | sample MGYA00519921_ERZ827108 | MGnify/ENA primary metagenome ERZ827108 (study PRJEB31778, sample SAMEA3449258) | human gut metagenome | biome: human gut; feature: human-associated habitat; material: faeces | place: United Kingdom | collected 2010/2012 ... | reverse complement strand
TCGATGCCGATCTTGCCGAGAATCGAAGTGAGACTTGCAAAAACGGCGGATAGGCAGGCATACAAAAGCCAGCTCTTTTTCTCCTGCCCCACGCTCTTTTCCGTCTCCTTCTTCTGGATCATAAGAAAGGTACCGGCGCCGATTAAGATGACACACACGATCTTAAGCGCGCTGACTTCCTCCCCTAAAAAAAGAAACGCCAGCACAATGGTCAGAATTGTACTGGACTTATCGATCGGAACCACCTTATTCACGTCACCTGCCTGCAAGGCATGAAAGTAGCACAGCCAGGATGCTCCCGTCGCAAACCCCGAGAGAATCAGAAACAGCCATGTCTTGCCGGATACAGCCGCAATGCCGTCCTGTGCCCCCACGACGAACACCATAATCCATGAAAAAACAAGAACCACGATCGTGCGGATCGCCGTCGCCACATCCGAGTCTGTATGGCGGATACCGCATTTTGCCAGAATCGACGTAAGTCCCGCAAACAGCGCAGAACCAAACGCATAAAAAATCCACATACGAATGCCTCCTTTACGATACACCTTTTCTCCCACGTATCACAATAATGTCATTTAACTTTAAGAGTGTGTCCTTCTGCGGCAGGATGGATAAATCGTCGCGCAGAATTAAAAACACCGTCAGCTGCTGCTCATCCTGCACTTCTCCCACGGTCTTTCCCGCATATCTTCTGTCCACAAAAATCTCCGCAATCTCCTTGATGTCCGCATCCCGGATATTTGAGATGCTGCTCTTTCTCTGATACTGCTCCACGAATCCGGCGCTGATGATACCGGTCGGGATCGCTACCACGCCGACGCCGAGATACGCAATACAGATCGCCATCAGACGCCCCAGCGTCGTGATCGGATAAATATCGCCGTATCCGACCGTAAGGAGCGTTGACATGCTCCACCAGACGCCGCTGAATGCATTGCGGAACACTTCCGGCTGCGCGTCATGCTCCACACTGTACATGCACAGACTGCTCGCAAGCATCAGGATCACCACGATAAACACCGAGGAAATGATCTGATTCCGCTTCTCGTACAGTACCGTCGTGATGACATTAAATGAATCATATCTTGCATTCAGGCGAAAGAGATGAAAGATTCTTGCCACCCGGAGCATCCGAAAGATCACAAATCCGGACAAAAAGAACACCGGAACAATGGTCAGAATGTCCACCACGCCGTCAAAAGACACCATAAAGCGCAGTCTGGCGCGGCATTTGCGCATTCCCGGATATAAAAGATCCGCCGTCCAGATGCGGAGCACATACTCCACACAAAAAATAAACAGCGTGATGACCTCCACCACGAAAAAGAAACCGGACAGAAAGTCCAGTTCCTCAAACGTCTGTAAAAATGTAACCAGAATATTTGAGACAATCGTAATTGTGATAAAAATATCGAACGCACGGCTGATCCGGTTACTCTTATCTCCAATCTGGATAATGTTAAATATTTTTTCTCTCACCTTATGAATCCATCTCCCAGCGTAACTCTGATATTTTCGGTGTCCGACGGATCCTACCGGTCATGGACGGCTCCGATCAGTTCCCGGATATCCTCCACCTGATAGCGCTCCATGTAGGCGCGGATTCCGTCAACGATCTCCTCCGTCGCATGCGGATGATAGAAGTTCGCCGTACCGACCGAGACTGCGGTCGCACCGGCAAGAATCATCTCGATGGCATCCTCCGCCGTCTGGATTCCGCCCATTCCGATAATCGGAATCTTTACCGCCTGCGCACTCTGGTAGACCATGCGCACCGCGACCGGATGCACTGCCGGCCCAGACATACCGCCCGTGCGGTTTGCCAGCGCAAAGCATCTTCTGTGAATATCAATCTTCATTCCTGTGATCGTATTGATCATGGAGAGTGCATCCGCACCGCCCGCTTCCGCTGCACGCGCCATCTCCGTGATGTCGGTGACATTCGGGGAAAGCTTCATGATGACCGGCTGCTTTGCATGGCGTTTCATCTCTTTTGTGACTTCTTCGACCATCTTCGGATTCTGTCCGAACGCAATACCGCCCTCCTTTACATTCGGGCAGGAAATATTGATCTCGAGCAGATCTACCGGCTGGTCGGAGAGGCGTTCCACCACATCAATGTATTCCTCCGTCGTATGTCCGCAGACATTGACGATGATCTTCGTGTCATATTTTTTGAGGAACGGGATGTCCCTGTCAATGAACAGGTCAATGCCCGGATTCTGTAAACCGATCGCATTGAGCATGCCGCCATAGACCTCAGCCACACGCGGCGTCGGATTTCCTTCCCACGGCACATTTGCGACGCCCTTAGTCACAACCGCTCCCAACTTATTCAAATCGACAAACTCCGAATACTCCTCCCCGGAACCGAACGTGCCGGATGCCGTCATAACCGGATTCTTCAGTGCGACACCGCACAGATCAATGCCAAGATTCATCAGAAATCCACCTCCTCTGCCCGAAATACCGGTCCTTCCTTACAGACTCTCTTGTTCTTCACATTGGAATGCGCATCCTTCTCTGTGGACTTGCAGACGCAGGCAAGGCAGGCGCCGATGCCGCACGCCATGCGCTCCTCCATGGAGATCCAACATTCGATGCCTTCCTTTGCGGCATACTCCTTTAAGGCGCGGAGCATCGGAAGCGGTCCGCAGGCGTAGATCACATCCGCGGTCAGCCCGTTCTCGCGGATGGCGTCGAGCACATTGCCCTCCGTTCCCACACTGCCGTCCTCCGTTGCGATATAGACCTCTCCCTGTTTGCGGAACTCATCCAGCAGAAACAGCTCATCCCGGTATCCAAGCACAATCTGTTTCTCGCAGTTTAACTCTTTTGCGAGCTCTAACATCGGCGGAATCCCAATGCCGCCGCCGATTAAAAACGCCTTTTTCTCCTGCTTCGGAAAGCCGTTGCCGAGTGGTCCTATCACCTTAAGCTGCATACCGGTGTGCATGGAAGAAAACTCTTCGGTTCCCTTTCCCGCCACGCGGTATACCAGACGGAGCGCGCCGTCCTTTCTGTCGATCTCACAGATACTGATCGGTCTCGGGAGCAGCCTGCTGCCTTCCTTACAGTAGACCGATACAAACTGCCCTGCCTTTGCATGCGCCGCGATCTGCTCGGTGTGCAGCCACATGCTGTAAATATCGTCCGCAATCTCTTCCTGTTTGATTATGATTGCCGTCTCTTCAAATTTCTGTTGTGTTGTATGCATGATCTTTTATTTTTCCTTATCTTCATATACCACTTGTCCGTTCACAAGTGTCATTCGCACTTTACCGGTGACTTTTCTGCCGTCAAACGGGGTATTCCTGCCCTTGCTGAAAAACGTATTCTTGTCAATCACGTACGTCTCGTCCGGGTCAAAAATAACGATGTCTGCGACCTTTCCAGGCTCAATATCTCCCTTGTCGATTCCGATGATCTTCGCCGGATTGTAGCTCATCTTCTCCGCCATCTGCATCGGCGTCAGATACCCGCCGAGCACAAGCTCCGTGTACGTTAAGCATGCGGCGGTCTCAAGACCCACAATACCGAACGGCGCGGATTTCATGGAGGTATTCTTGTCCTCAAACGTGTGCGGCGCATGGTCGGTTGCGATCACATCCATCACGTCATCCCGCAGTCCCTCTTTTAACGCCTGTACATCCTCCTTCGTGCGCAGCGGCGGATTCATCTTGTAATTCGTGTCCGCATCCGCCTCAATCGCCACTTTTTTCTCCGTATCCACGGTCGGCTCGATCTTCCTGATGTCATCGGAGGTCAGTGTAAAATGATGCGGGCACACCTCTGCCGTCACATGGATTCCCTCCATCTTAGCATGCTTGACCATGCTGACAGAATCCTTCGTGGAGCAGTGGCACAAGTGCAGTCTCGCCCCGGTATCCCGGCTTAACATGATGTCCCTGGCAATGATGATGTCCTCCACGGAATTCGTGATGCCGCCAAGTCCAAGTTCTCTGGCATTGACATCCTCATTCATGACACCGCCGTTGACAAGATTGATGTCCTCGCAGTGAGCAAGCACCGCAATGTTGTACTTCGCAGCAAGTTCCATCGCCTCTCTGTAAAGCTGTGCATTCATGACGGATTTGCCGTCCTCACTGATGGCAGGAATTCCGGCTTTCACCATGCCCTCGATGTCGGAAAGCTCCTTTCCCTGCTGTCCCTTCGTCACCGCACCGACCTGCAGCACGTTGGCAGCGCCAACGGTCTTTGCTTTGTTGTGCACATAGTTCACAACATCCGGATTATCCACGACCGGCTTGGTGTTCGGCATGGCAAGAATCGTCGTAAATCCGCCGTGCACTGCTGCCCTTGCGCCTGTCTCGATCGTCTCCTTCTGTTCAAATCCCGGATCTCTTAAATGCACATGCATGTCGATAAACCCCGGCATGACAAAACAGCCCTTCGCATCGATCACGCGGTCGCATTTTTCCTTGATACTCTTCTCGGTTCTGGCCACAACCCCGTTCTCCACCAGCACATCCAGTGTCTCATCCGTTCCGGTGGCAGGATTGATTACGCGTCCATTTTTGATCAATATGGTCATCTTTTTTTCCTCCATTGTATGAGTTCATCTTATCATATCCGCCTACAGTTTTCCATACAATTCCAGCGGCACATACGCCTTCACATAGATCCCCTCCGGGCGGTAATCCTCCTCTAAAAGCTCTCCCTGCTTTCTGATCTGCTGCAGGATTCCGGCATCCGCATAGGCGATGGTTCGCTCAATCAGAACTTTGTTCTCGCGCAGAAGTTCCGCAAGCAGTTCTTTTAACTCGTCGAGCCCCGTTCCCTCTCTTGCCGAGACTGCCAGGGTATGATCTGCCCTCAGATCATGCAGCGGCTCCCGCTCCGTCACCGCGTCCTGCTTGTTAAAGAGCGTGATGACCGTCTTTTCCCGGATATCCAGCTGATAGAGCGTGTCATAGACAATGTGCATCTGCTTCTCGTGCTGCGGGTTGAAAGCATCCACCACATGCAGAATGTAGTCCGCATATTTTGCCTCCTCGAGCGTACTCTTAAACGCCTCGATCAGATGGTGCGGCAGCTTCCTTATAAAACCGACCGTATCGGTCAGAAGAATCTCCTGTCTGCCCGGAAGTTCTAAGACGCGCGTTGTCGGGTCAAGTGTGGCAAACAGCTTGTCCTCCTCCAACACCCCGGCGTCGGTAAGCCGGTTCAACAGTGTGGACTTTCCGGCATTCGTGTAGCCGACGATCGCCGCCACAGGCATCCCGTTTCTCGTGCGCTTCGCGCGTGTGATCTCGCGGTGCTGGCGCACCTCCTTTAATTCCCGGTTCAGCTGTGCGATGCGGTCTTTGATGAGACGTCTGTCCATCTCCAGCTTTTTCTCACCCGGCCCTCTCGTTCCGATTCCGCCGCCGAGTCTGGACATGGAACGCCCGAGGCCGGTCAGACGGCTGAGGCGGTATTTTAACTGCGCCAGTTCCACCTGTATTTTTCCCTCGCTCGTCGTGGCGCGTGCCGCAAAGATATCCAGGATAATCAGCGTGCGGTCCATCACCTTGGTGTCTAACATCTGCTCTAAGTTCTTAAGCTGTGCCGGTGAAAGTTCATCGTCACAGACGATGCCGGTCGCGCCCCGCTCTGCGATCATCGCCGCGATCTCCGCCACTTTTCCGGTGCCCACATAGGTGCCCGGGTGCATCAGTTCCCTCTTCTGGATCAGTGTGCCGACCACGACAGCTCCCGCTGTCCTGACAAGCTCCGCCAGCTCTGCCACAGAGTCCTCGGCATCATCCCCATCCTGCTCGCTCACGCCGACCAGAATCACCTTTTCGATCTGATCTTCCAATTCAATAATTTCTGCCATGCTGCTCCTTTTCTACTGTCCGCTGTCTCCGCTTCCGTCTGTTCCGACATCGGCTCCGCTGTCGGTTCCATCTGCACCGTCTGTTCCGTCCGTTCCGCTATCGGTTCCGTCCGTTCCGCTGTCTGCTTCTGCTGTTCCGATATCCTCCGTCACGACCACTTCCCCCTGCACTTCTGTGCCCGCCGGCGTATCCACCCGGCTTTTAAGAAATGTGTATTCACGCAGTGCCTCCGCATCATCAGGGTACGCGGCTGTATAAGCGGTCATCACCTCATAAGCTCCCGCAAAATCTCCGGTATACTCCATGCAGATAATCTGATTCTGCAGCAGCGCGCGCCTGTTCGGAACACTCTCCATCGAAAGCCCCTGCTCGATGTAGGAAAGCGCACCGCTATAATTCAGCTTGCCCATCTCGATCTGTGCCAATGCATTCATCGCTTCCGAATCCGCGACACCCGCATCCACATAAGCCTGATAATACATCTGCGCGTTCGCCGTGTCCTGCTGTGCCTCATATACCTGCGCAAGCGTCAGGTTCGCCGCTGCACTGCCTGCATCGATCGCGGACGTCAATTCTTTGATTGCGTTGTCATACTGCCCCAGCAGGTAGTAAATCTCCCCTCTGTATGCAAGACTTTCCGCATCATTTCCCTTGATGGAAAACGCGTCGTTTAAGTACGCCGTGCCGTCCTCCGCCAGATCATAGGCGGCAAGGTTCTTGTAAATATTGATATAAAGTTCATAATCCGAATGGTTATACTTGACCGCATCCGCAAAATCCTGCTTCACCCCATCCGTATCCCCGGTGCCAAGCTTTAAACATCCGCGCAGATAGTAAGCGTTGGCGTTCTTCCCGTCATAATCAATCATGGCGTTGTACGTCTCAAGTGCTCCCTCAGTGTCCTGTGCGGCATACTGGGCTGCCGCCTTGTAATAGCAGATGTCGATCTCCAGATCGGTAATTTTTCCGGTGCAGCACGCAAGCGCTCCGTCAAATGCCGCCAGTGCCCCCTCATAATCCCCGCTCTGCATGCTCTCTATGCCAATCTTGCGGTAGGAAAGCTCATCCTCCGTGCGCTCATTCGCACATCCGGCAAGAAGCGCGGCTGTCACAAGCAAAAACACCGCCGCTTTTCCCCTGTATGTTCTATGGTGATTGATTTCCATTCGTCTTCTCATCTTAATTCCTCTTTTTACTATAATGAAGCCACCAAAAAGTATAAACGATATTTTCCTTCCCCGCAAGGTGATTTCCCGCTGCAACAAGCGATATCTTCCAGGTACATGACTTTTCTATCTCATGCCGTCCCGAATCACGCGCGCCGTGTTTTGATAGGCAATCTGCTCCACGGCGTCTTCGGAGAGTCCTCTCTTTCGCAGCGCATCGAAAAGCAGCGGCAGCTTCGTGCAGTCACTGATCTCAAATTCGCCTGAGATTCCGTCAAAGTCCGTGCCGAGTCCCACACATTCGATACCGCCCCTGTCAATCAGATGCATTGCGTGGTCGCAGATGCGCTCGATACGGCTGACCTTATCCGTCTCGTCCTCATTCAGAAAGGTCGGTTCCAGATTCAGTCCCGCCACTCCGCCACACTCTGCCAGTTCGCGGATCATTGCGTCAGTAAGATTGCGCGTTGCCGGCGCCAGTGCCCGGCAATTGGAATGTGATGCCACGAATGGCACGCCGCTTCGCCGGGACGCTTCTGCGACATCCCGGAAACCTCCGTCGGATAAATGGGAGACGTCGACTAAGATTCCCAGTTCCTGCATATAGCGCACTGCCTCTTTTCCAAATCCGGTCAGCCCACGGCTCATCTCCTCCGGCTTTTGGGAATGGCAGTGTCCCAGACAGTTGTCGTCATTCCAGGTCAGTGTCACAAGTCTTACGCCGAGATCGTAAATTTCCCGGATTTTGTCCATTTTCCCATCAATCAGAGCACCGTTCTCAATCGTGAGAAACGCCGATATTTTCCCTTCATTCTGATTCTGCTTTAATTCCTCTGCATTGTGCGCTGCAGCAAAGCGGTCACCGTACTGCTCCATGGTATGGCAGAAAATGTCATACATTTTCCTCATGAGTACTTCCGCCGACGGCATCTCTTCTAAGCCGAACCAGTCCGGATCATTTCTCTGCGGCAGAAACATCGCAAAAAACTGCGCTCCTGCCTCTGCCTGCTGCAGGCGCAGTCCATCCACCATCGTGCGGTCAAGTTCCAGAAACGTCTCTGTTTTCTGCGCTAACGCGCTTCCCAATGTATCACAATGCATGTCAATATAACGCATCATTTTCTCCATTTCCGGGCAGAGTTCCTTCTTATTTTCCAGACTGCTGCCCTGTCTTTTTCTTATTATAAAGAACCCGCGGACTTTATACAATATGCCGGTCGCTGGATTTTGTACAGCATTTTCTCTGTTTCCACTGTTTTCATACAAAAAGGAGCGCCTTGCGGCACTCCTCTCTGTGAAAGAAATATATAAATTTTGAAGCAAGCTTTTTCTTCCGGGCGGTTTCCCCGGTTTTACAGATGCCAGATGTCCTCATTGTACTGTGCGATCGTACGGTCAGAGGAGAAGAATCCGGCTTTGCTGATGTTGATGAGCATTTTCTTCGCCCACGCCATGCGGTCTTCATAATCCGCATAGATGCGCTCCTTGGTTGCCACATAATCCTCGAAATCCGGAAGCGTCATGAACCAGTCTTTGTTCAGAAGTTCGTTGTAAAGACGCTCTAAATTCTCTCTGCATCCGACTGCCATCATCTCGTCGCTGACGATAAAGTCCACTGCACGCTTGATGTTCGCATCATTCTCATAGTAGCTTCTGGACACATAATCTGCCTTCTCGTAGTGCTTGATGACTTCCTCGGAGGACTCACCGAAGATGTAAATGTTGTCGTCGCCGACAAACTGATGCATCTCCACGTTTGCACCGTCCATGGTTCCGATCGCTACCGCACCGTTTAACATGAACTTCATGTTGGATGTTCCGGATGCCTCCTTGGAAGCAAGGGAAATCTGCTCATGGATATCTGCAGCCGGGATCAGCTTTTCAGCCAGCGTGACATTGTAATTTTCTACCATCACAACCTTTAAGTACGGAGATACCTCAGGGTCTTTTGCAATCAGTTCGGACAGGCAGAGGATCAGATGAATGATATCCTTTGCAATCACGTAAGCCGGAGCTGCCTTGGCACCGAAAATCACAGTGATCGGACGGGTCGGCTTCTTTCCTGCCTTGATCTCAAAATATTTGTGGATGACATACAGCGCATTCATCTGCTGTCTCTTATACTCGTGCAGACGCTTGATCTGGATATCGTAAATGGAATTGTCGTCCAGCACGATTCCCTGTGTTTTTGCAAGGTAATCTTTCAGCTCGGTCTTTCTGCTGCTCTTGACATCGAGCAGACGCTGCAGCACGGAAGCGTCATCGACAAGCGCACCGAGCTTCTCCAGTTCCATCGCATCCTTCTTAAAGCCCGGTCCGATCAGGGATTCGATCAGATCTGCCAGCTCGTGGTTGCAGTGCAGCAGCCAGCGGCGGAAGGTGATGCCGTTTGTCTTATTGTTGAACTTCTCCGGATAGATCTTGTAGAAGTTGTTGAGCTCCGTATTTTTCAAAATCTCCGTGTGCAGGTAGGCAACACCGTTGACACTGTATCCGTAATGAATATCCATATGTGCCATATGCACGCGTTTCTCGTCATCAATGATCGCAACCGACTTGTCATCGTATTTACGCACCACGCGGCTGTTCAGTTCGTAGATGATCGGAAGAAGCTGCGGAACTGCCTTTTCCAAAAAATGAATCGGCCATTTTTCCAGTGCCTCCGCAAGAATCGTGTGGTTAGTGTATGCGCAGGTCTTCGATACGATCTCAATCGCCTCATCCATCAGAATTCCACGCTGCATCAGAAGACGGATCAGCTCCGGAATCACCATGCTCGGGTGTGTATCATTGATCTGGATTGCCGCGTACTCATTCAACTTGTGCAGATCACCGCCTCTTGCCAGCGTCTCGTCGATGATGAGCTGTGCCGCATTGCTGACCATAAAATACTGCTGGTATACACGCAGGATGCGTCCCTTGTCATCCGAATCGTCCGGGTATAAGAACAGCGTCAGGTTCTTTGCAATATCCTCTTTGTCAAAATTGATACCGTCCCCCACAAGGCTCTCGTCCACGGTCTCCACATCAAACAAATGAAGCTTTGTGGTGCGGTTCTCGTAACCAATCACATCGATATCATACAGTCTGGACTGTAAGGTAAAACCGCCGAACTGTACCGGGTAGGTCACGTTCGTTTTCGTCAGCCAGCTCTCCTTCTCGATCCACGGGTTCGGCTCCTCGTGCTGTAAATTGTGCTCAAATACCTGTTTGAACAGACCGTAGTGATAATTGAGACCCACGCCGTCGCCGTTTAATCCAAGCGTTGCAATGGAATCCAGGAAGCATGCTGCCAGACGACCCAGACCGCCGTTTCCGAGAGACGGCTCCGGCTCAACCTCCTCGATCTCTGCCAGGTTCTTGCCGTTCTCCGCCAGAACCTGCTTTACTTCCTCATAAATACCGAGGTTGATCAGGTTGTTGGATAACAGCTTACCGATCAAAAACTCGGCGGAGATATAATAAAGCTTGCGCTTTCCCTCGTTGCTCTCCTTTTCCTTCGCCATGCTCTTTGTCATCTCAAGCAGCGCGTAATAAATCTCTTCGTTGGAGCACTGTGCAATGCCCTTACCGTATCTGTTGTTTACGATTTCCTGTACGTTCATGTGAATCCTCCTTGTTTTGCGAAGCAACATCCGAGTCCTTTGACGAGGAGAGGATTTTACTCCTTGTTTTGCATCCCCAATTACTTTTTGTATTTCCCTGCTGTATGAGAACATTATATGCAGAAGTCCACTTTTTTTCTTGTCATATTATCCCCAAAAGTGGTACAATCCTATCATGAACATTTTAGAGTATGAAAACTATCAGGAAAAAATTCCACATGGCAACCCGCTGTTTCCTTATATCACCTACCCTTGCTCGATTCCGCTTGACTTTTCGCGCGTGCCTCTGCACTGGCACGATGAGATGGAAATCATCTATATCAAAAAAGGAACCGGAGCAATCACGGTCGAT
>ERZ827108.4159-NODE-4159-length-10971-cov-3.730945_pt1 | contig 10971 bp, 8 predicted proteins | sample MGYA00519921_ERZ827108 | MGnify/ENA primary metagenome ERZ827108 (study PRJEB31778, sample SAMEA3449258) | human gut metagenome | biome: human gut; feature: human-associated habitat; material: faeces | place: United Kingdom | collected 2010/2012 ... | reverse complement strand
CATCGCAGAGGTCGGAAAAATGCTGCCGGACAAAGGCGGATATGCTCGCGGCGTCCGTCAGCCCATCGCTCACAAGAGCGCGGTTTTCTTCGATCCCAGCCGCGGCAAGCGCATGACGGTAGCCAGAAAAGCGCTCGGAAACGAATGTTTTATCGAAGCTGTTTGCGAGAAAACCGACCGCCGCGGGCTTCGTTTCCAGGAGCCTTTGCGCGGCGAGCTCTCCGGCGGAGATGTTGTCGATATCGACCCAGACTGCGTCGGGATCGTCGCTCCGTCCGGCGATCACGCACGGGATCCGGCTCTCGTTCACAATGCTCATAACCTCTTCCCTTGCAAGCGCGCTGAGCAGCACGAGCCCGTCGATCCTATTTTCGTTGATGAGCGAGCGAAGCGTCAGCGCGCCGTCCGCACCGCCGATATGGCAGATCATCAGGTAATATCCGTTTTTGCTCAGCTCGTGCTCGAGTCCGTACTGGATGCGCAGGAAGTAGTCGTTGCCGTAGGTCTCGGAATCACTGTAATCCACGGCGAGAGCCACGGTCTTGCTGTTTCCGTGCAGAAGCCCGCGAGCCATCATGCTGGGCTGATAATCCAGCGCCTCGATCGCGCCGCGCACCTTCTCTACAGACGCCTCGGCAATCAGCGGGCTTTTATTCAGATAGCGGGACACGGTCGCCACGGATACCCCGGCATACCGCGCCACATCCTTAATGGTTGCCTTCATTTATCTCTCCTGTAGGGTCGATTAACAAGGGCGCGGGCTCCTGCCAATCGACGCTATTGTAACCGATTACAATCACAATTTGATTATAGGTTTCCCCTGCCTTTCTGTCAATAGCGGATTTCATTTTTTTCTGAATCCGCAGCAAAAAGACGGCTGCGCTATACCGGCAGCCGTCTTTCTTACATTTTATCGGTTTATCTGTGAACTGCCGTGCGGCGGGATTTGGCGAAAAGCGTCGTCAGCACTGCGAGCCAGAGGAATGCCAGAGCCGCTGCTGCGGCGGTGATATAGGAAACGGTTCTCACCGTTTTCCCCTCCTGCGCGCTGAACACCGCGCCCGCCTCCACGCTCTCCCCGTTCGAGAGCGTCACGGTGAGCATGCCGTTTTCCCCCACCTGCACGGAAGAAATGCCGACGCCGGGCGCGCCGTCCTCTCCCGTAATTTTGCCAAGATTCGTTTCCGTTCCGTCCGTGAGGGCGACGATCAGCTCCCCGGAGTCGTTCAGCGATACCTCCCGGATGCCGACGCCGTCTTTTCCGTCTTTGCCGTCTTTGCCGTCCGTGCCGTTTCGTCCGGCGGCGCCGGTCGCGCCTGTGGCTCCGGTCGCACCCGCAGCGCCCGTGGCTCCGGTCGTTCCGGCGGCCCGCACACCGGTGTCCGTATTGCCCAGCCACCAGTTGCCGTTGCCGCCGATGGAGGGCGTCAGGCCGGGCGCGCCCTGCGCGCCGTCCGTGCCGTCTTTTCCGTCAACGCCATCCTTGCCGTCGATGCCGTCTTTTCCGTTTGCTCCGTCCTTCCCATCGACACCGTCTTTACCGTCAGCGCCGTCTCTGCCGTCCGCAGCGGCGGCTTTTACGCCGGTGTCCGTGTCACCGATCCACCAGTTCCCGTTTTCACCGATGGTCGGCGTCAGACCGTCCGTGCCATCCTTGCCGTCTGCGCCATTCTTGCCGTCCGCACCTCCGGCCTTTACGCCGGTGTCGGTATCACCGATCCACCAGTTTCCATTCTCGCCGATGACGGGCGTCAGACCGTCCGCGCCATTCTTACCGTCGACGCCGTCCCGTCCGTCCGTCCCTTCGGCTTTCACGCCGGTGTCCATAATGCCGATCCACCAGTTGCCGTTCGGACCGACGGAGGGCGTCCGGCCGTCCCGCCCGTCCTTTCCGTCCTCTCCGGTGGCTTTCACACCGAGAGATTTCCACGTAGTCCCGCTGTCGTAGGATACCTCCCACTCGTTCGTAGCGGGATTGACGCGCAGCTTCGAGCGGAATGGGTCGTCCATCTGGACAAGGCTCAGCGGCATTCCGCCCGGATAGGGACACGTCTCAAAGATAGACGGCATATAATCCCTGCTGAGATCTGTTTTCCAGCGATAGAACTCCGCGCCGATATACAGCCCCATCTGGCCGCCAAAATGCTGATTGGCAGTAAAGCTCCCGCCGTTAAAATAAAGCCCTTTTCCCTCCGCAGAGGTGCTTGACGGCCGGAGATCGTCGGTGATGAACGTTCCGCTTTCCATCGTCAATCTGGTGATGTTCGCTGTTCCGCCAACCAACGTGAGTGAACCGCTGCCTCGAATGGTAATGTTCTGAGCGATGATCGGATAGTATGAGGTGTTCACGCTGAAGCGGTTTTCTCCCGTCAGATCTATAACAAGCGGGATAAAGACCGAGAGTAAAGCGGAGCCCATCGGCTGATTTCCCGTTCCCTTAAGATCGGCGTTTCGCAAAAACAGCGTCGTGCCGTCAAAATAGAAATTGTAATCATCCGCCGTTGCTTCGGAAAAGCCGCGGTTATCCGACGGATCGTTTTTATAATAGGTACCAACTTCGAGGAACACGCCGTTGATCTTCGGATCGTTCCAGTTCGCCCGAACACTCGGAACGTTCGCCGCTCCCAGCGGCTGAGCGGTCATCTCTTCGACCGACGCTCCAACCGTCTCTTCCACAGGCTCCATGACCGGCGCGGGCGTTGTTTCCGCCGGCGCGGGTGTTGCTTCCACGGGTACGGGTGTTTCCGCTTCCGTATCGTCGGCCAACGCCGGAACACAGAGGCTCGTCAGCGCAACGCAGACGCAGATCATGGCGGCAAGAATACGATGCTTCATGGTTTTGTTCCTCCCTGTTTCTGTCTCTCGGGCGGGTCTCCCTGTATTTACTTTGTATTATGCAGGAACAGCGCACGCTTTGCAAGACATTTTGGTCTGCGTGCCAGAACAGGTAAAAAATCGGCTGTTTTTCTTCGAAACAGCCGATTTTCGCGCTTATTCGATTTCCGCCGGAGGCAGCAGGCGCGTCATGCTCCGGAGACTCACGGTGAGCGTATACGCATTGTGCAGCAGCGCCGAGGTTGCCGGGGGCAGGATGCCCGCCACGCCGAGACAGATCAGCATAAAGTTGAAGCCGATGATGTTTCGGTAATTCGTGTGGATCCGGTCCATGAGCGCGCAGCTGAGCCGCCGCAGTGTCAAAAGCGAATGGAGGTCGTTCGCGCCGATGGTGATGTCCGCCACCTCGCGGGCGATGGCCGCGCCGTCGCGGATGGCGATGCCGGCGTCCGCCTCGGAGAGCGCCGGGGAGTCGTTCACGCCGTCGCCGAGCATGATTACGCGCCGTCCGGCCTCGTGCTCGCGGCGGATGAAGTTGGCCTTATCCTCCGGAAGGACCTCGGAGTAGTACTCGTCCACGCCGACCGCCGCCGCTACGGACTTCGCCGTGCGGTCGCTGTCGCCGGTCATCATAACGAGCTTCGTAAAGCCGAGAGAGCGCAGCCCCCGGACAACGTCGGCAGCCTCCGCGCGCAGCGGGTCCTCAATGCAGATGACCGCCGCGAGCACACCGCCCGCGGCGAGATAGAGATGCGAATACTCTGCCGGGAGCGATTCAAACTTTTCCTCTTCCCCCGCGGGGATGACGCACTTCTCGTCCTCAAACACGAAGTGGTGGCTGCCGATGATGACCTTTTCGCCGTCCACGCTGCTTGCGATGCCGTGCGCGACGATATAGCTCACGCTCGAATGGCGTTCCTCATGGGAGATATGGCGGTTTTCCGCCTCGGCCACGACGGCCTTGGCCATGGAGTGCGGGTAGTGCTCTTCAAGACACGCAGCAAGCGCGAGCATGTCGTTTTCTTCCTTGCCGCCGAACGGCACGACTTCCGCCACGCGCGGAGCGGCATGGGTCAGCGTGCCGGTCTTATCAAAGACGATGGTGTCCGCCTGCGCCACCGCCTCCATGAAGCGGCCTCCTTTGACGGAGATGTGATGGATGCCGGCTTCCTTCATGCCGGAGAGCACCGCGATCGGCATGGAGAGCTTGAGCGCGCACGAAAAATCGACCATCAGCACGGCGAGCGCGCGGTTGACGTTGCGCGTCAGCAGCCAGATAAGCCCCGTCGCGCCGAGACTGTACGGCACGAGCCTGTCCGCCAGATGCGAGGCCTGCGCCTCGGTGTCGGACTTGAGCTTTTCGGATTCCTCGATCATATGGACGATGCGGTCGTAGCGTCCCGAGCCCATGCTCTTATCGACGCGGATCGTGCATTCGCCCTCTTCCACGACCGTCCCGGCATAGACGTAGCTGCCCGCCGTGCGGCGCACGGCCAACCCCTCGCCAGTGATGGACGCCTGATTCACCATCGCTTCCCCCGCGACGACATGGCCGTCGAGCGGGATCATGCCGCCGGTGCGGACGATGATCCGGTCGCCGGGGCGCACGTCGCCGACCGGCACGGCCACGCTGCCGTCCGTCGTTTCGAGCCAGACCTTGTCCACCTGCAGCGCCATCGTCCCGGCAAGGTCGGCGACGGACTTTTTGTGCGTCCATTCGTCGAGCAGCTCGCCGATGCCGAGCAGGAAGATGACCGAACCCGCCGTTTCAAAGTCTCCGCGCAGGATCGATACGGCAATGGCTGTCGCGTCGAGCACCGGCACTTCGATCTTCCCGTGCAGTAGACAGCGGATGCCGTCGCGCAGGAAACGGAGCGAGCGGATCACGGTACGGATCGCGCGCAATGGCGCAGGCAGGATGAGCTTCAATGTATACCGGCGGACGATGCGGAAAATGAGCTTTCCCTCGTACTCGCGGTTAAGCACGCGGACGCTGTGCTCCGGCGCGAGCGCCGCCGACTTCTCATAGGAAAACGCGGCGAGCGCCGCGACGATGGGCGCGCGCTGACCGGTATAAAGAATCGTAGCGTTGCCGGTGCGGTCGTGGACCGTCACATCGGCAACGCCGGGAGTATTTCGCAGATACGCCTCCAGAATGTCCGCTTGGAGCAGCGACATGCGCGGCTGCTCCAGATGGACACGGATGCGTCCCGCCGTATCGTGCAGGATCGTGCATTTCATGGCGAATTACTCCGCGGCGTCCTCAATCGTCTCGGGCGCGTCCTCCGCGGCATACTTCTCGTTGAGCGCCTTCGCGTCGGCGAGAATGTCGTCCGCGCCCTCGCGGATATTCGTCGCGGTTGTCATGACGGCTTCCTTGGCGCGCAGCGCCGCCGCGGTCGTGAAAGCGTAGACCTTCTTCGCGTCGCGGCTGGTGAGGATCTTGATGCCTGCCGTGCCGAACAGCACGCCGCCCGCGAAAAGACCAACTTTACCCCAATTCATGAAAGTATCCTCCTTATCTTTTTGGGATTTCGCCCGCATTTTATCTTTATGTTCCGGCATTGTCAATAGCTTTTCTGTTAATATTTGCATTTTTCAGCAAAATATTAGCACAGGCTTCCTTGAGTTAGTCATAATTAACTCATTGACTTTGGAATGGCGGACTGCTATCATGCATCGCGGAGGCGATACTATGAAAACGTTACTCAAGGAATTCAAGGAATTTGCCGTAAAGGGGAACGTGGTCGATATGGCGGTCGGCGTCATTGTCGGCGGCGCGTTCGGGAAGATCGTCACATCGCTCGTCAACGACGTCATCATGCCGCTCGTCGGCGTGCTGACCGGCGGGATCGACTTCAGCAATCTTTTTCTCCCGCTCGACGGGAACACCTACGCCACCCTCGCCGAAGCGGAGGCCGCGGGCGCAGCGGTGCTCAAATACGGCTCCTTCCTCTCGCAGGTGCTCGATTTTCTGATCGTGTCGTTTGTGATCTTCCTCTTTGTAAAGAAGATCATGACGCTTGGCCGGAAAAAGGAAGCGCCCGCTCCGGAAGCGCCGAAAACGAAGGTCTGCCCCTACTGCAAGAGCGAGATCGCCATCGACGCCACGCGCTGCCCGCACTGCACCTCGGAGCTCCCTTAAACCGTTTAAATTACGTCCTGGAGGTATGCCATGCAGACATTTGAAACGGAACACTACACTTTTCACTATGGCGCAAACACCGCAGCAGAGCGCGATATCGAGAAGATCGCCGTACTGCAGGAGGGCTGCTTCTCCCACATCTGCGCCGTGCTGGGTCTTACGCCGGACTTCAGGATCGAGTACTTCCTCTGCGATTCCCCGGAGGAGGTGGGGCATATCTACGGCAACGACGTTCCCTGCAACGGCTTTGCCGACCTGCCGAACCGCATCTATGCCGTGTATAACGACGCTGTCCAGTGCGTCGGCTTCCACGAGGACGCGCACCTCATCAGCTTTGTCCGGAACCGTCCGATCTGTCCCGCCGTGACGGAGGGGCTGGCCATGTACTTTGACCGCAAGTGGTGGGGCATCGAAAATCTGGACTGGACGGGCTATTATCTCAAGACCGGGCGGTATCTGCCGATGGACAAGCTGCTGGACCGGGAGGCTTTCTTCGCGCACGACTGCGCCTTCACCTACCCCATCGCGGGCGCTTTCACCGACTGGCTGCTCACGGTCTACGGCAGAGAGCGGTATAGGAAAATGTACTCCCAGCCGAACCCCGCCGCCGTCATGGAGCAGGTATATGGGAGATCCCCGGCGGCGCTGAACGCGGATTTTGAAGCATACGTCCGCCTGTTCCGCGCCGACGATGCGCTGGAAGCGCGGATGGAAGAGCTGCTGCGGCAGGAGGGCGTTGAAGCCTGACCAAGCAAAATTCTTTGGCTTACAAAAATGGCCGGATGCGTTTGCATCCGGCCATTTTATTACCCTTTATTTCTTTTTCGCCGCCCTGCCGAAGCGGCGTTTGACAGCGCCGGAAAGCGTGTAGACGCCCGCCGTAGCGGCCGCACCGCCGGCGGCCCAGAACAGCCCGCTTCCCGCGCCGGACGCCTTGGCCACAAGGTCCGGCGCCGGCGTTGGAGCCGGTGTCGGAGTGGGAGCAGGCGTTGGTGCGGCTGTCGGCGTCGGGGAAGCCGACGGAGACGGAGACGGCGTACTGTCCGCCTGTCCGCTCCCCGCGAAGGCATGCCCCTGCCGCTCCTCGCCGTCCAGCCTCGGCGGACAACACACCTTGCAGGCGCGGTAGCCGCGCGCGACGGCGTCCGCAAGCGTTATTTCGATCTTGCTTTTTTTGAGATACCGGCAGGAGCCGGTATGATAGCACTCGCCGGTGCGGGTGATGTAAACGACCGTATTGCCGCCCGCCGCCAGCGCCGGAGAAACCAGGATAAAGACCGCAAGGAAGAAGCCGAGGAGCTTTTTCATAGTTCTTTCACCGCCGGATCCAATATAGCAAAGCCGGTGGAATAAAGCAAGCCGCTGCCTGCCGCTAAACCGGATACAGAAAATCGCAGCCTGACGGCGCACTTTTTTCATTTAAATTGACAATTGACTGGTTCGTGAAGTGCGGCTATAATGACGCCAACAAGAAAATACCAGCGAAACCTTTGAGAAAGAAGAGTACCCTTGCAAAACCGGGCCTTCAGAGAGCTGCCGATGGTGTGAGTGCAGCGGAACGGCGTAAGGGGAATGGACTTTTGAGGGCGGTCTGAACGCATTCGTATGGATGCAAGTAGGAACCGACGGGTGCCCACCCGTTATCCACCGGGATGCGTATGATGGTGCGCATGAGCGAGCGGACGCGAAAGCGTCAATTTGGGTGGTATCGCAGGAGTACAGCTCTTGTCCCATAGTGGGATAAGGAGCTGTTTTTTTTTATACTCCAAATTCAGCCGTTGGCAGCGGCTCCTCCATCCGCCACCCGAAAATACCATGGCAAAATGCCAAAAATGGAGGAAATCACCATGAAAAACCTGAACCTGAAAAACCTTGCAGTCATCGTCCTGGTCTTCGCCCTGCTGCTGATGACAACGGCTTGCGGCGCCGGACAAACCATATCGGACGCCTCGTCCGATACACAGCCCTCGCAGACGGCAAACGGAACCTCCGGACCGGCGGCGGAGCCGCAGTCCTTCCGCATCGGCATCTGCAACTATGTAGACGATGCCTCCCTGAACCAGATCGTGGAAAACATTCAGGCGCGGCTGGAGGAGATCAGCGCGGAGAAGGGCGTGCAGTTTGTGATCGACTATGATAACTGCAACGCGGACGCCACCGTGATGGAGCAGATCATCGCAAACTTCCAGGGCAGCGGCGCCGATCTTCTCGTCGGCGTTGCCACGCCTGTCGCCATGCGCATGCAGACAGCCACGGAGGACAGCCAAACGCCCGTTGTTTTCGCCGCTGTTTCCGACCCGATCGGCGCGGGTCTTGTGGAGTCGCTGGAAGCGCCGGGCAGCAACGTGACCGGGACATCGGACTATCTGGACACTGCCGCCGTCATGAAACTGATCTTCGCGGCTGATCCGGACGCATCGAAAATCGGCCTTTTGTATGACGCGGGACAGGATTCCTCGACGGCTGCCATTGCCAGCGCCAAAGCCTATCTGGACGAGAACGGGATCGAATATGTTGAACACACCGGCAGCACGGCGGACGAAGTCATGCTGGCTGCGCAGGCCATGGTTGCCGACGGCGTTGACGCCGTATTTACCCCGACCGACAACTCCATCATGAAAGCCGAGCTCGCCATTTACGAGACGTTCGTCGATGCGGGCATCCCGCAGTATACCGGCGCCGACTCCTTCGCGCTCAACGGCGCGTTCCTCGGTTATGGTGTGGACTACGCAAACCTCGGCCGCGAGACGGCGGACATGATCGCGGACATTCTTTTGAACGGCGCAGATCCTTCCTCCACGCCGGTACGGACCTTTGATAACGGCACCGCCACCATCAACACGGAAACCTGCGCCGGGCTGGGTCTTGACTTTGACGCGCTCTCCCAGGCGTTTGCGCCGTACTGCACCAAGATCGCCACGCTGACGACGGCAGAGAGCTTCTCGTGATCCTGATCTGAAACCGGATCCGGCAAAACAAACCGATCGCCCGGAGCCGGTCGTATATCCGGCTCCGGGCAAATTTCAAAAAAGCAGAAAGAGGAAAACCACCATGGATCTATCGAGTGTTTTCGGTCTGATACAGACGGCGCTGGAGCTGGGGCTGATCTGCTCCGTGACCGTATTGGCGCTGTATCTGAGCTATTCGATGCTGAACGTCTGTGATCTTTCCACGGACGGCTGCTTCACGCTGGGAGCGGTGACCGGCGCAGTCACTGCGATGGCCGGGCATCCGATACTGGCAATTTTCGCGGCACTGGCCGCGGGGCTGCTGTCCGGGCTGATCGTTTCCGTTTTGCAGACGCGCATGGGCATCAACAGCCTGTTGGCCGGCATCATCGTAAATACGGCACTGTATTCCATCAACATTGCCATTATGGGCGGCGCGTCGCTGCTGAGTCTCAACAAAACGCAGACGGTGTTCTCTCTGATGAAATCCGCGCTGGCCGGCACTCCGCTGGCCAGGCAGTATAAGCTTCTGACCGCTCTCGCTGCGGCGGCGCTGATCGTCCTGTTTCTGACGCTGTTCCTCCGCACCCGAATGGGTCTTGCGATCCGCGCTACCGGCAACAATCCGGACATGGTGCGCTCGTCGTCCATCAACCCGGCGATAACCACAACGATCGGCCTGTGCATTGCGGGCAGTTTCACGGCTTTGTCCGGCTGTCTGCTCGCGCAGTATCAAAAGGCGGCGGATATCAACATCGGGCAGGGCATGGTGACCATTGCGCTGGCCTCGCTCCTGATCGGCAGCACCGTCCTCGGCCGCGGCGGGATCTTTCGGCGCGCGGTGGGCGCGGTTTTGGGCGCGATAATTTTCCGTCTGGTCTATACCGTCGCGCTGCGGCTGGATATGCCGGCATTCATGCTGAAACTCGTTTCGGCTGTCATCGTCGTGCTCGCCATTTCCGTTCCCTACCTTAAAACGCAGCTGCCGGTCATCCGGCGCCGGATGCAGAGAAAGGCGGACTGAGACGCATGCTGGAGCTGAAGAGTATTTCCAAAACTTTCAATCCCGGAACGGTCAATGAGAAATGCGCTCTGCACGATCTGTCGCTCAGCGTGCCGGACGGAGATTTTATCACCATCATCGGCGCGAACGGCGCCGGAAAATCCACGCTGTTCGGAGCAATCGGCGGAAACTTTCTGACGGACAGCGGAGAGATCCTGCTCGACGGCCAAAACGTGACGTTCTGGCCGGAGCACCGGCGCTCCAAAGTCATCGGCCGTCTGTTTCAGGATCCGATGCGCGGCAGCGCGCCGGGCATGACGATCGAAGAAAATCTGACGCTTGCCGCCGGACGCGGCGGCTGGCTGGGGCAGATCCGCCGCCGTGACCGCGAATATTTCCGCGAACAGCTGCGTGAGCTGGATATGGGTCTGGAAGACCGCCTGCGGCAGCCGGTGGGACTTCTGTCCGGCGGTCAGCGTCAGGCGCTGACGCTCCTGATGGCAACGATAGCAAAGCCCAAGCTCCTTCTGCTCGACGAGCACACGGCAGCGCTCGATCCGGGTGCGGCAGAGAAAATTCTGGCCATGACTACGCGCATCGCGGCCGAGCAGAAGCTGACATGCCTGATGGTAACGCATAATATGCGCGCCGCGCTCGCTCTCGGCAATCGGACGCTGATGATGAATAACGGCCAAATCGTTCTGGATGTCAGCGGGGCGGAGCGCGCTCATATGGAGGTAAACGATCTGCTGGAGCGCTTCAAATCCGGCACGGGCGCCGCGCTTGATAACGACCGCATCCTTCTTTCCTAATGACGACATTCTCTTTGCCGCGAAAAACCCCATAGAAAGAAATAAACCCGCATCTTACGATGCGGGTTTATTTCTTGGTGGGGCGGGTGGATTCGCCCGCACGGCGGTGCGGGCCGCCTCGCGGCTCTGGAGCGCCCCCGGCGCTCCATTCACTCCCGCTCGGATCGAATCCCCCGCCGGGACAATACTAGAAAAAGCCCGCAGGAAGCACTGCTTGTGGATGGACAA
>ERZ827108.4158-NODE-4158-length-10973-cov-8.152958_pt1 | contig 10973 bp, 10 predicted proteins | sample MGYA00519921_ERZ827108 | MGnify/ENA primary metagenome ERZ827108 (study PRJEB31778, sample SAMEA3449258) | human gut metagenome | biome: human gut; feature: human-associated habitat; material: faeces | place: United Kingdom | collected 2010/2012 ... | reverse complement strand
ACTATGCAGAATAAGACATTATCATTTAACTTATATGCTACTGGTAAGAATGCTACATTAAATGGTTAAAGAAGATACTAGTTTATCTTCTTTTTAATTGTATTTTTTTAAGTTAGAAAGTACTTCACCGTGAATATAATATCTAATAATTATTTATTACTAGACTACAGGCTAGTAATGACATGAAAATACCTTGGATTTTCATGGAAGGAGAAAATATTAGATAAGTTTACATCTTTTTTTGTCAAATTAGAAGAAAGATATTTACAAAGATAATACTTTATAGTAGAATATAATCATAGAGTGGCACGAAGTGGAAGAAAGTGGGGGATATTATGTTAATTGGAGAATATCATCATAATCTTGATGAAAAGGGAAGATTAATTATACCTTCTAAATTTAGAGAAGATATTGGTAATGAGTTTATTGTTACTAGAGGATTAGATGGATGTCTATTTGTCTATAGTAAGATAGAATGGGATAATATTGTATCTAAATTAAAGAGTCTTCCATTTACTAAGCAAGATGCCAGAACATTTAATAGATTTTTCTTATCTGGTGCTACTGTATGTGAATTTGATAAGCAAGGTAGAATAAACTTGCCATCTTCATTAATTTGTTATGCGGGTATTAAAAAGGAATGTACAATAATTGGGGTTAATGATCGCCTAGAAATATGGGCTACTGATAAGTTTGATAATCTTATTGATAGTAATATGGATAAGATATCTGAAGTAGCAGAGAATTTATTTGAAGGATTTGATATTGATGCATAAGACAGTACTTTTAAATGAAGCCATTGATAATCTTAATGTAAAAGAAGATGGAATTTATGTAGATGCTACACTTGGCTTTGGGGGACATAGTGGTTTAATTTTAAAGAGAGTTAAAAGGGGCTTTCTTTTCGCCTTTGATCAAGATGAAATGGCGATAGAATATAGTGATAAGAAATTATCAGAAATTGGTAATAATTATGAGATAATTAAATCTAATTTTGTTAATCTTAAAGAAGAATTAAATAAAAGGGGTATTAATAAAATAGATGGTATTGTCTTTGACTTAGGTGTTTCTTCACCACAACTTGATATTCCTGAGCGAGGTTTTAGTTATCATAATGATGCTCCTCTTGATATGAGAATGGATAGAGATAAAGAGTTTTCAGCATACGATGTGGTTAATACTTATTCTTATAATGATTTAGTTAGAATATTAAGAGAATATGGTGAAGAAAAATATGCTAGTAGTATTGCAAATAATATTATTAAGACTAGAGAAAATAAAAAAATTGAAACGACACTAGAGTTAGTTGAAGTAATTAAAAAGAGTATGCCATATAAGGCTATGAAAGATAGTCATCCAGCGAGAAAGACTTTTCAAGCTATTAGAATAGAAGTAAATAATGAACTTGGTGTTCTAAGGGATGCTTTAGAAGAAGCAATAGAGATGTTAAATGTTGGAGGAAGAATATCTGTAATTACTTTTCATTCTTTAGAAGATAAGATTGTTAAAGAGATATTTAATAAATATTCTAAGGTTGATAATAGTCTATCTAAACTACCTTTTATACCTAAGGAATATTTACCTAAGTTTAAATTAATAGCAAATATTACTCCTAGTAAAGAGGAGTTAGAGGAAAATAATAGAGCAAGGTCATCTAGACTTAGAGTTATTGAAAGAATAGAGGATTGATTTTATGAAAAAGAAGAAAAAGAAAGGGTTTACTAAGGTAGAGAGATTTCTATATAAGAGTTCTCTTGTAATTATAGTATTCTTAGTGGTAGGTATTGTATTTACTAGTACTGCGGTTAGTAAGATGAATATTGAATTACAAGATATGAATAAAAAAGTAGAGAAAGCTTTGGATACTAATGAGAGTTTAGCTATGAAGATTAATGAGATGGCTTCACTTGATAATATTCAGAGTATTAGTAGAAATCTTGGTCTTGCTTATAATAATGAAAATATTAAGACTATAGAATAAGGTGATTATAATGAAAAAAGGTAATGTTAATAATGACAAGTTTAAAGTTAGTAAATTAGTTATTATTGGTACCTTTTTTTTGTTTTTACTACTTATTGGTAGATTATGTTATTTATGTTTAGTTGACTATAAAGTAGGTAATTCTACAATAGCGGCTTTTATTAAGAATAGGAATACTAAAGAAGATATTATTATGCCTAAGAGAGGTACTATATATGATATTAATGGTAATGTACTAGCTAATGATGTTGTTAGTTATACGCTTATTGCTTATTTATCTAATGAAAGGGTAGATGCTAAGGGTAATAAGAATTATGTTGAAGATATTGATGATACTAGTACTAAATTAGCGGGTGTATTAGGTGTTACTAATGAAGAGATTAAAGATGTATTAGTTAAGGGTAAAGAGAGTAATAAATATCAAGTAGAATTTGGTACTATTGGTAAAGGGCTTAGTGAACTTACTAAAGAAGAAATTGATAAGTTAAAATTACAGGGAATTGATTTTCTTAAAGATATTAAGAGATATTATCCTAATGGGGATTTTGCTAGTTATATACTTGGATATACTGTTCTTAAAGAAGATGATGATAAGAATAAATGGATTACTGGTGAGTTAGGATTAGAGGAATATTATAATGATGAACTTAAAGGTAAGAGTGGGTATATTACTTATGAGAGAGATAAATATGGTTATAAGATAGCTAATGGTAGAGAATATACGGAACCTGCGGATAATGGTGATGATGTTTATCTTACTATTGATAATAATATTCAGTTATTTATTGAGTCTGCTGTTAAGACTGCTCAAAATGATTCGGAGGCTGAATGGGTTGTTATGGCGGCGATGGATGCTAAGACGGGTAAGATACTTGGATATTCTAGTACTCCTAGTTTTGATCCTAATCTTAGAAATATGACTTCTTATATTGATCCTATTGCTACTTTAACTTATGAACCAGGATCAACTATGAAGATATTTAGTTATATGTGTGCAGTTGATTCAGGTAATTATGATGGTAATACGAAGTATATGTCTGGTAGTAAGACTTATACAGGAGAAGATGGTAAAGAGACTACGATTAATGACTGGAAAAAAGAAGGATGGGGAGAATTAACTTATGATCAAGGTTTTGCTTTATCCTCTAATATAGCGGTTGCTAATATTGTCGAGTCTACTATTAATAAAGATGATTTGAAAGCCTGCTACTTAAAGTATGGTTTTGGTAGTAAGACTGGTTTTACGATGAATAGAGAAGAAGCTGGTAGTATAGATTATACTTATCAGATAGAAGCTGCTACTGCAGGTTATGGTCAGGGTATTACGACTACTCCTATACAGCACTTGCAGGCACTTACTATTATTAGTAATAATGGTACGATGTTAAAGCCTTATATTATTGATAGGATAGTGGATACGGATACTGGTAAGACTATATATAAGGGTAAGAGTAAGAAAGTTGGTACTGTTGTAAGTAGTACTACTGTTACGAAGATGAAAGAATTAATGGCTAGTGTTATTAATGGTGATAATACTAATTCGACTGGTTATTTATATCATATGGATGGTTATAGTTTGATTGGTAAGACTGGTACTGCACAGATATATGATTATACTAAGGGTAGGTATATGAGTGGGGAATCTGATTATATTTATTCTTTCTCTGGTATGTTTCCTGGAGATAATCCAGAAATAATATTATATGCTGCGATTAAGAGACCTAAAGATACTACTAATTATGTTGCTCCGATGATTAAAGAGGTAGAGAAGAATATTACTAAGTATCTTAATATTGAGAAGTCTAATAAGGATAAAGAAAAATATGTTATGGAATCTTTTTATAATATGGATATTGGTACTTCTAAAGGATATTTAGAGGGTAAGAATATTAGAGTTCTTGTACTAGGAAATGGTAATAAGGTTATTAGTCAGTATCCTAGTACTAATAGTACTATATATGAAGATGATTTGGTTATATTAAAGACTAATGGTAATACTAAGAAGATGATTGATTTAACTGGTTATTCTTATAAAGAAGCTAATAATATTCTTAAGATGATGGATGTTAGTTTTATACTAGAGGGTAATGGTTATGTATATGAACAGAGTGTTCCTGTAGGAGAAGATATTACTGATACTGTTACTATTAAATTAAAAGATAAATATTAGGTGGTGTTATTATATGGATGAAGATACTAACGAGATATCTAAGATTTTATATACAATACTTATTATTCTTATATGTATTGTACTTGGTGTATATCTTGGTAAGATGATTATTAGTTAAAGAAGAAGTATTCTTCTTTTTCTTTTTGGTTCGAGCCTACATAAGTAGTCTTGAAATTAATTTATTATAATATTTTTATGAGAAAGACTACTAAAGTAGGCTTACGAATACCCCCTGAAGACTACAGGCTGAAGGGAAAATATACTAAAATATATATAAATGTTTGCTTTTTTGGCAAAAATATTATATAATACTTACATATGAAAAAGGGAGTGGTTTTATATGAAAAAATTAACAGGTTATCCATCTATAGATAATATACATAATAGTGATTATAGTTTTTTTAGTAGAAATCCTATAATACCTAATATGAGTATTTATAATACTATTAATTTAATTAGTAATTTCTATAGAAAAGAAGAGGCTATTGATTGTTTAGATTTAAGAGTAAATTATGATGAAATGTTAAAAGATGCAATTACTTTATCTAAGACATTGAAAGAATTAGGAATAAAGAAGGGAAGTATAGTATCTGCTGCTATGCCTAATTATTATCAAGGAGTTATTATTTATTTAGCCTGCAACAGAATAGGAGCTATTACTACTTTTATTAATTCAATGTCTTCAATTGAAGAAGTATTAGGATATTTGAATGAATTTGAATCTAGTTTATTTATTAATTTTGATAAAGATAAAGAATATAATAAAAAGATTAAAGATGGTAGTAAGGTAAGAAATATTATTACTTTACATAGTAATGAAATTAGTACTAAGAATTATAGTAGTATAGAGACAGGTGCTAATGGATATAATGATGATTTATCTTTTAGTGATATTGGTAGTATTGCTAAATATTATAAAAAACCTATATATACTTTATATGGTGGTAAGGAAGACTCTTTAATTTTATTTACTAGTGGTTCTACTGGTAATCCTAAGAGTGTAGTATTAACTAATGAGAATTTACTTGCTTCTGGTATTTATATGAAAAATACTGGTAAGATTAAAGCAAAAGTAGGAGAAAGATGTTTAGTATGTGTACCATTTTCTTATCCTTATGGTTTTGCTACTTCTACTATTATGAGTTTAATATGTGGTAGAGTAGCAGTACTTGCTCCTACTTTAAGTAAAGATAATATTAGATATTATCTAAGTAAAAATCCTAACTATGTATTTGGTAGTCCTGCTCTTCTTGAACTTATTAAAAGAAATGTTAAAGATAGTGATGATTTATCTAGTATTCATACTTTTGTATCAGGAGGGGATTTCTTATCACCAATGCAAAATGTTGATGGAGTAGAATTTTTTAGAAAACATGGAGCTAATACTGTTATATGTAATGGTTCTGGTAATGCTGAAACAGTTGGTACTAATACAATGGCAGTTGGCTCACTTAATAGACCTGAAACAGTAGGTAGAGTACTTGTTGGTACTAAGGCTATTATTGTTGATCCTGATACTTTGGAGGAACTTAAATATGGTGAAGAAGGAATGCTTTGTATAGCAGGTAAACATATTTATAAAGGATATTATAAGAATGAAGAAATGACTAAAAATACTAAATTTATGTATAAAGGAGTAGAGTATTATAAGACTGGTAATATGGGTATTTTAGATAATGAAGGATACTTTACTTTAACTGGAAGAAGTAGTAGATATTATATTAGATCAGACTTAAATAAAGTATATCTAGAACATATTCAAAATGTTATAGCTTTAATTGATGTAGTAGATAGTGTAGTAGTAGTTCCTAAACCTGATAAAGATTTATTATTTACTAATAAAGCATATGTAGTATTAAAAGATGGTGTTATGCCTACGAAAGAAATAAGTGATTATATACTAGATATGTGTTATAAACCAATTATTAATAATATTACAGGAGAGACTATTCAATTAAAACCATATGAAGTACCAGAATCAATTACTTTCTTAGATACTATTCCTAGAACTAAAGCTGATAAAGCTGATTATAAATTATTAGAAGAACTTGCTAAAGAAGAAGCTGAACATAAAGCTAAGAAGAGAGAACTTAAATAGTTTTTTCTTCTTTTTCTATTGTAAAAAAAGCAAAAAAATTGTATACTTAATATAGATGATAGATAGGAGTTGTTTATATGTATACTGGTATTTATTTTTTAATTGAAGCAATAGTATATTCTATGTTACTTATGACTGTATACTTTAGAAAGAAAGTATTTAAAAGTAAAGAAAATAAAGTATATTCTATATTAGTAGTAGTATCATTCTTTGAACTTATTGTAGAACTTATTTTGGATTTTGTTGGACCTATGTATAAAGAAATACCTAATGTTAGTTATTTTGTAGCAAGATTATTTTCTTTTGGAGTAGAACTTTGGATTACTATATTACTCTGCTACGTACTATTTGTATGTCTTAGTATTAAAAAGAAAGAAAGATATATACCAGTAGTTAGAAATATAGCTGTTGTATTAATGATTGTCTTTACTACTTTGAATTTTATCTTACCACTTAACTTTAAATATGATGGATATATTGCTTATACTTATGGCCCTAGTGTTAATATTATATATCTTTCAGCTTTCTTATATTCTTTTATAGGTATTATTGCATTAATTAGAAATATTAAAAATATTAAAGATAAGAGATTTTTTCCAATACTTATATTTTTAATTGTTGGTGGTATTGCATCTTATATTCAATATATGAATCCGGGATTATTACTTGCTACTCCTATTCATGCCTTTATTACTTTCCTTATGTATTTTACAATAGAGAATCCTGATGTTAAGATGATTGAAGAATATCATAAGGCTAAAGAGATTAGTGATAATGCTAATGAAGATAAGACTATGTTTTTATATAATATGACTAATGATATTAGACTTATTACTAAGGATATTAATTATAATACTGATGCTGCGATTAATGAAATGAGTAATAAGAAAGTAGATAAAGATTTAGTTAATGATTATTTGAGGGCTATTAAAGAAAATACTGCCAGATTTACTACGATGACTAATGAGATACTTGATGTAGATAGCATTGATAGTGCTAGTATTAAAGTATATGATGATAAATATAATATTAAATTATTATTAAAAAAGATAGTTACTTTATATAGTGATGAATGTAGTAAGAAAGGTCTTACTTTTAGAAGTGATATTGCTAGTGATTTACCTGAATACTTATATGGAGATAATCTAGGGCTTAAAAATGTTTTAACTAGTATTTTAGATAATAGTATTAAGTATACTAAAGAAGGTTATATTGAACTTAATGTTAATACGATTATTAAGAATAATATAGCAAGACTTATTATTACTATTGAAGATTCGGGAGTAGGAATATCTCCTGATGAGATGGATAGTATCTTCTATAAAAGAAAAGAAGAAATAGATGGAAGTAATATGAAGAGTAATTTATTTACTGCTAGAAAATTAATTACTTTAATGGGTGGTACTATTATTCCTAGTAGTAATTATGGAAATGGTACTACTATGAAGATAGTACTTGATCAAAAGATAGTAGAAGAAGCTAATGAAAAATATAATAAGTACGAAAGTTTTTATGATGAAAAGAAAATACTTTTAGTAGATGATAATATTTCTACTGAGAAGATTATTAGTAAGTTACTTCGTGATACTAATATTAAACTTGATTATGTTAGTTTAGGTAAAGAAGCACTAGATAAAATTAGGGGTAAAGAGAAATATGATTTAATATTACTAGATGAAGTTATGGACCCATTAGATGGAGTAACTGTTATGAAGAAATTTAAAGATATTAGAAACTTTAAAACTAATGTTATCTTACTTACTAGAAATAACGAATATGAATATAATGAAGAATATTTAAAATATGGTTTTAGTGGTTATTTGCTTAAACCTATTAGTAAAGATAAATTATTTGAAATAATTGATAAGTACTTGAAATGATTTAAAATATAAAGAAAACAATAGTAATTTTAAAATAATTTATTATATAACAAATAATTTTTGCTTTTATGAAGTTAATGTGTTACAATATAAGAAAGAATAGTAACAAATGAGAGGAGTATAAAAATATGAAAATTGAAAATTGTATAGTTGATTGTCATCTTCATGCGTTGACAAAAAAAGAATTTGAATTATATAAACAAACAGCTTGTGCGAATAGATATATTAATATTAGGGGCCTTTATATAGATGAGATGCTTGATCCATATTCTTTTGAGGAGTTTGTAAATGAGTATAATATGTATTTTATAGATTCTGTTGATTTAAATAATATTGATTCAGAATTAAAGAAGGTAAAAATCGATATTGAAAAATATAAAAGAATTATAGCAGTGAAAATATACTTAGGATATCAAAAATATTATGCTAATGATGAAAAAATATATAAGGTGGTGGAATTTGCGAAAAATAACGAATTAGCTGTTACTTTTCATTGTGGAGAAATTTATGATGAAAATGGTGCTAGTTCATATTCACCTTATTCTGATGCTAAATTTATTGAGGAATTAGCAATCAAGTATCCTAACGTTAATTTTATTGCTAGTCATATAAATTGGCCAAATTTTGATAGTTTATTTTATATGTGTAACAAATATGATAATGTGTTTAGTTGTTTTAGTGGATGTAATGACGGTGAAAATGATAAGGAACGTGAAAAACAAAATATTTTAATAGCAGAAGTTATAAATAAATATTTTAAATACTATCCTAAAACTAAGAAGAAAATAATGTACGGGACTGATTTCTTTGCAGTTTCTGATGAATATAATGATGTTTCTAGCTATATAAAGATACTTGATTTATTAGAAATAAGTGATGAAGAAAAACAAGACATTTTATATAATAATGCCTGCTCTGCTTATAATCAAAAATTTTAAAAAAAGATAGTACTAATTGTATTATCTTTTTAATTTTTTTATACTATTATTTTTCTTTCTAAATGTATAATAATATGAATAAACCATGTTTTTAAAATCATTAATGAATATTTCTCTTTGTTCATTGGATAATGCCTCTATTGCCATGTATGGACTATCGTCTTCTAATTCGGATAATAATAATTTATTATTGTACTTTAAGAAGTCTATTCTTTGAACACCATTAAAGTTTTCACCGTTTAGAAGGGCAAATCTTTTGGCAATTTCAATTTCATTTGTTGCTGGTGTGTAAAACTTTGCATTTTCGTGAGACAATAATTTTTTAGGAGTAAATATTTGAGCAAATTCAAATTTATTTCCTATAAAATAAAATTGAATCTCGCTTTCAAAATCTAATTTTGGTTGAATTACATAGTTTTTATTCCAATAGTTTTTAATATCTTTTAAACTAGATTCAATAATTCCATAACTAGCATATCCATTTACTGGCTTTATAAGGTAAGTATCACTTTTTTCTAATTTATTAATTTCTTTTGGATCAATAATGGTTGGAACAACAGGATATCCATCTTTATATAGTTTCGATAAATAGTGTTTGCCTTGATTATCAAATTTTCCATCAAAATTAATTCTAGGTAAATCCTTTCCTAATATTCTTGTTTCATAATCAGATTCTTCTGCACCTACTGAAAAATCATCTATATCTTCTATCCAAGAATACCTCTTAATAAAAATGTCGTATTCATCTTCTAATTGCTTATTATAATATTTATTAACTAATTTAACAGTGTTGCCATCTTTTATAAAAGAATTTGCTATCCATATGTCTTCGATACTACATTCATTTTCTAAATTTGTTATTATTAATATTTTCATTATTTTTCCTCCTTGTTTTTAATAATATTAATTAATTGTGATGTTGGATATGTTGGAAAAACGTTTTTATTAACAACTAATATTAGATTTAATGGTTGAAATTGTTCTTTTAATTTAATTTCATATAGATTTTGATCATCTAATTTATCTTTAATAAACTCTTTTATCACTAATCCTATACCGAATCCTTCTTTTACAAATTCATATACTAGAGAATGACTTGCCAAATTAATGTGTGCAATATATTCGCTATCTTCTTTGCTATTTTTTATTAAAGAGGTCTGTATTGGGTTTATTGTATTTAGAATTAGATTTTCACTTTTTAACTCTTCAAAACTAATTGTTTTGTTTGATAAATTCTTATAATTTTTATTTCCGATGAAACAATAGTTTAGCGTTTGTAATTTTAAAACTTTTAAGCCTTTTAACTTTTTATCATCTTCATTTGCATATATTATAGCTACATCTAAAGAACCGTTTTTAATCATATTAATTAGTTCAGGTGTATAGCTCTCTTCGATTAAAATATTTATATTTGGAAATGATTTTGAATATTTTTTTAGATATGGCATTAAGAAGAATTTTAAAATTGTATTACTTGTACCAATCTTTATTGTTCCTTTTTCAATTTGATTTATGTTGTTAAAAAGTTTAGGGGCATTAAATATTTGCTCTATTGCTGGATAAATATAATTATAAAATTTTTTGCCATTTTCTGTTAGAGTAATTCCAGATTTATTTCTAATAAATAATGTACCATTTAATTGTGATTCCAGATTTTTTATTGCTTTTGTAACTGCTGGTTGACTAACCATTAATTTTTTTGATGCTTCTGTAATTGTTGTACAATTTGCAACAACGTAAAATGTTTTATATAATTCGTAATTTACATCCATACATAATTTCCTCCATCTATGTCTTATTATAACAATTATTTATAAAAAGTCAAATAACATGAATGATTATTATCAAAAATGTCAAAAAAACATCATCATTATAACTTATAGTTATAATGATATAAAAAATAAGT